>Ga0302314_10003376_pt1 | contig 29462 bp, 31 predicted proteins | sample III_Palsa_N2_3_FD_200533 | JGI IMG/M metagenome (GOLD analysis project Ga0302314, IMG submission 200533) | Peat permafrost microbial communities from Stordalen Mire near Abisko, Sweden - III_Palsa_N2_3 | ecosystem: Environmental > Terrestrial > Soil > Palsa > Peat permafrost | place: Sweden...
TGTTCTCAACCACCCGGCCGCGCCCCGCGGGGCTCTCTACCCACCCCCCCCCCCCGGGGGGCGGGGGGCCCCCCCCCCCCCCCCGCGCTCCTGTCTCACCCGAGCGTGGCGATGATCTGGGGAAGGTCGAGCGTCGTGCGGATCCCCGGAGGCGCCGCGCAGAGGGCGTGCACGGCGTTGACCGCGCGGTTAGCCGTGTACGCGGGCGCCACTTCGCCCCAGCGGTCAAGCGGCACCGGGAAGCGGATCTCGATGTCCAGCGGCGCGTCGCCGTCGACGGAAACGTGCCAGCCGGTCGCGCGCACGTCCCAGGCGGGATCGAGGTCGGTGGTGCAGTACCAGGTGGCACGGAAGCTCAGCACCGGCCGACCGCCACGCATGCCCGAGACCGTTATCCGCTGGGCTGCCACCGAACCGGCTTCCAAGGCACCAGCGGCGATCTGCACGCGCCGGCGTGCCGTCGCGATCTCCCCGGTCGCCTCGATCGAGTCGAGCGGGATCGAGAGAGCGTCGGCGACCAGACTCAGCGACGGGCCGAAGCTGGTCTTCCCGTGCGTCAACCGGCGCTCGTCGAGTTCGGCAGGCGGTTTTCCGAAACCCATCACGTCGAAGAGCAAGCCCGGCGAGTCACGGCGGGAGAGGTCGGCGTACTCATCGATCGCCAGACTGCCGAGCCGACGTTGGACCGACGCGAGCACCAGCGGAACGGCCTCCGTGATGAATCCGGGGCTGCTCCCCGTGCTGTGAATCGACGTGCCGCCGAGCCGGCAGGCATCCTCGACCCGCTTGCGCACAGCGAGATCAAGGCTGCCCGGATGATGAAACTCGCCCCGAGTCGTGACGACGTTCGCGCCCGACGCCAGCAACCGGCACACCTCGTCGACATCGCAGACGCGCGGCATATAGAGCACGCAGTCCGCGCCCAGCGCCACGATCTCCTCGACGTCGCCCGTCCCCACGACGCCGGTCGTCCCGGATCCGCACAGCTCACCGGCGTCGAGTCCCACCTTTTCCGGCGCATAGACGTAGACGCCGGCCAACGTCAGGTCCGGGTGCTCGACCACGGATCGCAGCGCGTAGGCCCCGATGTTCCCGGTGGCCCACTGCACAACACGGAGGTTCGGCGCGACTCGAAGGCGACCACGGACACCGGCGTCTATGCGATTCTCCATGAGTGAGAACCATACTCTCGCGCACGGGATTCGGCAGCCCCCGGCCCCGAGCGGCGCATCCCGGGCCATTGTCGGTATGATACCGACAACAACAGGTACCCTACCGATAACCGGGAGATGGTCATGGACGAGGCGTCCCCGGCCATGGCCGTCATCGAGCGGCAGACGGCCGTGCTGATCAGGAACATCGAGATGCTCAACCGGCGCACCGACCTGCACAACGAGCTCGACCGGGCGTCGTATCTGCTGCTGCGCACGCTGCAGGACGCCGGGCCGACGGACATCAACGGCCTCGCCGCGGCGCTGGGCCTCGACCCCTCCACCGCCGGCCGGCAGGTCTGCGTGCTCAAGGACGCCGGGCTGGTCGAACGGTCGCCCGCGCCCGAGGATCGGCGGCGCAGCATCATCACACCGACCGGCGAGGGGCTGCGGCGGATGGAGGCGGTCCGCGGGCGGCGCACCAAGAACGTGGCGGACCTGCTGGCCGGTTGGAGCGAGAGCGACCTCGACACGCTCGGCGCGATGTTCGACAAGTACAACCGCGCGATCACCGCCAAATACCTCACAGGGGGCACGGACGGGGCGGATCGGCCCGCCGTGCCGCGTTCGGCTTAGAAGGAGAGAGAGCACGGATGGCCACCGACGAGCGGGAGCGAACCTCGGAGCAGACGCCGAGTCAGACAGTGGCAGGGCTTTTCGAGCCGCTGCTGCGGTCGGTCCTGGGCGGCGCGCCGCCGGTGCGGTTCGAGTTCTGGGACGGCACCGCGGCCGGGCCGCAAGACGGCAAGGACCTCGTCAGGGTGCGCTCGCCGCATGCGCTGCGCCGGATGATGTGGTCGCCGGGCGAGCTGGGTCTGGGCCGGGCGTACGTGGCCGGGGACCTGGACGTGGAGGGTGACGTCTTCACGGTGCTGCGCACCCTGCAGGGCGCGGCGTCCAATGACGCTCAACTCGGCATCGGCGCGGCCGTCTCGGCCCTCGGGGTCGCCCGGCGGCTCGGCGCCCTCGGCCTGCCGCTGCCCCCGCCGCCCGAGGAGGCCCGGCAGCGCGGCCGTCGGCATTCCAAGCGCCGCGACGCCGGGGCGATCAGCCATCACTACGACGTGGGCAACGACTTCTACCGCCTGTTCCTCGGGCCGAGCCTGACCTACTCCTGCGCCCGCTTCACCGACGAGCACGCCTCGCTGGAGGACGCCCACGCCGCGAAGCACGAGCTGATCAGCCGGAAGCTGGGACTTGGCGAACGCCCGGGGATGCGGCTACTGGACATCGGCTGCGGCTGGGGATCGATGGCGCTGCACGCCGCCACCCGGCACGGGGCCGAGGTCGTGGGCGTGACCATCAGCGCGGAGCAGGCCGCCGCGGCCCGGGAGCGCGTCGCCGCGGCCGACCTGTCCGACCGGGTCGAGATCCGCCTGCAGGACTACCGGGACCTGTCCGGCGAGTCCTTCGACGCCGTGTCCTCGATCGGCATGTTCGAGCACGTGGGAACCGCGAAGACCGCGGAGTACTTCAGCGTGGTCCGTTCGCTGCTGCGCCCGCACGGCAGGCTCCTGAACCACGCCATCTCCTCCGTCGGCGGATCCGTGATGGGGCGCAAGTCCTTCATCGCACGCTACGTGTTCCCCGACGGCGAACTGCTCGACGTCGGCGAGGTCGTGCTGGCCATGGAGCGCGCCGGGTTCGAGGTCCGCGACGTCGAATCCCTGCGCGAGCACTATGCCAGGACCCTCAGGTGCTGGGTGGCCAACCTCGAGGCGAACTGGGACGAGGCCGTGGGCCTGGTCGGACCGGCCCGCGCGCGGATCTGGCGGCTGTACATGGCCGCCAGCGCACTCGGGTTCGAGGACGGCGGCATCGCCATCCATCAGGTCCTCGGCGTGGTCCCGGACCCCGCCGGCGGCTCGGCGATGCCCGCGACCCGGCGCGACTGGGGATAGTCCACATCGGGCGCCGGTTACGATCATCGTGTCGCGGCCGAAGCCCGCTGCGGCGTACGTGGATCGAGCGGGAGGGTACATCCAATGATCAAGCTGTCGGCCGAGCCCATGACGTGGGTCGCGACCGGGGACAGCATCACCCAGGCCGTGCTGCACACCCACGGCTCGCGCGGCTGGGTCGAGCATGTCCACGAGCGCGTCCGCTGGCAGTTGGACCGGCTGACGGACATCGTGATCGAGAACAGATCGAACACACTGAGGCTCACGGCGCCTGCTGCCGGTACTCGGTGCACGCGTCGGTGAGCCAGGCGGCCAGGTAGGGGGCGAAGGAGGGGCGGACCAGCAGGGTGATGACTGCCGGGGCGTGGACCAGCAGGATCACGCCGGTTTGGGCGAGCAGGGTCTGCACGCACGTCCCGGCGGGGCTGGTCCGCGGGTCCAGGTCGATGGCGCAGCCGCGGGCCAGGATGTCCTGGGTCAGCGAGCCGGACAGGCGCAGCGTGGTGCGTTGGGCCGAGACGTCGATGACGGAGGCGAACTCGTCCCCGATCGCCTCTTGCAACCGCCGCGGGAGATCGCCACGGGCGTCGGTCGGGGCGAGGATCAGGTATTCGTCCGGGCCCTGCCACAGCACATCCGCCTGCTCCGAGCGGGTGAAGGTGCAGGGGGTGGGCAGCGGGCTGCCTAGGACCTGTTCGACTGCGGTGGCGGCGGAGCCTGCCGGGTCCAGACGCAGCGAGAGGTGGGTGAGGAAGGGCTCTTCCTCTACTTGCAGACCGGCGAGCGTCTCAACCGTCACGACGCGCTCCCTCCTTGTCGTAGAGCACGGGGTCGGTGACTGTCACCGGCGCGACGGTGCCGTCGTCGAGCGGGGCGTAGAGCGTCTGGCCGATGCGTTCGCGGCCCGATTGGATCAGCGCGAGGGCGAAGGCGCGTCCGAGTGCGGCGCTGCGGTAGCTGGAGGTGACGTAACCGAGCATCGGCACTGGCGGCCCGGGGACGGTCGCGGTGGCGATGAGTTGGGCGCCTTCGGGTAGCAGCACGCCCGTGTCGGTCGGGAGCAGGCCGACGAGGTGCTTGCGGTCGGTGCGGGTGTTCTCTTCGCGGGCGAATGAGCGTTTGCCGATGAAGTCAGGCTTCTTCTTCGACACCACCCAGGACATGCCGAGGTCCTGCGGCGTGACCGTGCCGTCAGTGTCCTGGCCGATGATCGGGTAGCCCTTTTCGGCGCGCAGTACATGCATGGTCTCGGTGCCGTACGGAGTGATGCCATACGGCGCACCCGCGGCGATCAGCGCCTCCCACACCGCCGGGCCGTCCCAGGCCACGACATTGACCTCGTACGCGAGCTCACCGGAGAAGCTGATCCGGCACACCCGGGCCGGCACCCCGGCGACGGTCGCCTCGCGCCAGGTCATGAACGGGAAGTCGTCGTTGCCGACCTGAAGATCCGGGGCGACCGCCGCCAGCACGTCCCGGGAACGCGGGCCGACCAGCGGAATGGTGACCCAGTGCTCGGTGACAGAGGTCAGATGAACCCGCAGTTCGGGCCATTCGGTCTGCAGCCACTCCTCCATCCACTCAAGGACTTTGGCGGCGTTTCCGGTGGTCGTGGTCAGCACGAACTCGTTCTCTGACACCCGCATGACGGTGCCGTCGTCCAGCACCATGCCGTCCACGCCGCACATGACGCCGTAGCGGACGGAGCCGACCTTCAGACTGCTCATCAGGTTGGTATAGATCCGGTCGAGCAAGACGCCCGCGTCCGGCCCGCGTACGTCGATCTTGCCGAGGGTCGAGCCGTCCATCAGGGCCACTCCCTCGCGCGCGGCGCGGCACTCGCGCAGTACGGCCGTCTCCATGGTCTCGCCCGGCAGCGGGAAGTACCACGGACGCTTCCACTGGCCGACGTTCTCGAACAGCGCGCCGTGTGCGACGTGCCACGGGTGCAGCGCGGTCACGCGCACGGGGTCGAACAGCGCGCCCCGGTCCCCGCCGGCGAGCGCTGCGAAGGGTACGGGCGTGTAGGGCGGCCGGAACGTGGTGGTGCCGAGATCGGCGATGTCTACGCCGAGGGCTTCGGCGACGATCCCGGACGCGAGCACACCCGAGGTCTTGCCCTGGTCGTGCGCGGTCCCGATGGTGGTGTACCGCTTGACGTGCTCCACCGATCGCAGCCCGGTACCGGTGGCGCGCAGCACATCGGTCACGGTGGCGTCCCGTTGCAGATCGACGAAGCGGGTGTCGGGGCCGTCTGACTCGGCTGGGGCGGGGACGGCCCAGAGCACCTGGCCGGGAAGTCCTTCAGGTTGCGCGGGGTCGCGAGTGAAGTCCCCGTTCGCGGCACCGACGACGCGCACGTCGGGGAGCGGCTCGGCGGGGACGAACGCGCCGAGCGCGGGCTCGTAGCGGAGCTTGCCCCGGGCCTGGCTGAACAGGTGCACGGCCGGGCTCCAGCCGCCCGAGACCAGCAGCGTGTCGCACGGGATCTCAGCACCCGACGTCAGCCGCACGCCGGTGATCCGCTCGCCCCCGCTGGTCCCGTTCACCGCGTGCCCGGCCAGTACGTCGATGCCGCGCTCCCGGCACCGTCGCACCCATTCCTCGGGTGCCTGGTCGCGGGAGTCGATCACGGCGGCTATCTCCACGCCGGCGTCGGCGAGTTCGAGTGCTGCGACGTAGGCGCTGTCGTTGGTGGTGAACACCGCGATGCGACGGCCGGGGAGCACGCCGTAGCGGTGCAGGTACGTGCGGGCCGCGCCAGCCAGCATGATGCCGGGACGGTCGTTGTCGGCGAAGACCACCGGCCGCTCGTGGGCTCCGGTGGCGACCACGACCTGCTTGGCCCGGATTCGCCAGATCCGCTGGCGGGAGACGTGCGCGGGCGCGGCTGCGCCGAGTTGGTCGGTGCGCTTCTCCAGCGCGAGCACCAGGTTGTCGTCGTAGTGGCCGAAGGCCGTGGTGCGAGTCAGCACACGCATATCTGGGAAGGCGGTGAGCTCGGCGGCCAATGCCGCGGGATCCGCGTCTGCGGTCTGCGGCATGCCGAGCAGGGATCCGCCGAGCTGCGGCTGGTCGTCGACGAGCACCACGCGGGCTCCGGCGCGGGCGGCGGTCAGCGCCGCTACCAGGCCCGCCGGTCCGGCGCCGACCACCAGCACGTCGCAGTGGGCGTACATGGTGTCGTAGCGGGCCGGGTCCGGTGCGTCGGCCAATCGGCCCTGTCCGCGCAGGCCGCGGGCAACCAGTCCGTCGTACAGCTCCACGGTCGTCGCGGTGAGCATGGGTTCGGGGAACGGCGCCTCGATCTGTACCAGGGCGCAGGGCTCCTCCGCGCCTGCCGCGACGATGCCGCGCGGCCGTGCGTGCGCGATGCTGGTGGCGACGTGGTGCACACCGTGCGCGAGCAGCGCCGAGGCGAGGTTGTCGCCGGGATGGCCGGTGTAGTCGGTGCCGTTGAAGGTGAAGGTCAGCGTGCGGGTGCGGTCGACGCGTCCGCCGGCTGGGAGCCGGAAGGGGGCGGTCATGCGATCACCGGCTTGGGTTCGCCAGGGCGATAGACGGCGAGCAGCTCGTGCGTGGCGGTGTCGCGGACGGCGTTGAACCACCGGCGGCAGCCCGCGGAATGCACCCAGCGCTCGGCGAAGCGGCCCTTGGGGTTGTCGCGGAAGAACACGTATTCGGCCCACTCGGCGTCGGAGAGGGCGTGCGGATCGGCCGGGTAGGGCACGTGCGCCTGGCCGCCGTAGTGGAATTCGGCCTCTTCCCGCGCACCGCACCAGGGGCAGGTTATGAGCTGCATCGCTTCTCTTTCGTCAGTGGGCGACGGCGGCGGCGCCGTGCTCGTCGACCAGCGCTCCGGTGGTGAACCGGTCGAGGGTGAACGGGGCGTTGAGGGGGTGCGGTGCGCCGTGCGCGACGGTGTGCGCGAAGCACCAGCCGACTCCGGGGGTGGCCTTGAACCCGCCGGTCCCCCAGCCGCAGTTGAGGTAGAGATCTTCGACCGGCGTGAGCCCGACGATGGGCGACGCGTCCGGGGTCACGTCCACGATCCCAGCCCAGGTTCGCAGCAGGTGGGCCCGGGCGAAGATGGGGAACAGCTCAAGGGCGGCGGCCATCTGACGCTCGATGATGTGGAAGGAGCCGCGCTGTCCGTAACCGTTGTAGGTGTCGATGCCCGCGCCCATCACGAGCTCGCCCTTGTGCGCCTGCGAAACGTATACGTGTACTGCGTTGGACATCACCACCGTCGGGTGCACCGGTTCGAGCAGCTCGGAGACCAGGGCTTGGAGCGGGTGGCTCTGCAACGGCAGCCGCAGACCCGCCATCCCGGCCAGGACCGAGGTGTGGCCGGCGGCGGCCAGCGCCACCTTCCCGGCAGCGATCGGGCCGCGCGTCGTCTGCACGCCCGTCACCCGGCCGCCTTGCATGTCGATCCCGGTGACCTCGCAGTTCTGAATCAGGTCTATGCCGTACTCGTCGGCGCGACGAGCGAAGCCCCAGGCGACGTAGTCGTGCTTTGCGATACCCGCGCGCGGCTGGTAGGTCGCCCCCATCACCGGATATCGCACGTCGGGCGAGATGTTCACGATCGGGCAGATCTTGGCTACGTCCTCGGGCTCGAGCCACTGCGCATCGATGCCGTTGAGCTGGTTCGCGTAGACCCTTCTCCTGCTTTCGCGCACATCCTGCAGGCTGTGCGCGAGGTTCAGCACGCCGCGCTGGCTGAACAGGATCGGGTAGTCGAGGTCCTCCTCCAGCCCTTCCCACAGCTTGAGTGCGTGCTCGTAGATGCCCGCGCTCTCGTCCCACAGGTAGTTGGAGCGGATGATGGTGGTGTTGCGGGCCATGTTGCCGCCCGCGAGCCAGCCCTTCTCCAGCACGGCGACGTTCGTGATGCCGTGGTTCTTGGCCAGGTAGTACGCGGTGGCCAGCCCGTGCCCGCCGCCGCCGACGATCACCACGTCGTAGGACGGCTTGGGATCGGGGTTGCGCCACAGGAAATCCGGGTGCTCGGGCAGCGACGTACCGGTCATGCCGCCTGTCCGTTCAGCTCGGGGTAGAGCGGGAACGCCTCGGCGAGCTTGGCGACCCGTGCACGCAGCTCGGCGGCGAGTCCGTCGGAGAGCTGCTCGGGTATCAGTGTCCTGGCGATGATGTCGGCGGTCTCACGGAACTCGGCCTCGCCGAAACCCCGGGTGGCCAGGGCCGGGGTGCCGATCCGCAGTCCCGAGGAGACCATCGGCGGGCGCGGGTCGAAGGGGACGGCGTTGCGGTTGACGGTGATGCCGACCGCGTGCAGCCGGTCCTCGGCCTGACGGCCGTCCAAGGAGCTGTTGCGCAGGTCCACCAAAATGAGGTGCACGTCCGTGCCGCCGGTCAGCACCGTGATCCCGGCCTCGGCCGCGTCGTCGGCCAGCAGCCGTCCGGCGAGGATCTTCGCCCCCTTCAGCGTGCGCGCCTGACGCTCCCGGAACTCCTCGCCCGCCGCCATCTTGAACGCCACCGCCTTGGCCGCGATCACGTGCTCGAGGGGGCCGCCCTGCTGGCCCGGGAAGACCGCGGAGTTGATCTTCTTGGCGAGTTCGGCACGGCTGAGGATCACGCCGCCGCGCGGACCGCCGAGCGTCTTGTGCGTGGTGGTCGTCACGACGTCCGCGTACGGCACGGGCGAGGGGTGCAGCCCGGCGGCCACCAGCCCGGCGAAGTGCGCCATGTCCACCATCAGATACGCGCCGACCTGGTCGGCGACGCGGCGGAAGGCGGCGAAGTCCAACTGCCGCGGGTACGCGGACCAGCCGGCCACGATCAACTTGGGCCGGTACTCCAGCGCGAGCCGTTCGACCTCGTCCATGTCGACGCGCATGTCTGATTCGCTCACGTGGTACGGGACTACGTTGTACAGCTTGCCGGAGAAGTTCAGCCGCATGCCGTGCGTCAGGTGCCCGCCGTGCGCCAGGTCGAGGCCGAGGATCGTGTCGCCGGGCTGCAGCAGGGCGACCATCGCCGCGGCGTTGGCCTGGGCGCCGGAGTGCGGCTGGACGTTGGCCGCCTCGGCGCCGAACAGGGCTTTGACCCGGTCGATGGCAAGCTGCTCGATGACATCGATGTGCTCGCAACCGCCGTAGTAGCGCCGGCCCGGGTAGCCCTCCGCGTACTTGTTGGTCAGCACCGAGCCCTGGGCCTGCATCACGGAGAGGGGCGCGAAGTTCTCGCTGGCGATCATCTCGAGGGTCGACTGCTGACGCTCCAGCTCCGCCTCGACCGCGGCGGCTACCTCCGGGTCGAACACGGCCAACGGTCGGGACAGGACGCTCTCCAGGCCCATGCGATCCCCTTGCAGGACTAGACTGAAACGACTGATATATCAGTTGTACTTTGAGCGCGGCGCTCCGTCAATAGCCGACTGATATGTCAGTCGTCGCGCTAGAATGCGAGGTCAGGATCGGGGTCGAGGAGGGTGCACGCGTGTCCGTGACCGTGGACAGTCCGATGTCGCTGGCCGAACAGGCCTACCTGGAACTGCGCGACCGCCTGGTGATGCTGCGGATCCCGCCGGGCTCGCCGATCAACGACGAGCACGTGGCGGCCGAGCTCAGAATCGGGCGCACCCCCGTACGCGAGGCGCTCAAGCGGCTGGAGACGGAGCGGCTCGTGGTGTCCTACCCGCGACGCGGCACCTTCGCCACCGAGGTGCAGATCACCGACCTGGGCCACCTCACCGAGGTCCGCCAGCGTCTGGAGCCGCTGGCCGCGGCGTGCGCGGCGCGCCGGGCGGGCACGCAGCACAAGCTCGTGCTGACCGGGCTCCTCGACGAACTCGACGCCGCCACGGACGCTGATGTCGGAGAGTTGATCCGGCTGGACCTGCGCCTGCACCGCGCCCTGTACGCCGCGACATCGAACCCTTATCTGCAGGACACCCTCGTACGCTACGACAACCTGGCCACGCGCATCTGGTGCCTGTTCCTCGACCGTCTGCCGGGGCTGGCCGGGCATATCGGCGAACACGGTCCGCTGGTGCGGGCCGTACTCGCCGGCGATGAGGACCAGGCGGCGCTCCTCGCCACCGAGCACGTGACCGGTTTCGAGGCCGCGATCCGCGCCCTGCTGTGACAGGTGGGCGCCGGCCCGCCCTCCACCGGCCGCTCGCGCTTGAATCAAAGAGCGAGTACACCTGAATGGAGAGGGAGTGCCGGGCCGAGTCCGGCGTGGTCCACCAACGCACCACGACCGTGACCCTGCGCGGCGCCTTCCCCACGGCAAAGGCCGCCGTCATGTACGTCGGCTTGAAGTCCGTCCACCGCTACGTATTCGCCTCATGGCGCAGACAGAGCAGAACCCTTACAACGACTGCATAGGCGGCCCGACCTGAACCGTATCACAGCATTCTTCGTTACTCTTTACGCGAGCCGGGTCTCCGACACCTCAGCGGCGGGGTGGGACGCGACGCGAGTCGAGGTGGGACGATTAGTACGGGTACCGATTGCGCGACCGGGGTGGCCGGTTCGGCGCGCCGCGCGCTGGTGGTCGGCGTCTTGAGGGCGAGGAGTTCGTCACCGCCGTCCTGGTCGAGGTCGACGACGAACACTGCGTCACCCTGCTGAACTACGGGCATCCCGCGCCGCTGCTGCTGTGCGCCGAACCGCCGCAGACCGCCCCGCCCCTGGGCCTGGCCGCGCTCGGCCCCGACCGGCCCATCCCGTACTCGATCTCCCTGCATCCGGGCGACCAGCTGCTGCTTTACACCGACGGCGTCACCGAGGCACGCGACCGCGGCGGCGTCTTCTACCCACTCGCCGAACGCATCGGCCTGCTGCGCCATCCGGATCCGGAACAGGCGCTGGAGGCCGTGCGACGCGACATCGAGGCCTACGTGTCCGGTCCGTTGACCGACGACGCCGCGCTGCTGCTGCGCTCTGGTCAAGGACCGGCCCGACCGCTTCGGCCAGTTCGCCGCGCTCCCGCTCCCGGACATCGACGGCGCGCTCGCCGAAACCGCCTACGCGTTCGACGAACTGCACGCCGACGACCTGGCCGCGCTGATCCGCCACGCCGATGCGGGACCCGCGATCGTACTCGGCTCTTCGGGCGGCGCAATCACCACGCTGGCCCTGGTCGAGGCGTATCCGGAGCTCGCGCGGACCGCCGTGGCCCACGAGCCCCCGCTGGTGCAGCTGCTCGATGACCGAGAGCAGAGAGTTGCCGCGAACGAGGACACCATCGCCACCTACGTCGGCGGCGACAGGCTGGGAGCCATCCGCAAATTCATGGCCTATGCCGGCTTCGTCATGCCAGAGCAGATGTTCCTGCAGATGTTCGGCGGTGAGAAGTCCCCGGACGAACTCGCCAGCGAACGTTACTTCTATCTGCACGAGATGCAAGGCACCGTCGACTGGGTGCCCGACCTCGACACCCTGCGCAACACGCCGGTCCACCTGGTCATCGGCATCGGCACGACGTCGGCAGGGCAATTGTGCGACCACACCTCGCGGACGATCGCCGCGGAACTGAAGACCGAGCCCAGTCTCTTCCCCGGTGGCCACGGCGGCTTCATGGAGGACCCGGCCGGATTCGCCGACCGCCTGCGCGAGGTCATCGGCTGAAACGACAGGAAGGGAACCGACGCGGAGGGGCGCAAAGAGGCGAATAGAGCGAAAGGCCTCGAAAGCCGCGTCTCACAACGTACGCTTGTCGCAACGTTTCTCACATCGCATTCGCCCGGCCCGCCCTGCCGGACCGGGCGATGACCAGGGGGAGAGATCCATGCGCAAGTCGGTCAAACGCTGCCTCATCCTTGCGCTCGCGGGCATCGCAGCCCTCGTGCTCGGCCAGGCGACCGCGTACGCCTGGTACACCGAGTACATCCCGGCCAGCACGCCCGGCGGCATCGGCGCGTCGATGACGTTCACCGCCGCCATGCCGACCGAGCCGTACGCCCCGGATGCCGCCGCGTTCGAGGGGCCCTACACCTGCACCCTGCTCTACCACCAGTACTTCGGCACCCCCGGATGCGGGGGCTTCTCCGTGGACGTGACCTTCGACAACGTCCAGGCGCAACCGGGCTACATCGCGGGAACCTACGACCCGACGTACTTCTACGCGTACGCGGACACGGCCCGCACCTTCGGCTGCCGGACCGCCGACGGAGACTTCGACTGGAACACCGCCTTCGTCGTGCGCACCACCGACACCCAGCTTTCCGCCGTCTACGTGACCACCGAAGCGGCCTACCTGCTCTACGAGCTGAACTCCGGCGGCCCCGACAACGGCCCGGATTTCTACGTCAATTTCGCACCCGTCACCGTCAGCTGCCCGACCGGCGAGACCCCCTCGCAATTCGGTCTCAAGGTGAGCAACCTGTCCATCACCATCGCGGACTCACCGGTCTACGGCACCCAGACCTGGACCTACCCCGGGCCTTTCTACGGCTGAAATATACGACTGCTCTACGCCTGAGATCGGGCGTATCGCGCCAGTTGGTGGTACGCAGTGAGTATGGAACGCCTCATCCGGATCCACCGGGACCGTCTCGCGGCCGTGGCGGCGCTGACCGGCCCGCCGACGGTCGCCGCGGTCCTGGTTCCCTGGCGCGCGACGCTGCCGAACACCGACGTCGCGCTGCTCCTGGTCGTCGTGGTGGTCGCGGTCGCCGCCAACGGACGCCGCGGCCCCGGGCTGCTCGCGGCCCTCGGCGCGGCCGTCTGGTACGACTTCTTCTGGACCCGGCCGTACGAACGGTTCACCATCACGTCCCGCCAGGACGTCGAGACCACGGTGCTGCTGCTGGTCGTCGGGGGCGCCGTGAGCGAACTGGCCGCCCGCGGCCGGCGCTCCACACAGAAGGTCCGCGCCGACACCGCCTACCTGGCCTCCATCTACGCCGCCGCGGCGCACTCCCCCACCGGCCTGCCCGTGCCCGAGCTCATCGAGCAGGTCCGCGGACAGCTCACCGAGCTGCTCGCCCTGCGCGAGGCCCGGTTCGAGCAGGGCAGCTTCCTGGGCCACCCGCCGCGCCTCGACGACAGCGGCGAACTGCTCTGGGGCGAGACGCACTGGGACCTGGCCGCGTACGGCATGCCGGACGCGGAGATCGAGCTGCGCACCCGCGGCAACGGACGCACCCGGGGCCGGTTCATGCTCACCCCCACCCCCGGCACCGCCCCGCCCGCCGAAGCCCGCCGCGTCGCCGTCATCCTGGCAGGCCAGGTCGGCGCCGCGCTCGCCGGGCAGCAGGCGCACCAACCCTGATCGCGCCTCAGCGGTTTGACTTCGCGCGTCTCGCGGACGGACGATTCGACAGTTGAATCATGAGACACCTCGTTCGGTGAGGCGTCTTCACGGACACAGGCCACTGATCCCACCGGTCGAGAGACCCTCCGGATCAGTACACCCCTCTCCGGGCTAAGGGGAAAGGCCAAGTGGCTGCGCAGGCGGACCCGCGAGGGCCACGCGCTACACCGTGGAGTGCCAAAGCTCTGACGAGTAGGGGTGTCTACGGCCGAGCGTGCCGAGTCTTCCCGGTGCCGTCTCGCGATGCGGTCCCACGTGTCCCCGCGCCGTGACTCCTCATGTCGTCGTGCCCTGACGATGAAATCCGGAAGGAGGTGTGCCGTCGTGCAGAGCCTCAGCACCCTCGAGTTCACCCGCCGCCCGGGGCGTCGGCGGTCAGCCCAGGATGTCGGGCCAGCGGCGGCGGACGCGGTCGAGCAGGACGCGGCTGGACTCGGCGACCTGCGGGAACGAATCCAGCCGGGTCCACGGGCGGCAGGCGTCGATCACCGCGCGGTTGTTGAACGGCGGCTCGCCCTGCACGCTCAGCGGGTCGGTGCGGCTCCCCCAGGTCTTGCGCAGGACCTCGATATCCTCACCCGGGTCGGTTCGGGTGCACACGGCCCACATGACGTCATTGAGGCTGCGCGGGTCCACGTCCGCGTCGACGACGATCACGAACTTGTTCATGTACGCCGCGGCAGGCAACTGCGAGGTCAGATACGCGGCCTGACGCGCGTGGCCCGCTCGAGCAGGAACCGGGCGGTGGCGTCGATGACGTCGTCGAAGTGCCCGTTCTGGCCGGGGTAGTGGAATCCGTGCTCGGCATGTTCGTACTCGAACAGCGCGCACTCGTTTCCGGCCCGCACCATCGCGTCCCGGAACCGCCGCACGTGGTCGATCGGCTCTATCCCGTCGTCGGTGCCGTGGTGAATCAGCGTCGGCGGATTCCCCGGCCGCACGAACTCGATCAGCGAATACTCGCCCACCCTGCCCTCAACGATGCCGGCGCCCTGCTCGAGGGAGCGCTGCAGTTCCGGCGGGAACGCGAGCAGATCCAGGCCCGCCGGGTTGAGGGCCACCACCGCCGCGATGCCGGGCTCGTCCGCCGGTACGGGCCCGTCAGGAGCGGTCATCGCGGCGACGAGCGCGAGGTGCGCACCGGCCGAGCTACCGCCCGAGGCCAGCGACGGCGCCGCGAGCCCGCGTGACGCGGCGAGTGTTGCGAAGTGCTCGAGCGCGCACCGGACGTCGGCGACGCAGTCCTGGATCCCCACAGCTCCTTGGCCGAGCAGCCGATATCCGGCAGCCACCGCGAGGACGCCGCGCGACGCCAATTGACGGCAGTGCGGGATCAGATCGTCGGGCGATCCCCCGCGCAGAGCGCCGCCGTGGAACAGGATGACGCCAGCCGCGAGCCGCGTCTCCTCGGCCGGTTCGAAGACCAGCAGGGGCAGGTCACTGCCGTCGGCAGCTTGATAGACCGTCGAAGACTCGCGCCATGCCGTCATGAAGAGGATTCGACCATCGACCACGGGTACCGGCAACCGAATTACCGGGACCTGCGCCGACAGTCGCGTGCGAGGGAAGTGTGCGGGTCGAGCGAGAGTACGCGGCGGTCGCGTCGGAATCCCATCGACGGCCCGCCCCAGCGCCCGGACCAGCAGTTTGATATCGGGGCGCACACCATGACCGCGAGGAGCCGGGCCCCATGACCCTCACCGCGAACGAGGCCGGCTGGATCCAGGCGATGCGCTCTCGGCCGCGGGCATCGTGCTGCTCTACGCGATCCTGCGGCTCCAAGCGCACCTGCCGTACGCGCAGGGCCACAGCGGCCTCTCCCCCGCGCTGGCCTGGGACACGGCCGTCTTCTTCGTGACCAACACGAGCTGGCAGAACTACTCCGGCGAGGCGACGACGGGCTACGCGGCCGTCATCATCGGACTCGGCATCGAGGCGTTCGCCTCCGCCGACGGCGCGGCGAACTCGAGCTACGACAGCTTCAGCGCGTTCGGCGGCGGACTGCTGCTCTCGGCGATGATGCTCGGGGAAATCTCCCCCGGCGGCGTCGGCAGCGGACTCTACGGACTGCTGGTGGTCGCGCTGATCGCCGTGTTCCTCGGCGGTCTCATGGTCGGACGCACCCCCGAATTCCTCCGCAAGCAGATCACCGCACGGCAGATGACCCACGTCGCCCTCTACTACCTGGCCACCCCGTTCGTCCTGCTCGCCGGCTCCCTCGCCAAGCAGAAACCCGGCGCCGTGACCGCCGGAACCCTGCGCACGACCGGACCGATGTTCGTCAGCCTGGCCACCGCCTCCGCCATCGTCCTGGTCGGCCTCACCTTCCTGCCCGCCCTCGCCCTAGGCCCGCTCGCCGACGGACTTCACGGATAGGCGGGCCCAGGCACCGATGCGGGCCAGCACGTACCAGGCGGCGGAGCCGACGCCGACGAAGAAGCCGATGGGCCAGTTGGTCTGGTAGGACGCCGCGATGGCGATCCACACCGTGGCGAGGGCGAGGACGACGCCCAGGGCCATCGCCGGGGCCGGGTGCTTGGTGAGGGCGCGGGCTGCGGCGGGCGGGCCGATCATCAGGCTGAACATCAGCAGGGCGCCGACGACCGGGACCGCGGTGGTGGTGGCCAGGGCGACGAGGACGAGGAACAGCGCGTCGATGCGCGCGGCGGAGATGCCGCGGGCCTCGGCGGCCTCGGGCAGTGTGCTGGAGAGCAGCAGCGGCCGGTAGACGCAGGCGAGGATCAGCACGCAGACCACGGCGAGTATCGCGGTGAGGTTCGTTTCGTTGCTGCTCAGGCCGAGGACCTCGCCGAACAGCAGGGAGTAGATCTCGGGCGCGTATTCGGTGCTCCAGGACAGGAACAGCGCCCCGAGACCGAGCATGAGCGCGACGATCAGCGCGGTGACCGCGTCGTGCCGTCCCCTGCGGGAGAGCACTCCGATCAGCAGGGCGCCGCCGAGGGAGAAGGCGCCGAGGCCGAGCAGGCTGCTGACTCCGATCAGGCTGGCTCCGGCGGCGCCGGCGAACGCGGCGTTCGGGACGGCGTGCGCGGTGAAGGTGGCGCCGCGCAGCACGACGAAGAACCCGACGAGGGCCGCGATCGCCGCGATGATGCTCGCGGTGATCCAGGTGTTCTCCATGAAGGGGGCGAACATCGTCACACCGCCCCGCTCACCGCGTGCACGGTGTTCTCCGAGTAGACGGTTTCAGTGCGGCGCTCCGGCTTGCGCAGCGCGCTCAGCAGGTAGGCGAGGAATATCAGTGCCACGACGAAGGAGCTGACCGGCCAGCCGTCGCCGATCGGGGGCCAGTGGTAGCTGTCGTAGGCCAGCAGGATGCCCAGCCAGGTGGCGCCCGCGCCGAGCGCCGCGGCCAATCCCATCGCGGCGAGCGGGCGGCGGGTGAGGCGCAGCGCGGTGGCGGCCGGGCCGATCAGCAGCGCCGGGCTCAGGATCGTGCCAACGATCAGGGAACTGAGAGCCACGGTGACGCCCATCACGATCATGAAGACGAGGCCGAGCAGCCGAACCCTGATACCGCGCGCGGCGGCCAGGTCGCTGCTGACCGAGCTGAGCAGCAGGGGCCGGTAGCACAGCGCCAGCGCCGACAGGCCGAGCCCGGCGAAGGCGAGCGTGGCCGGGACGGTGAAGCCGGAGACGGCGAACAGGGAGCCGAACAGGACGGTGACGGTCACGCCCGTGGTGCTGCTGCTCGTGGTGTCGAAGTAGAGCAGCAGCGCCGAGAGGCCCAGTACGGCGCCGAGCACGATGCCGGTGGCCACGTCGCGGGAGTTGCGCCGCTGCGAGCCGGCCAGGTCCATCGCGCCGCCGACGACGACTCCGGCGGTGATGAAACCCCACAGCGGCCCGACGCCCAGCAGGAACGCGCCGGAGCCGCCGAGCGTGCCGAGGTCGGAGAGGGAGTGCCCGGCGAAGGACTGGCTGCGCAGCACGGTGAAGACGCCGACCGCGCCGGAGACCGCGGCGACCACGGCGCCGGTCAGCAGCGCGGCGTGCACCGGACCGCTGGAGAAGAATCCGGGTTCGAAGATGGAGTTCAGGACGCCGGACATCAGGCCCGCACCCCCCGGCCGACCGCCGCGGCCACGGACGGCTCGGAGCGAGGGGGCAGCACGTCCGCGGTCACGGTCGAGCCCGCGACGACCAGGATCCGGCCGTCGACGCGCAGCACGCTGACCGGGTGCCGGTAGAGCTCGGACAGGACGTCGCTGCGCACCACCTGCTCGGTGGTGCCGCAGGCGGCGCGCCCGCCGGCGAGGTAGACCACCTTGTCCATCACCGGAAGCAGGGGATTGATGTCGTGCGCGGAGAGCAGCACCGCGACCCCCTGCTCCTTCGCGACGCGCGAGGTGAGTTCGACGATCTCCTGGCCGCTGCGCAGGTCGAGGTTGGCGAGGGGCTCGTCCATCAGCAGCAGCCGGGGCCGGCCGATGAGCGCGTGCGCGATCAGCACGCGCTGCTGTTCGCCGCCGGAGAGGGTGCCGACCCGCTCGTCCGCGAACCGCGCGGCGTCCACCGCCTCGAGCATCTCGTCGACCTGCCGATTGCGCGTGCGCGAGGGCAGCCGGGGGCCGAGCCGCTCGCCGTCCAGGCCGAGCGCGACCAGGTCGCGGGCGCGCAGCGGCGCGTCCGGCTCGATCTGGATCTTCTGCGGGACGTACCCGACCTGGCGTGCCCGGCGGGCCAGCGGCTTGCCGCCGACCCGCACGGTTCCGGCGTCGGGCGAGCGCAGTCCCATGACGATGCGCAGCAAGGTGGTCTTGCCGGCCCCGTTCGAGCCGATGAGCCCGGTGAACTCGCCCGCGGCCAGGGCGAAGGCGACCCGGTCGAGGATCTGCCGGCCGCCGAGGCGGATCGAGACCTCGTCGAGCGCGAGGACCGGCCCGGTGGCCGGCGACGCGGGATCAGGGTGCGTAGTCGTCATGGGATCTCCGCCGCCTCTTCTCTGCTGCTTGCTACGGGGTGGACTACAGAGTCGGCGCGGAGACGCCGGAGCCGAAGGCGTTGCTCAGTGCGCTGACTTCGGCGAGCATCCACTTCTGGTAGTCGTAGCCGGGGGTCGGCATGGTCTCGTAGACGCCGACCACGGGAATGTCGTTCTGGTGCGCGAGGGTGAGCAGCGACTGCGTCAGCGAGTCGGTGACCTGCTGGTTGTAGACGAAGACCTTGACCTTGTGCCCGGTGAACAGCGCCTGCTGGGTCGCGACGTCCTGCGGGGAGGGGTCGGTGCCGTTCATGACGTCGGCCTGGAACGCCCACGGGGTGAGGTTGTCGATCCCGGCGGCTTCCAGCAGGTAGTCGGCCACCGGCTCGGTGGTGGCCACCGCGTCGCCGCCGTACTTGGACTTGAGGGTGGCGAGCGCGGAGTCGTACGCGCCCAGCGAGTTGTCGAACGTCGCCAGGTTCGCCTTGAAGTACGAGGACTCCGACGGGTCGAGCGACTCGAGGTCGCTCGCGATGGCCGCCGCGACCGCGGGCATCGTGGAGGGCTTGTACCAAAGGTGCGGGTTCGGAGTGGAGTCCGGCAGTCCGAGCAGGGTCTGCACGTTGATGACCTTGCGGTTGGCGCCGGAGTTGTCCTGCTCGATCTTCGTCATGAAGTCGTCGTAACCGACCCCGTTCTGCACCACCAACTGCGCGCCGGAGACCTCCTCGGCGACCTGCGGGCTGGCCTCGAAGGTGTGCGGGTCGGTGTTGGGGTTGCTCATGATCGCGGAGACGTTGACGTACGTGCCGCCGATCTGGCTGAGGACGTCGGCGTACTCGTTCTCCGCGCCGACCGCGTCGATCTTGGTGCTCGAAGCGTTCCCGGCGTTCGAGGTCGACGGGGAACTCGAGCAGGCGGTGGCCAGGGCCGCGACTGACGCGAGGCTGGCGGCGGCCAGCAGGACGGAGCGGGTGTGGCGGCTGCTGGCGGATCGTAAACGCATGACGATGGAGCCTTCCCAAGGCGACGGACGGTATGGAGGGTGAGCGCGTGCCGAGGTGAACGATGCCCGCGCCCCCCACCCGATATGAAAATGGTAATGATTTCCATCTTCACTGTCTAGCCCCGGCCCAGCCGGACGCTCCGGTCCGCGACCGCGGATCAGCAGTCGCGCAGCAGCGGCGACTGGTTGAGCAGTTGGGCGCGCTCCGAGGTGAACCTGCGGTACTCGGCCGTCGCCTCGGAACCGGCCGGGAACGCGGCCACGCGGTGGCAGTTCTGGAAAGCGAGCGAGACCCCGAAGTGGGATTCGAGACTGCCCCGGATCGCGTCGCTGGCCAGCGCCCGCAGCAACTGGCCGCGCTCGGCCTCCGTCTCCGGCGCGGTCACGTTGTCGGCGAACACCCTGCCCTCGGCGGTGCGCCCGGCGTCCAGGTCGGCCGAGAGGCGTTCGACCGTCGCGTAGGCGTAGGGCAGCGAGGTGCGCACGGTCTCGAGGAACGCGGCCGGAGCCACCTCCCCGGCCTCGGCCTGGGCAAGCAGTTCAGCGGAGACGTCGAGAGACATCGACAGGGTCCTTTCACAGCAAGGTGCGAACCCGTCGACGGGATGCCGACGGAGATCAACCAGGCGAGGGCGCGGCCCTCGCCACTTGAAGACGACTTTCGTTTTCATCTGATCCAAGACTTGGCCATGACCTGACGGCCTGTCAAGTCAGAACCAACTTGAAAACGGGAACCGTTACCATGTACTCTCGACGGGACGGCACCCGCATACGGCGGACTCCGGCGAGGAGTAACGCATGGTCAACCTCGAAAACACCGCACCCGCACGCGTCACGGGGCGCAGAACGGCGCAGCGTGCCGAGGTGCAGCAGGCGCTGATTCAGCACAGTGACGGATTCGTCAGCGCGCAGGCCCTGCACGCCGCCATGGTGGCGGGCGGATCGCGTGTCGGGTTGACCACCGTCTACCGGGCGCTGGCCACGCTCGCCGAGACCGGGCGGGCGGACATCGTGCGCGAGCCCAGCGGCGAACGCCTCTACCGGCACCGGCCGGGCGGGGAGCACCGGCACTACCTGATCTGCCGAAGCTGCGGACGCAGCGAGCCGTTGGACACCGTGGTCGTCGAGGACTGGGCCGGGCGTCTGGCCGGGGATACCGGCTACGCCGACCTGCACCACACGCTGGAGCTCTCCGGCATATGCGGACGCTGTGACGGGACGAGTCGTGATCTGTCATCTGTCCCGCTAACGCCGTGCGGCGGTGAGGCGGTAGCGCAGCCGGAAAGGCAGCCTGGCGACCAGCGCACCGAACCGCGCGTCGCGGCTGTCCTACTAACGCCGTGCGGCGGTGAGGCGGTAGCGCAGCCGGAAAGGCAGCCTGGCGACCAGCGCACCGAGCCGCGCGTCGCGGCCCAGCAGATAGCGCGGCCGGGGATTGCCGCAGGTCAACGCCTTGACGATGAGCTGCGCGGCACGTTGCGGGGGCAGGCCGCGCTCGGCTGAGCGAGCGGCGGAGGTGCGCGCCCCGGCGATCTGGTCCGCGTAGCGTTCCCGCGCGGCGGCGGGCAGCCGGTCGGCCAGTTCGACTCCCGCGGTCGCGCCTCGATTCCAGATCGGGGTGGCGACGGCGCCGGGTTCGATGAGCACGACCCTGATGCCGGAGGGCGCGAGCTCGGCGCGCAGGGTGTCGGCCAGGCCCACGAGGCCGAACTTCGAGGCGTGATAAGGGCCGAGCATGGGGGCCGCGATCCGACCGCCGATCGAGCCGACCAGCACGATGCGCGCCGACCCGCCCCGGCGCAGCGCGGGCAGCACCGCCTGGGTGACCGCGAGCTGGCCCACCAGGTTCACCTCGATCTGACGTCGAAACACGTCGATCGGGACGTATTCGAGCGGCGCGGGCAGAGCGAGCCCGGCGTTGTTGATCAGCCCGTCGAGCGGTCCCGCGGCGTACACCCGCGCTCCGGCCGCCGAGATCGAGTCCTGATCCGTCAGGTCCATGCGCAGGACGGTGACCGAATCCGGATACCGGTGTTCCAGCGCCTCTTGGTCCTCATCCGCGCGCACGGTGGCCCACACGTGGGCGCCCGCGCGGGCAAGCTCGTCGACGCAGGCCCGGCCGATCCCGGTCGACGCTCCCGTCACCATGAATGCCTTTACACTCATGGCGCCGAGTGTAGTGGGTGCGGCGCCCCCTGATCTCTATCCACCGCTAGCCGAGGCCGACCAATGAACACCGCGAGCGAGATCCTGCGGGAACTGCGCGACCAGCTTCGCCCGGAAGACGCCGCCGTACTGCGCGCCGAACCGGGGACCGCCGAGATCACCGCGACCCGGATCACCGACCCCGCCTGGCTGGCCGAGCAGATCCGGCTACGTAGCCTGATGTGGAAAGTCGACGACCAGCGCGTCCTGGCGACCCTGTGGTGGTACTCCGCCAGCACCATCCTCGTCACGCCCGCCCTGGCCAGCCTCGTCGTCACCGGCACCGCGCTCAGCCCGGCCCTCGACGACACCGTGCTGCACCAGACTCCCTCCAACCGACTCACCGGCTCGCACTCCACAGCCGTCCCCGGCCCCAACCTCGACCGACTCGGCTCCACGCTGGAAGCGGCCCTCACCAGCGTCATCACCGCGCTCAGCGCATTCACGGAGGGCCGACAGCGCCCGCTGTGGGCCATCGCGACCGACGCGATCGCCAACCGCTTGCTCTGGGCCGGAGAGGCAGTCGGACGCGTACGCGAAGCCACGGACCTGGCCGCGCCGATCATCGCCGCAGCCGGCCACCGCCTCCCCCCGCAGGGAGTTCCATGTATGCGAGCAAGTCCGGGCTCTCAGACTCCTCGCCGATCTGCAGCGGGCAGGACCGCCTGCGCATGCACGCCACCCGCCCGCGTGACACGACCTCGAACCCGAGGATGGCCACCGCCGGCCTCCAGCAGCAGGGCCGCCCGCGTGTGCGCGCTGCCCGCCGCGTGCACGGTCTCGAGCACGGTCTCGAGCACGAGCACGAGCACGAGCGTGGCCGCGTATCCCGAGGTAGCCGTCGTCGGCCGCGCGGGGCCTGGGGCGCCCCGGGAATGCCTTGCCTGGCACAATGCACTTATGGATCACAGCGAAGTGCAACGTGCGGTGGCGGCGGGCTGGGATGAATCTGCGCTGCCCAGCCTGGCCGCGTTCGTCGAGATCCCGGCGCTCTCGCCCGGTTTCGACGCCTCCTGGGCCGAGACCGGGCACCTGCGCGCGGCGGTCGAACACGTGCGGGAGTGGATCGCCACGCGCGATCTTCCGGGGGCCAGGTCGGAGATCGTCGAGCTGCCGGGCCGTTCGCCGCTGCTGATGGTCGACGTGCCCGCGACCTCGGGAGTGGACACTCCGCAGGGCACTGTCATCCTCTACGGCCACCTCGACAAGCAGCCCGCGGTCGGCGAGTGGTCCGAGGGGCTCGAGCCGTGGAAGCCGGTGATTCGCGACGGGAGGCTTTACGGTCGCGGCGCGGTCGACGACGGCTACTCGGGGTACGCGGCCACGCTCGCGCTCGAGGCCGTGCGCGCGGCGGGCGGCGCGCATGCGCGGGCGGTCCTGCTGCTGGAGACCGGCGAGGAGTCCGGGAGCCCGGACCTGCCCGCGTACATGGAGCTCCTGGCCGAGCGGCTCGGCGAGGTGTCCCTGGTGGTCTGCCTCGACGCCGGCGGCGGCGACTACGAGCGGCTGTGGCTGACCAACAGCCTGCGTGGGCTCGCGCAGGTCACCGTGAAGGTCACGGTCCTGGACTCGGCTCAGCACTCCGGCCTGGCCAGCGGCATCGTGCCAAGCTCGTTCCGGATCCTGCGCGCCCTGCTGGACCGGATCGAGGACGCGGAGACCGGCGTGATCAAGCTCCCGGCGATGAACGTGGAGATCCCGGCCGATCGCCGCGCCGAGGCCGAGAAGCTGGCGAAGTCCGATCCCGGCGCACCGCGGCGCCAGCACCCGCTGCACCCCGGGGTGCGGCCGGTCTCGGACGACGACGTCGAACTGATCCTCAACAACACCTGGCGCCCGACGCTCTCGGTCACCGGCGCCTCAGGACTGCCGGAGCCCGCCAGCGCGGGGAACGTCCTGCGGACCTCGACCTCGCTCAAGCTGAGCTTCCGGCTCCCGCCGACCGCCGACTCCCAGGCCGTGCTCGCCGAACTGAAGCAGGCTCTGACGACGGACGTGCCCTACAACGCGAAGGTCGAACTCGCCGACGTCATCGCGCAGGACGGCTGGAACGCTCCCGCGTTGTCGCCCTGGCTGTCCGAGGCGCTGGACTCGCTCGGCGATTCAGTGCTCGGCGAACGCCACCAGAGCATCGGCATCGGCGGCGCCATTCCGTTTATGACGATGCTCGCCGAGCGCTATCCGCAGGCGCAGTTCCTGGTCACCGGAGCTCTCGGCGTGGACTCGAACATGCACGTGCCGGACGAGTGGCTCAATCTCGCGTTCACCCGGAAGGTGACCGAAGCCATCGCTCACCTGCTCGACGCCCACGCCGCAGCCTGATATCTAGCTATTGGTATACAGAGGTATCCCGACGCCCGCGTTGAGCGGGTCGACACTCAGGTAGGTCGGCCCGGTCTTGGCGCAGGCTTCGAAGGCGAACGGCACCACGACGGACGCCGTCTGGTTCGGCGGGTACACGCGCAACCCGTAGGCCTCGGTCGGCTCGCACGTGCTGGTCGGGTAGTTGTAGACGTCTGCGACCTGAAGCACGACGTGCGCGGTGCCGCCCGGACCCAGGACGACGCTGCTCGGCTCGATGACGTGGTTCCAGGTCGCCGAGGTGCCGAGCTGCGCGCCCGCGGCGGTCACGCCGGAGACTCCGGGGAACCCGTCCAGGACGCAGTCGGTCGTGCCGACGTTCGAGAACTCGAGCTCGAAGTACGAGCTGCCGGCCGCCGCGCCGGCGGGCTCGCCGTACCAGACCCTGAGCTGCGAGGTCGCGCACTCGGCGACGCTCGCCGCCGCGGCCGGCCGGGCGCCGGAGGCCGTGGCGCCCACCGCCACGCCGCCGCCGGCCGCGGCCAGGACCGTCGCCGCACCCGCGGCGAGCGCCACGCGCCGCAGGGCCCGCGTCCGCAGAGCCCGTGTCGGCAGAGCCGGCATCGATTGTGGATTCACGATGAACTCCCCTTTCACATCCCCGGAGGCGGCGCGGCCACGCGGCCGCGATCCGATACTCCGCACCGGAATAGTCCGGTTACCTAGTGAAACGCTCAGGGTGCGAAAAAGGTTGAAAGAATTCTGAGGCGGATCCTTGGATCAGTGGCCTGCAACGAATGCGCCGCACCTCAGCGCCGTAGACCGATCGCCGGACAGAGAGGAGACTGCACCCATGTGGATACGCCTGGTCGCAGGTCTGGCGCTCAGCGCCGTAGGCGGGCTGTGGATCGCCCAGGGCGCCGGAGCCGCCAAGGGGTCGATGATGACCGGCCACCCGGCCTACGCCGGACTCGGCGCCGTCGTACTGATCGCGGGCCTGTTCCTGCTCTTCACCGCGTGGCGCTCCTCTCGCAGCGGGCGGTGAACCATCGCGGGCGCGCGCTCGTGTACCTGGACAAAGCTCCACGGAACACCCACACCGTGCCGCACCGGTCACGCCCCTCCTGGAGGCAGCCATGCGCGAGGATCCCGGCAGCACGCGGCGTAGCACCACGTTGACGCACGTCGTAGTCCTATGGCTGCCGCGCCTGGTGACGGCGGCTGCGCTGGCGGTGGACGCGTACATCCACGCCGACCTCGCGCCGAGCTACGACTTCACCCACGCGAGCATCAGCCAGGGGACGCTCCTCCGCGTCGAGGCCGGTGCCGCGTCGCTGGCCGCGCTTCTGCTGATCGTGGTCGGCAGACGGCCGATAACGTGGGCCTTCGCGTTCCTGGTGGCCGCCGGCGGAGTCGGCGCGGTGCTGCTGTACCGGTACGTCGACGTCGGCGCCTTCGGACCGTTCCCGGACATGTACGAACCCTTGTGGTACGCCGAGAAGAGCAGGTCTGCGATCGCCGAGGGGATCGGCACCGTGACCGCGATCGCCGGGTTCCTGCTCGCCTACCGCGGCACCGCACGACACCGCAGGTCCGGCTCGTCTCACCGCCAAGATCGACCGAATTCATAACGACTCGGGGGCTGGCGACGACGGTGCGGCGCGGTCACGTCGATCGCCTTCGCGAGCATCTCAGCACGCTCCTGCGCGACGGGGAAGCGGGCCGGGTCGGCGGCCTTCTGCGGCCAGTCCCGCTCTTGGAGCCGCCGCAGTGCCCGATGCGCGTCGGCACGAAGGTCGGCGTCGCAGGCATCGAACTGGTAGGGAAGGCGGTTGAAGGCGTCCACGAACTGCCAGGCGGCCTGCGCGTCGGCGAGTTCGGCGACGAGGTGCTTCACGGCCGCGTCGATCTCCTGGACGCTGCTGCCCACGAGCGCGGACGCCCGGACACCCGGTGTCGGATCTTCCAGGTGATTCGTGAGCGCATCGGTGATCCGAGGCATCTGCGGAATGTACGCGTAGCACGTGAGTATGAGTTCGAGCCCTTCGGCGGCCTGTGCGCGAACGCCCGGATCCGGATCCCGGTCGAGGAGCGCGATGAGCGCGTCGACCTGCCGGTCATCGGCGAACTCTTGGCCTCCGGCCGCGATGAGCTGCGCCGCCGTGGTTCTGACGCGCGCGTCCGGGTGATCGAGCAGCTCATGAAGCAGCGGACGCGCGTCCGAGCACAGCTGCGCGTACGGGTGCAGCGCCGCGCAGAGCACCTCCGGATGCTGCGTCGGCCGGCAGAGCGTACGCAGGAGTTCCTCCGCCGGACGCGCGAAGCGCTGCCCTTCCCGCATGCCGACGAAGAGCTGGTCGAATATCTCGGCGCCGAGCAGCATCGATGCCGGATCCGAAGTGCGGATCAGTGCCGAGGCACGCTCGAAGGTCGCCTTGAAGTCGACGGTCGCCAACTCGCCGATGATCTGCCACCGCCGGTAGTCCCCCGATGGCAGGGCCTGCGCTCGGGTTATCACGCTCTGGATCTGAGAGCGCCCGCGCAGAGCAAGTCCGAACGACATGCCACCTCCAGCATCGTGCATAACACCGGTCGATAGTTGCCAGCCTGCCGGAGATCGCGCGCCTATGCGAGCTTGACCAGGTCTTCGAGGGGCACGGCCGGATCGGCGAGCCGTGCCAGGTCGATCGGCGACGCGGCGCGCACGAGGTTCTGGATCTGCTCGTTCACGTCCCAGATGTTGACGTTCATGCCGGCCAGCACCCGTCCGTCGCCGGTAAGCCAGAACGCGATGAACTCGCGCGCGCCCACGACGCCGCGGAACACGACCCGGTCGTGGTCGCCGGGCTCGACGTACCCGGAGTACTCCATGCCGAGGTCGAACTGGTCGGTGAAGAAATACGGAACCCGGTCGTAGACCGCCTCCGCGTCGCCGAGCATCGACCGGACCGCCGTGGCCGGCTGATTGAGCGCGTTGGCCCAGTGCTCGACCCGAATGTGCTTGCCGAGCAGGGGGTGGAACGCGTTCGCGACATCGCCGACGGCGTAGATGTCCGGGTGGGCGGTGCGCAGCCGCTCGTCGACGCGGACGCCGTTGTCGACGTCCAGCCCCGCCGCCTCGGCCAAGGCGATGTTCGGCGCCGCGCCGACACCCACGATCACCACGTCGGCGCCGATCCGGGTGCCGTCGGCGAGCCGCACCTCGTCGACCTTGCCGCCGCTGCCGGAGATCTCGGCGACCTTCACGCCGAGGCGCAGGTCCACACCCTTTTCCCGGTGCAGGTCCGCGAACACCTGCGCCACCTCGCGGCCCAGCACGTGCAACAGCGGCAGTTCGGCCGCCTCCAGCACCGTGACCTCGAGGCCGGCCTCGCGCGCTGCCGCCGCCGTCTCGAGCCCGATCCAGCCCGCGCCGATGACCACCGCCCTCGACGCCGAGCGGAACGCCTCCCTGATCCGGTCGCTGTCCCCCGCCGTGCGCAGGTAGAGCACGCCCTCGAGGTCCACGCCCGGCACCCACAGGCGCCGTGGCGAGGAGCCGGTGGCCAGCAGCAGCTTCCCGAAGCCGAGCCGCTCGCCGCCGTCCAGCACGACCTCGTGCTCGGCCGGATCGATCGCGGTCACCCGCGTGCCAAGTCGCAGGTCGACGTGGTGTTCGGCGTACCACTCGGGCTGCTGGACGTAGATCTTCTCCCGTACGTCCTTGCCCGCCAGATAGCCCTTGGACAGTGGAGGACGCTCGTAGGGCCGCTCGCTCTCCGCGCCGACCAGCACCACCGGGCCGTCGAAACCCTCGTCACGCAGGGCCTGCGCGGCCTTGGCCCCGGCCAGGCTCGCTCCGACGATCACACACGCGCCTTCGAAAGACAAGATCGTGCCCTTCTGCTGGACCGGCAATTGGCCCCCCAGCCATCGTGCCACCGCACCGGGCAGGCGCAACCGGCACGCCAGGGTGAAATATGGTTCTCCCAGAGCGAGAGTATGATTCTTCCATCCGGGTGGATGGCGCGGCGGAGGGACGTACATGGGTTACGCGGATGAGCTGTTCGACCTGACCGGCCGCGTCGTGCTGGTCACCGGCGGCAGCCGGGGGCTGGGCAAGGAGATGGCCATGGCCGCGGCGCGGTGCGGGGCGGATCTGGTCATCGCCAGCCGCAACTTCGACGCCTGCGCCGCCGCGGCCAAGGAGATCGAGCAGGAGACCGGCCGCGGCGCGCTGCCCCACGGTGTGCACATCGGCCGCTGGGACGAGCTCCCCGGGCTGGTCGACGCGGTCTACGCGCGCTTCGGCAGGCTCGACGCGCTGATCAACAACGCGGGCATGTCGCCGGTGTACGACGACCTCGGCGAAGTCACTGAGCGGATGTTCGACGCCGTACTCAACCTGAACCTCAAGGGCCCGTTCCGGCTCTCGGTCCTGGCCGGCGAGCGGATGGCCGCGGCCGGCGGCGGCTCGATCGTCAACATCAGCTCCACCGGGTCGATCCGGCCGCGCCCGGCCATCGTCCCGTACGCCGCCGCGAAGGCCGGGCTCAATGCCCTGACCGAGGGGCTCGCCCGGGCGCTCGGCCCGAAGGTGCGAGTCAATACCCTCATGGCCGGGCCGTTCCGCACCCAGGCCACCAGCGATTGGGACGAGGAGAAGCTCGCCGAAGGCGTACGCCCGCACGCGCTGCAACGGATCGGATGGCCGAAAGAGATCGTCGGCGCCGCGCTCTATCTGATCTCTGATGCGTCCAGCTACACCAGTTCCGCGACCTTGCGCGTCGACGGAGGGATGCCCTGACACGCCGTCCTCGACGGCTTCGTCGACCGGATGGCGCAGAGTGAGCTCGGAGTGCCGCGTCTCACGCGTTCAGGTGAGTGTCGTGATCTTGGCCTGTGAAAGAATCAGATGGTATCCCAAGCGTCTGCCCGTAGGAGAAGCACCGCCATGACTGCTGTTGCCGCATACGCCGCACTCACTGCGAAGGCCCCGCTGGAGCGGACCACGATCGAGCGTCGCGCGGTCGGCGAGAACGACGTGCTGATCGACATCAAGTTCAGCGGCATCTGCCACTCCGACATCCACCAGGTCAACGAGGGTTGGCGCGAGGGGATCTTCCCGATGGTGCCCGGCCACGAGATCGCGGGCGTCGTCTCCGAGGCCGGCCCCGGCGTGACGCGGTTCGCGGTCGGCGACCGGGTGGGCGTCGGCTGCATGGTCGACTCCTGCCGCGAGTGCGAGAACTGCGAGGCGGGGCTGGAGCAGTACTGCCTCACGAACGGCACGATCTGGACGTACAACTCGATCGGCAAGGACGGGAAGCCGACCTACGGCGGCTATGCGCAGAACGTCGTCGTCGACGAGAACTACGTCGTGCGCATCCCGGACGAGCTGTCCCTGGACGTGGCCGCCCCGCTGCTGTGCGCCGGCATCACGACGTACTCCCCCCTGCGGCACTGGAACGTCGGCCCCGGCAAGAAGGTCGCAGTCGTCGGCCTCGGCGGCCTCGGCCACCTCGGCGTGAAGATCGCGCACGCGCTCGGGGCCGAGGTCACTGTCCTGTCGCAGTCGCTGCGCAAGAGGGACGACGGCCTGAAGCTGGGCGCCGACCGCT
>Ga0302314_10003378_pt1 | contig 29458 bp, 24 predicted proteins | sample III_Palsa_N2_3_FD_200533 | JGI IMG/M metagenome (GOLD analysis project Ga0302314, IMG submission 200533) | Peat permafrost microbial communities from Stordalen Mire near Abisko, Sweden - III_Palsa_N2_3 | ecosystem: Environmental > Terrestrial > Soil > Palsa > Peat permafrost | place: Sweden...
CGGCGCGAACGACTCCGGGCCAGTCGTTCGGGCTGACGAGGAAGGGAAGCGCTCTCTGGCCTTGCACCAGACAGAGATTGCCTGCAGCAGGAGTGTTCGTTACATAACGAGGATCGCCAAGAGCATGCGCCTGGACGGCGGTCAGACAATACGCCAGGAGGGCTGCGATCTGAACCAGACTTCTACTGACTGCCATTCAAGTCTCCTGCGCTCGCTTCCGTTCCCTGCCCGGTAGGGTTCAAAACCGTTTGGATGAGAGCGCCATCTTTATTCCATGAAGAAAATAAAATACTGCCATTTTTGAAATGCTGAGACTGGTTCGTAATAGAAATGATGTGGATCTTTGGAAATGGAGCGTTTCCATCGAAGAAAAAGTATCCTCCATGTAGCAAATAAAATCAATAAAGTTTCAGTTCCGCCGCATTATCCATGGCGACGGCGGGGTGTTGGCTGGCTTCGCAGGGGGATGACAGGCATTACAAAAACAGCTCGCTGTAACCTGGCGTTCATGATTTGTAGCGAGAAAGGATATAGCTTAAGATCTGGACCCTTACATGAACGTGCTGGTCATTGAAGATGACACCCGGATCGCAACGCTTGTCGAACGTGCGTTGAGAGGGGATGGACATCGGGTCTCCCTCTCCCACAACGGACGCGAAGGCGCGGACATGATTCTCGCCGGAAAATATGATGCCGCTCTACTCGATATTCTTCTGCCTGGAATGGATGGTTTTGAGGTACTGGAGCGGATACGGGCTAGGCATTGCAAGACCCCGGTGCTGGTGCTGACGGCTGTCGATGCTGTCCCCAAAATTCTGCACGCCTTCGATCTCGGCGCGGACGATTACCTGGTCAAGCCATTCATTCTGGAGATTCTGCTGGCGCGTGTCAGTGCAATTGCAAGACGCGTCACGACGATTGAGCCGACGGTTGTCAATGCAGGGGGTGTCACCCTGGATCGAAGCCGGCGCGTTGCGATTCGCCATGGAAAAGACATTCCTCTGACGCGGAAGCAGTTTGAACTGCTCGATACGCTGATGAGGCGCAGCGGTCTTATTACCTCGCGCGAACAGCTGATCGAGGCTGGCTGGGGATACGTTGCTGAGGTGAAGGAAAATACGCTGGACGTCTATATTCATGGTCTGCGCGCAAAACTCGAAGACCAGTCGGATAACGGCCAGCCACTGATCAGAACGGTTCATGGGGCCGGCTACATGTTTGTGGCGGCTTAGCGGATGCATGCTCTCTCCGTTCGCGCGAGGCTCATGCTTTTGTACCTGCTGGTCACCTTTGCAGGCCTGTTGCTCTTTGGACTCATGTCCTTCGGAGCTCTGCAGTACGCGTTGCTGCAAGGGAAGAAGACGCATCTGCGGGGCAGGGAAGACAGGCTGATCAGTCTGCTCAAAGAGAACAAGGCAAATGGAGTCACCGCGCCGCTTGACGAGCAGCTACGAAATTATGCGCTGGTGACACACGAAGGGAATTTATTCCACATCCACAATCTGGACGGCAGTCTTCTCTTTCCTTCGCCGGGGGTAGGCCACGACTGGGTATTGCCACGCGATGAGGATTGCACGCAGCCTGTCTTCAGTTCCGTAGTTCTGGAAAATCAGCCGGCGCTGATGATGTGCCACATGATTCTGCTCGATGGCCGCATGGTCCGTCTCCATATTGGAGGCTCGCTGGACGAGGAAGATTACATCCTGAGGAAGTATCGCAACGCGCTTTTTCTGCTGTTGCCGGGATTGCTGATTCTGTCTTCCGTAAGCGGATATTTCCTCAGCCGTCATGCACTGAAGCCGGTCGATCGTATGACGAAGGCCGCGTTGGGCATAGGGATCGGCAATCTGTCGGAGCGTCTTCCGGTTCCTGTTGCAAAGGATGAAATCCAGGAGCTCGCGGTGGCGTGGAATCAGTTGCTCGCCCGTCTGGATGCGGCTGTCTCCCGTTTGAGTCAGTTCTCCGCGGATGCTTCGCATGATCTGAGAACATCCATTACGGTTATGCTGGCAACGGCGCAACTGTCGCTCCACCAGCATCGCTCTGAGTCCGAATATCGTGAAGACCTGTCCAGGATCGTGACCGAGTGCCGTACTGCGTCCACCCTGCTGGATGCACTGCTTGCGCTCGCTCAGAGCGACAACTTCGTTCATGAGGTGGCCTTCAGAAAGATCGATCTCTGCGATCTGGTCGTCAGCGGCTGCAGACGCGTGGAGGATCTGGCGGAGTCGAGCGGCATCATGCTGGACTGGTATCTGCCGTCTGAGCCAGTGCATATCGAGGGCGATGAGCTACTGCTGCAGAGACTGCTGGGTATATTGCTGGACAATGCCATTCGATACACGCCTGAGCATGGCGAGATTCGAGCGGAGGTCTCGCTTACGGTGAATGACGTGTTTGTTACAGTTCGCGATACGGGCGTTGGTATGTCGGAAGATGTACGGCAGCGTGTCTTTGATCGCTTCTATCAGGCCGATCTTCGCGAGAGAAAGACACAGGCGGGGAGCGGTTTGGGGCTCTCCATCGGAAGATGGATTGCGGATGCTCATGGCGCAGATCTGACAGTTGAGAGCACCCCTCTAAGGGGTTCCGTCTTTCAAATCAGGTTTCCTGTGGGTGCTGGTACGCATTCCACCGAGCCGAGAACGCAGGCGATCCGGTAAAGATTTCGTCGCAAAGCCAGGGAGTGAGCAAATCTTTCAGGCCGCGGCAATATCTGGTCTCGATACAGACTCTGTCAGGCGTCTGTGAGTGTGGGCTGGAATAAGATCTCAAATTATATTGTAACTATTTTAGTTTCATAAATAGAAACAGCGAGCGCGTCATCTTTCGATTTAAGGTTGCTGAAATAAACCTTAAGCAAACCTTAATATCAACAACAAAATCAAAAACGGCACGTGTTTTCAGCTTAATTAACGTTCTGGTAACAATATTGAAGCCCTGCGTTCACAGTAGAACCTTACGCTCGGTTTCACTATGAGACAGAAAAGCCTGCCAGCGGTGTTGACGGTCCTTCTTGTGTCTGCGGGCGTCTACGGGCAGACGCAACACGCTGAACTGGCCGCTGAACGATCCAGCAAAACCTCCGCGGTCCGTACCGCTTACTTCATCGACCCCACGATTCTTGACCTTACTCTGATCCTGCCGCCACCCCCGGCTCAGGACTCGGACATAACCAAAGCGGAGCTCACCGATATCCATCGTATCGAGAAGCTACGTACTGCTCAGCAGGTCGCTGCGGCTCAGGCCGACGACCAGGAGCAGGATATTTTTATCTTCAAAGAAGTGCTTGGCGAAAACTTCACAGCGGCGAACCTGCCGCTTACAGCTGCTCTTTCCGCTCATATTCACAACGATGAAGGAGTGGCAAGCAAGCCGTTGAAGACGAACTTCGCGCGCCCGCGGCCCTTTCAGTTCGACAGCAGTCTTCATCCTGTGTGCGAGCTGAGCAAGGAGCCGAATTCGTATCCCAGTGGGCACACGCTTTCTGGTTATCTGCTTGCGCTAACGCTTGTGCAGATAGTGCCGGAGAAGCAGGCACAGATTATGGTGCGGGCAGATAACTATGCTCACAACCGCATTGTCTGCGGTGTTCACTATTCGAGCGACGTGGAGGCAAGCCGCAGAATTGCCTACGCCATGTTCGGTTACATGCTGGCAAGCCCACGGTTCCAAAAAGAGCTTGCGGCAGCACGAGAAGAGACACGGCTGCATCTTGGACTGTCCCAGACAGCGCCACATTCATAAGTGTCTGCCCGGTATATGCCGGAGCAGTTAGGGCAAATCTTTAGCCCGAAGCACAAAAGATCTTCGAGATCAACAATCTGAACCTGATTTGTACGGGAGGAATACTTGAAACGATCACATCTCAATCGCTGGTGCCGGATGCTTGCAGTCAGCATGGGCGCACTACTCTTCGCGGTAGCCCCGATTCGGCTGCACGCGCAACAATCTGCCACGATTACCGGTACCGTTCTTGACCCCAAGGGCAACGTTATCGCGAAGGCAGACGTTACGGTGAGCGGCGAATCGACTAACCTCGTTCGCAAGACGACCGCCGATGCTCAGGGACACTTCTCAGTAAGTGGCCTGACCGCAGGCAAATATACCGTCGAGGCGATAGCGCCCGGCTTTGCTGCCACTGTGCGCAATGGTCTGCAGCTCGTCTCGGGCCAGTCTCAGGACGTCTCACTTCCGCTCAGCGTCGGGAACGTCTCCGACCAGGTCACGGTCGAGGCCAGCGACTCGAACTCTCTCGCGGCCAGGCACGCTCCGCTCGATGCTCTCCTCAGCGCCACCTCCGCACGCACTGAGATCACCTCCACCTATATTCAGAACTTCGCTTCACCAATCGCTGACTTCGGTGAGCTGACCCAGATGGTTCCCGGTACGTTCACCCAGAGTCAAAACGGCGTCGGTCTCGGCCAGAGCACGACCACCTTCCGCGGCTTTCCCGATGGTGACTTCGACATCGACTTCGACGGCATTCCGTTCTTCGACACGAACACGCCCACCCATCACTCCTGGGCATTCTTTCCCACACAGTGGATCGGCGGAATTGACTTCGACCGCAGCCTTGGTTCGGCCTCAACCATCGGGCCCACACCCTTCGGCGGCTCCATTCATCTCCTGTCGAAGAACCTGTTTACAGAGCAGAATATTCGTGGCGGCGTCTCCTACGGCTCTTTCAATACCTTCCTCTTCGATGGCGAATACAACTCGGGTAATTTCGGCGGCAGCAGCAAAAAATCGAATCTCTTTGTCGACGTGCACCACACCTCGTCCGATGGATATCAGACCTTCAACTACCAGACGCGCAACGCCGGTTCTCTCAAATACCAGTACCAGCTCTCGGCCAAAACAGTTCTTACCGGCTTCAGCGGCGTCGTGTGGGTCGATGCGAACACGCCGAACCTAACCTCGACTCGCCAGCAACTCATCACCTTTGGTGACAACTACCTGCTGCAGAATACCGATCCGACTCAGGCGAACTACTATCCCTACAACTACTACCATGTGCCTACCGACTTCGAGTATGTCGGTGTCGACTCCGACCTCGGCCACGGCTGGAGAGTGGATGTGAAGCCATACACCTATAACTACGACAACTCCGAGTTCTACGGAAAGCAGCCCAAGCAGGCCGCCGGCATCAACCCGGCAGATTGCGCCCAGACTGCATCCGGCAACAAAGACATCAGCCCCTGCGCCGTCGATAAGTACAACAGCTATCGCAAGTACGGTGAAACTTCGGCAGTCAGTCAGACGTCGAAGTTCGGCGTCTTCCGCACCGGCTTCTGGTACGAGTGGGCCAACACCAACCGTCACCAGTTCCCATCAAATCCCTTCACCCATGTCGACGACGTTCTGCCTAACTTCAACGAGACCTATCAGACGAACTCTTTCCAGCCTTATGGTGAGTACGAATATCACGCCACCAAAAAGCTGAGCATCACCGCCGGCCTCAAGTTCGCGTACTACACCATGGGCTTCAAACAGTACGCCGACAACGGTGGCAAGGTCGGCAACCTTGGCGGTCAGCCTTTCATCTTCAACCACGCCAACTACAACTCCTGGCTGCCATCGCTTGACGGCAACTACCGCATTGCGTCCAACTGGTCGGTGTATGGTCAGCTTGCCACAGGCAGTGTCATTCCTCCCACCAGCGTCTTCGACGTCACCGGTGGCCAGGTTGCAGTTCCGCCAAAGCCGCAGAAAAACACCACCTACCAGACCGGAACAGTCCTGAAGGTGAAGCGTGTCACCTTCGACGCGGACTATTATCACATCCGTTTCCAGAACGGCTATTCCTCAACAACCGACAACAATCCAAGCGATGCTGAGTTCGGCGACACCATCTACTTCGTCGCGCCCAGCTCCGTCACACAGGGCGCTGAATTTGAAAGCAACGTCTACATCGGCCGCGGTCTCAGCGTTTATCTCAACGCCACCAAAGGCAGTGCAACCTATGATGGCACGCTATCCGTCAACCCGACGACAGGAACGGCCACACCTGCCAACACTGTCGTTGTACAGGCGCCATCGGGTTTGTGGGTTTCAGGAACACCGTCCGACACGGAAGCAGAAGGCGTCACCTGGCAGCAGAAGCAGTGGGATCTGGGTATCTTCAATAAGCGCGTTGGCTCACAGTGGACGGACAATGGCGCCTACCACAATCAGCAGCGTGTCGATCCATTCTCCGGCACCGACGCGTATATCAATTACACGATCAGGAACGAGTCGCGCTTCAACCAGACCAAGGTAAGGCTGAGCTTCAATAACCTCTTCAACTCTCACAACGAAACAAGCGTGACCCCAGGTGGCGCTCTGGTTACGCAGTCATTCACCTCAGGCGGTCTCACCTACACGAATCCGTTCAACGCAACGACAACGTCCTCACCCGGTTACACCGGCGGGGTCAATCTTGCCGATAACCCAACCCTCCTTCCAGGACGCAGTGTCATACTTTCCGTGGTCTTCGGCTTCTCACCGAAACACCAATAAACAAACACGCTTCATTTATTCCAGGCGTGCCGATGGGGATCTCTCCCACGGCACGCCTTTTTAGCGCATGGGCACTTAAGACTTTCTTAAGTTCTGGCTGTTAACATGAAATGTGGTCACTCGACGAGAACTCCTTCGGTTTGCCGGAATGTCTGCTGTTGCAGCGGCATTGCCTGTAGATATCCATGCAGTCGGCGATGCCGATTATGCTCTCGATATTGCTCCTTATTCCTTCGAGGTTTCGCCGCACCGTTTCATAAAGACGATCGCCTACAACCAGCAGGTGCCTGGACCGTTGTTGCGCTTCAAAGAGGGGAAGCCGGTCACGATTGACGTCACCAACCACAGCAGCAATGACGAGACCGTTCACTGGCATGGACTCTTTCTGCCATCCGACGTCGATGGATCGATGGAAGAAGGAACACCGCATGTCCCTCCATCCGGCAGGCAGCGCTATACCTTTACGCCGCGGCCCTCGGGCTTTCGTTGGTACCACACCCACACGTTTGCCGGCCATGATCTGAAGAAAGCCGAGTACACCGGCCAACACGGCCTTCTCTTCATAGAGCCACGCGAAAACCCAGGCCGTTATGATCAGGAGTTTTTTCTCGCGCTGCACGACTGGGACGGCAACCTGTTCGGCAACGCAGACGGTTCGATGGACCCGATCTATGAGGTTTCGACCATCAACGGTCGCACGTTAGGCTTTGGCGAGCCTCTCCGCGTGAAGCCTGGTCAACAGGTGCTTCTGCACCTCGTCAACACGAGCGCCACAGAGCCTCACTGGATCGCTCTGGCCGGACATCAGTTTCGCGTCATCGCGCTCGACGGCAATCCTGTACCGCAACCGCAGCTTGTTTCGATGCTGCGTCTTTCGCCGGCCGAGCGCGTCTGCGCCATCGTCGAGATGAACAACCCCGGCGTCTGGGTGATGGGTGAGGTTCGTAAGCATGTGATGGCCGCTGGCATGGGAGTCGTCGTCGAATACGCGGATCGAAGCGGTAAGCTCCAGTGGCAGCAGCCCAACAATCTGATCTGGGATTATCTGCAGTTCGCGGCGCCGGGTCCCGCGCTGCCGTCTGCCTCAAGCGCCATCGAAATTCCGCTCGTCATCGAATCGAAGTTCGCGGGGCACGGCGCGATGGACAAATGGATGATTAACGGAAAGTCCTACCCCGATACCGAAACCGTCGCGCTCACCTATGGGCAACGCTATCGGTTGCTCTTCAGAAACAAAAGCAGCGACGATCATCCCGTTCATCTGCATCGGCACAGCTTTGAACTGCGGCGCTTCTCCGGCCAGCCCGAGACGCACGGTATTCGCAAAGACACAGTACTCGTACCTGCCAATTCGGAGGTGGACGTGGAGTTTACCGCGGATAATCCTGGCCTGACGCTCTTCCATTGCCACCAACAAAACCACATGGATCTGGGCTTTATGATGCTTTTCCGTTATGCATAACCATATAGAAAGATCGCCGGTAAATACGCTGCGTTTCAGGTCTGTGCAGCTCCTCAGCAGCGTTGCGTGGATCGTGTTGTTCTGCCTGGTCTTTTGCGGAAAGGTCTTCGCACAGGGCAACTATGAGATCCAGGTGTATGGGTCTGACACGGTTGCGCCAAAGAGCACGATGCTTGAGCTGCACTCAAACTTCACGCCAGAGGGTCAGCGCTACACCATTGACGGTGTCTACCCGACGAACCATCAGGAGCATGAATCGATTGAGATCACGCAGGGCATCAACGACTGGTCTGAGGTAGGGTTCTACATCTTCACCAGCGAACAGGATGGCCACGGAGTGCAGTGGGTCGGAGATCATATCCGTCCGCGTGTGCGCGTGCCTGACTCATGGCACTGGAAGGTCGGCGTCAGTCTGTCGACAGAGGTCGGCTACCAGCGCGCGGTGTATTCGCCCGATACCTGGACGTGGGAGATTCGTCCGATCATCGACAAATCGGTGGGGCGCTGGTACTTCGCCGTGAACCCCGCGCTGGAGCGAACGTGGCACGGACCGGATGTCGCGCAGGGGCTGGGTTTTTCTCCTGGAGTCAAGGTTGGATACGACTTCACGCGGAAGATCAGCGGCGGCATCGAATACTACGCCGACTATGGCAGACTGGGACAATTCGATTCGCTTCATAACCAGCAACAACAGATCTTCGCTGTGACTGACCTCAACGTTTCACCGAAGTGGGAGATTAACTTTGGCGTTGGCGTCGGACCCACGGCAGGCACGGACCATCTTATCGTCAAGGGAATTATTGGTCGTCACTTCTCCTGGGGGAAACAGTCGCCGGTTGAATAAGCTGTCGTCATGGCCGAATCGCAGACTCATCGGTTAGTGAGACGGTAGTAGATGACCGGAGTGACAATCAGGCTTAGGAGAATCGAGAGAAAGAGTCCTCCGATAACGGCGATGGCAAGCGGCTGCAGCATCTGCGAGCCTGCACCGAGGGCTAAGGCCAATGGAAGCATGCCGCAGACGGCCGCAACAGCAGTCATCACGATCGGCCGTAGTCTGCGCTGAGCCGCACGAAGCATGGCTTCATGCGCATGCACTCCGGCTGCGCGAAACTTCTCATCCGCGTCAAGCAGAAGGATGCCGTTTTTAGCGACGATGCCGATAACCATGATGAGGCCCATGAAGCTTGAAATATTGAAGTTCGTTCCAGTGATCAGCAGGGCCGTGACTACACCTGTGATCGAAAGGACAGAGCTGACGAGAATAGCGAGTGGCGCGGAGAAGTTATGAAATTCAGCGCGCAGAACGCAGAAGACAAGAGCAAGCGCCAGTACGAGCACACGAGCCAGATCGCGAAAAGACTTCTGCTGCTCCTGATAGGTTCCGCCATACTCGACCCGAACAGACGCAGGCAGATTGAGACGATCGACGGCGGCCTTGACGGAGGTCATCGCGCCCCCAAGGTTAGACCCTTCGAGTCGCCCGCTGACCAGTACGACCTGTTCAAGATTCTCGCGGCGGATCTCATTCTGTGGCGGCAGTTGCGTGACCTGCGCCATAGAGCCAAGCGTTGCGGTATGCCCGGTGCTGGAGTTGAAGACCGTGTTCTCGATGGCATCGAGCGATGCTCGGTTTGCCTCGGGGAGACGCACCCGTATGGTGTACGGGCGACCGTTCACAATGAGCGGTTCCGTTGCCGGAAGACCGTCGAGGATAGAGGTTGCATCCTCTGCAATCTCTGCAGGAGTGAAGCCCAGACGACCAGCGACGACCGGGTCGATCTGAAAATTAGTGGCAGGGCCGCTGAGCGTGTTATCGACTCCGTTCTGTGTATCGACGATACCCGGAATACTGGAAATGGCTGCCTGCACCTTGGGCCCAAGCTCGTGAAGAAGGTTGCTGTCATGGGAGAAGAGCTTGATCTGGATTGGTTCCGGTGAGTTGGAGAGGTCGCCGATGTTGTCCTGCAGTACCTGGGTAAACTCCACATCGAGCTCCGGCTCGGTCCTCCTGATCTGCTGGCGAACATCATCCATAATTTCATCAATAGGTCGCGAACGTTTTGTGTTCAGACGCACAGTGAAGTCGCCGTAGTTTGCTTCCGTGACGGCGGCGAGACCCAGCTGCAAGCCGGTTCGGCGAGACGTAATTTTTACCTCAGGCGTGTTCTGCAGGATACGTTCAACGTGCTGCAGGACGCGGTTCGTCTCTGTGAGAGAGCTTCCCGCGGGCATGGTGTAGTCCAGAATAAAAGCGCCTTCATCCATCTCTGGCAGCAGATCGGAGCCCAACGCGTTATAGGCGAAATAACCGGCGACGACCAATGCCAGACAAGCCAGTGCAAGTACCAGCGGGCGTCCGAGAGCCCATGTCAGCGTGCGTTCATGCACGTGGAGTACACGTTGCATAAACGGACTGGTCTCTTCGTGCGGCATGGCAGGCTTGCTATCCTCAGGGCCGGTTGCGATCCCCGGTTTGAGAAGCACCAGACTGAGTGCAGGTGTGAACGTAAGAGCAAGCAGCAGAGATGTGAGCAGAGCCGCTGTCATGGTGATAGCAAGCGCGCGGAAGAAACTGCCGGTAACTCCAGTGACGGCGATGAGGGGCAGAAAAACGACGACAGGCGTGATCGTGGAGCCGATCAGCGGGACCGTTATCTCATGCAGCGCTTTCCTGACAGCGTCGATGCTCGATTCTCCGGCATCGCGATGCACGATAATATTTTCGACGACGACGATTGCATCATCGATAACAAGGCCAATCGCAGCAGCGAGCCCACCGAGAGTCATCAGGTTGAAGCTCTCTCCGATCAGCCAGAGAAAGAGGATCGTCACAGCGACCGTGACAGGAATAACAAGTCCGGCGATGAGTGAAGATCTCCAGTCGTGCAGGAAGACGAAAAGGATGATGCAGGCAAGGACGAGTCCGATCAGGATGGCGTCGCGAACGCTGGCGATGCTCTCCCGTACCAGTTCGGACTGATCGTAAAAAGGTACGAGATGAACGCCTGGCGGAAGCTTTGACTGCAGCTGCGCTATCTCGTCGGCCACGGCATTGGCGACTGCGACGGTGTTGCTCGAGGTCTGGCGAGTGATGTTGAGCAGAACCGAAGGTCTTCCATTGGCTGTCACCATCGTGTACATCGGCATCGCTGCGGGTGCAACGGTTGCTACGTCAGAGACACGAATGGGAGCGCCGCTCATCGTCGTCTTGATGACGAGACTGCCAAGTTGCGATGCATCGTGTGCCTGAGCGCCGACAAGGCCGAGGATGAGTTGATGGTTGGCCTCATACAAACCGGGCGAGTCGATGATGTTCGATGTCTGTACTGCATTGACAAGATCGAGGATGGTAACGCCAGTGGTCTGTAGCCGCGTCAGATTTGGGACGATATGGAATTCAGGCGTCTGTCCTCCCTGAACCACAATGGCGCTGACCCCTTCGACGCGATTGAGCGGCGGTTTCAGATTGTAGGTAGCGATCTCCCATAGCTGTGTTTGTGAGACGGTATCTTTTCCGCGATCATCAGCGATGAGTGCATAGCCAAGGATAGGAAAGGTCGCGAAGGTGAGTCGATTGGAGGTGATGCGCACCGTCGCCGGAAGCGTACGCTGCACCTTCGACAGCGTCGCATCCGCCATCTGGAGCGTGTGGAACATATCCACATTCCAGTCAAAGAAAAGGCTGATCTCCGCCGAGCCTCGACTTGTCGTTGATCGCACCGTGCGTAGTCCCGGAACGCTGTTCACTGCGTCTTCAATCGGTTTGGTGACGGTCACCTGCATCTGTTCAACCGGCATCACGCCGTTATCGACGCCAATCACAACGCGAGGAAAGTTGGTGTCCGGAAATACGGAGATGGGTACCTGGAACGCTGCATAGGCGCCCCCAAGCGTGAGGAGGAACAGAAAGAAAAAGATGGGCTTTGCGGCGCGGGAGAGCCAGAATGATTGCTCGTGCGCAGAGACCGCGCTATTCGTGGCAGAGATCATTCTTTATCTTCCTTGCCACTGTTTTTGTCATTTGCATTGTCTGCCGCAGGAGCCGGACCAATCTTAACCTTCGTCCCATCATCCAGAGCATAAGACCCCGTTGTGATAACGCTGTCGGCAGTCGTGAGCCCCTCGAGTACCTGTACCGCATCCGCAGTCTGAATGCCGAGAGTGACGGGATGCTTATGTGCAGTGCCGTCGGCGGCGATGACCATCACGGACTTCGTTACACCGTCGTTGGCAGTCTGGACGGCCATAGCCGGAATGGTCAGAGCATTGGTTGCGCCGACGCCTGCAATGGTCGCGTGAACCGAAGTCCCGGCTCTAAAAACTCCCTTCGGATTCTCGACGCGCAGCCAGACCTCGACCGTTGTGCTGCCCGGATCGAGTGCGGGACTGACAAGCGAGACCTTCGCTGGTACCGGATCGGCGATGCCTGGAATAACGATGCTGGCAGTCGCGCCTACGGAGAGTTGCTGCGCCGCGATCTGCGCGATGTGAAGCTTCGCGATCAGCGCGGAGGTGTCCATCACGGTAAGAACGGGCGTGCCGGCCGCGGCGGTTTCGCCGGCAAAGAGAGGTCGATCGGTGACAACTCCGTTGATTGGGCTGCGAATCTCCGTATAGCCCAGCTGTGCTTTGGATCCAAGGTACTTTCCTTTCGCAGAGTCCAGCTGTCCCTGCGCTGCTTCCAGAGCAGCCTTGCGGCTCACCTGCTCCACGGCTTCAAGGTGCTGTTTCGCGATGTCGTAGGCCGCCTGCGACTGGACGAGCGTAGCTTTGGCGGTATCGAGATCGCGGCCGGGGATAGCCCCCTGAGACAACAACTGCGTGCGGCTGTCGACGATGCTCTGGCTCAGGTCCAGCGTCGATTTGGCCTGCGCAAAATCGAGCTGCGCTTTTGTGTAATCCTCCGGAGCGGTGGCGCGAGTTGCCGTTTCAAAGGTGGCCTGTGCGGCTGTGTAGGAGCCCTTGTTATCCAGCGCGGCGGCCTGCAGATCGTTGTTTTCAAGGCTGGCGAGAAGCTGACCCTCTTTGACGTGGGAGCCGCGTTGCACGAGAAACTTCTTCACCGGCGCGGTGACTCGCGGTGAGATCGCAACCTGCGCCAGAGGTGCAAGTACAGCATCGGCTGTTATCTGCTCGACGATATTTTCGTGTGAGGGATGGACCGCCTGAACGATGACCTCCGGCGTCTGTGTCTCCTCTTTCTTATTGCAACCGAAGAACAGAAGAGATGCGATACACAAAGGCACAATCGCGATGTGGTTTGCGGTGATGCGTAGTCGAGCCATGGCTAAATCGTTCCTGTCAGTAGCTGAAGATTGGCAAGCGCGGTCTGGTATCGAACGATTCCGTCCTCGTGCGCGAGCTCTGTCGCGATGAGAGAGTTTTGTGCGTCCACCACTTCGAAGACGGTACCTTCTCCCGCCGCATACCGAAGACGCGTCAGCCTCAGGCTTTCGGCAGCGGTCTGAACGCTGAGTTCAAGCGACTGAATCTGATCGCGTGCAACTTCCGCTTCAGCGTAGGACTCGTCCAGTTGTGCGACGAGTCGGCGTTGCGTCGCACTCAATGCGGTGCGTGCTGTATCGCGAAGTATCTCACTCTGTTTAACGCGATGCGCCGTGGAAAACCAATCCCAGACAGGGATATCGATTGTGGCGCTTGCGGAGTATCCAAGGTTGCGGACATCGCCCGTACCGCGCGCGGCGAATTGTTCGGCGTCGATACCATACGTGAAATTGAGACCAAGGTCCGGGAGATAAGCGGCCCGTGCGGCGGTGACATCGAGCGAGCTGACATGGAGCGAGGCAAGAGCGCTTTGCAACTCCGGATTGTGCAGCGTCGCCGCAGCTTCGACCTCAGCGCGTGTCGCAAGAGGTGGCGGCGCGGTCGCGGCTGTGAGCGTATACGGCGAGCGTGGATCGGGGAAGAGCAGTACAGCGAGTTCGAGGCGCGACCTCTGGGCCTGCAGCGCGGCATCGGCAAGATCACGTTCGCGCTGCTGCTGCTGAAGCTGCGCTTTGACGACATCCGCATGTGCCGCCTCTCGTGCAGATTCGCGCTGCTGTGTCAGAGTGGTCAGGCTGTTTGCTTCGTCGACCGCCCGCTTCGCCACCGTAACTTTTTCATCTGCAGCGAGCGAGCCATAAAAGAGGCCAACGACAGTAGCGACGAGTCCACGTCTCGCAATCTCAAGCTCGGCTGCGGCGACAGCAGCAGCGGCGGCTGCGCGCGAGACGGCTGTGAACTGCTTCACGCCAATCGTCTCTGTGACGATGCCCTGGCTGGCATATTCGCGAACCGCATTGTTCGAGATGAAGCGTGGAGCTGCCTGTGGACCGCTGGAGCCGGCCTGATTCGTCGACCCATTCGGCTGCGTGTAGAGATACTGGTTGTGATAGACGGCGCTCGGCAGAAGCGCGGAGCGGGCGATCGAATGATCGAGCGCGCTGACGCGACTTGCCGCAAGCGCTGCTGCGAAACCCGGCTCGTTGGCGCGGGCGCGACTGATCGCTTCCTCCAGGTTGATCGAAGTGGGAGCAGCAGAAACAGCGGGCGCCTGCTGTGCGTGCAACACAGCAGGCGACAGACATATCAGACACAAGCACAAAACGAGAGAAGAGAATCGCATAAGAAGTTCGCTTGTCTTATTCACGACCTGCAACCAGAATGGTGAAGCTGCCGGGAACAGCGGCGGGGCGCGGGTGAGGTGTCTGTGCCGTAGCTGCGGGCCGTGCGCCAAGCTCCGCGGTTACAAGGTAGATGCGACCTGTTGCGGAGTCAAACGCCATCGTCCGAGCGCCACGCTGCGTATCTAAATTCTGCAGCACAGGATAGCTTGTTCCACTTGCATCGACAATCGTCAGTGTGCCATCGCCGTTGGAAGAGAACGCCAGCTTGTGTTTTGCATCGTAGGCCGCCGCATCAGGAGAGTCTCCGATGGCCGGATTTGCCAGGTTCTTCCCCGTGTCTGCATCGGTAACGGCCATCTTTTTGCCATCGCATACTGAGAAGAGACGCCGTCCCGCTGTGTCCATTGCAAGCCCTGAGGGAGAGTCGCAATCGCTCAGCGGCCAGGTTGCAGTGATCGTCTTTGCGGCCGCATCCAGTCGAACGATTTCGTTCTTGTCTTCGATGTTCACAAAGACTGTTCCTTTGCCGTCGGCCGCGGGAAACTCCGGCTTGCCGGGGAGAGCAATGGTAGCGATGACCTTCCGCTGAGCCGTGTCGATGACAGAGACATCGTGGCTCCGGCCATTGAACGCCCACACCGTCTTCGTCACCGGCTCATAGGCGATGCCGTCCGGATTGGTCCCGGCAGGAATGGAAGCAAGCGTCTGCAGGCTGGAGCGGTCGAACACGATGACAGCATTGGCAGCTCCATCGCTGAGGTAGCCATATTTTCCGGTTTCATCCAGCGCTATTCCGTGAAGACCTTTCACGCCTGTGATGCTGCCGACGACCTTGCCGGAGTTTGTATCCAGAACCTCCAGGCGCGTTCCGTGTGTGACATAAAGCCTGTGTGCGTTTGCATCGACCGTGAGGTAGTCCCATCCGCCTTCGCCGCCGATCGTCCATCGAGTCTGAATGCGGTACGGTTGCTGAGCGGATGAAATGGCAGGTGTCAGCATGGCGAACGCGAGGGTCGTGGCCAGGGTTGTCTTTCCGAGATAGCAGCAAAAGCTCTTCGACGTCATCAATAGCTCCGGTAGGATCTGGTGGATTCATCCACTTACTTCATTCAATATTTCACCGCTACCTTAACTCAGACTGAAGGTAGATTGGTATTTCGTTGAATATCAGCGTGCACTGAGAAAATCTCTCCCTGCGTTTCATCGGCATCTTCAGAGCAGTTCGGCCGGAAAGCGAACAGTGACCGTTGTGCCGGCATCCACCACGCTCGCAATGTTTATCTCTCCTCCAAACCTGGAGACGATAGCTTTGCAGATGGCAAGCCCGAGCCCTGTGCCTCCCGTGTTGCGGCTGCGCGATTGGTCGCCTCGATAAAACCTGTCGAAGACATACGGCAAAGCCTCGGGCGCGATCCCTGAGCCGGTATCCTCAACGCAGAGTTCTGCGGTCGTCCCTTGTCTCCGAACCTGCGTTCGTACCTTTGAGCCGGCAGGGCTATGCTGAATGGCATTCAGGATAAGGTTCGAACACAGCAGCCTCAACTCCTCCGCCTCCACTCTGACAATAACCGCTTCAGGAGCGGTCACAACAAGCTGAAGTTGTTTCACGTTGGCCATCGTTTCGAAGTGTTCCGTCACGAGCCTCACAGAGTGAGCCATATCGGCTGTCGTGCTCGCACTCGCCCCGACCTCACTTTCGACTCGTGCCAGCGTGAGCATTCTGGCGACAATCTCTTCCATGCGTTCGCAATCCAGATAAGACCGCTCCAGGCCCGCCTCATACTCATGCACCGTTCGGCGTTTTATGGTGAGCAACTGCAGCGACGACTTCACCACCGCCACAGCCGTCTTCAGTTCGTGTGCGGCATCGCTTACAAACTGGCGCTGTTGCACAAACGAGCGCTCCAGCCCATGCAGAACGGTCTCAAGCGCACCTGCCAAAGGCGCAAGCTCTTTGGTCATGCGCACTCTCTCCGACGGAACGAAGTTCCACGAGTCGACCGACACGCCCGCTGCCTCTGCGGCCAGCTCTCGAAGAGGCGCAAGCCCACGGTTCAACAGCCAGAACATCAGCAGACCCGAGATCGCCAACAGCATAAGGCCCGTCAGCGCATAGAACTCCACCGTCCTCCACACCTCATGCCAGACACTATCGGTCGGCGACCCATAGATCACCGTAACGTGCCGCGGAATACCGCCGCCCCTGTCCCCAGGGTCCACCATCCTGAGCCCGCCGATCTTCAATACCCTGTAATGCTTTCCCCCAGCGCGAAGTTTGAAAAAGCTCTCATCTTTTCGGCTCGCGTCGCTGTCATTCAATCCCGACCAGTTACGCGATCGCCCCAGCAGCCGCTTATTTGCGTCGAACACCTCATAGATATCCGCCGGCGGAAGGTTCACCTCTGTTCCATCGAGCATCACATTATCGCCGGGATCTTCGGCATCCTGCACCGCACCCAGCAGCGAATCTGCCCGCCCACGCAGCATGATGTCGAACGAATGAAAATGAGTGTGCCGCTCGTAGAGCACCGCCAGCCCCGTAATCGAAGCTGCGGAGATCAACTGCACAAGCAGTACAGCGATAACGAGTCTGCGGGTGAGCGAATACGGTTTCATCGGCTCCCCTCTCCGTTCACCAGCAACCGGTATCCGCGGCCGCGAAGCGTCTCGATACTCGGTGTCCTATTCACCTTGTCCAGCTTCTTTCTCAGGTTCGACACATGCGCTTCGATCACATTCGAATGATGCTCCCAGTTGTAATCGTAGAGATGCTCCAGCAGCTCTCGCTTCGAGACGATCACGCGCGGCCGATGAATAAGGTATTCCAGAATGCGGTACTCGGTGGGAGACAGATCGATCAACTCACCGGCTCGCCGCACCGTCTGCTCCACGCTGTTGACCTCAAGATCGGAGATGCGCAGCGTTGGATCGGCGAGCCCCTTGCCGCGTCGTATCAGCGCCTTCGCTCGAGCGATCAGCTCCCCAAGATCGAATGGCTTGCTGAGGTAGTCGTCCGCGCCTGCGTTCAGCAGTTCAATAATGGAGCCATGCCCGCTCTTCGCCGTCAGTATCAGCACGGAGGCTCGGTCGCCGCGCAGCCTCAGTCTTTTCAGCAGAGTAAGCCCGTCAACCTTTGGCAGCATCAGGTCCAGAACGATCAGGTCGTAGCAGAGGTTACCTGCGAGATCGAGGCCCATCGCTCCGTCCTCGGCACAATCGACGGCAAAGCCGGGCCCATCGCGCAGCGCGGAGGCGATGTTCTGTGCCAGCCGTATTTCGTCCTCTATCAACAAAACCCGCATGAAGTCCATACCACCATATCCAGCTTAAGTGAGACTGAAGGCGGCGTGTCGAGTGCGGAGAATCAACTCCGGGCCCTTCTGTTCCACAAAGCGTACCATCGCCGCAGCCAATTTATCCTGAAGGTGACGGGAAGCATATTTCGCGCTGTAGAGGCAGAGGAGTTCTGGTGACGAGCGAATGGACTGTGGAGCTTGAACACTGGATACGCGAGCGAGCCGTGGAGACCGGCTTCGACGCTGCCGGAGTAGCGCCCGTGGCCCCGCATGAAAGTGACGCCGGCCAGGTGGACGCCGAGCGGTTCAGCTCCTGGGTCGCAGCCGGCCGCGCCGGAGAGATGGAATACCTGAAGCGTCGCGACGAGCACGGCGTACTGCTGCGAAGCGGTGTCGGCGTAGCGATGCCGTGGGCGCGTTCCGTCATCGTCTGCGCGCTGAACTACAACGGCCCCGGCCCGCTTTCCATCGCATCCGCTCCCAACGACACAGGCTGGATCGCAAGGTACGCGTGGAGCGGCAGAGACACAGACACAGAGCCCGCCGAACGAATCCCTACCGACTATCACGATGAGCTGCTGCAACGCCTGCGCGGAGTTGAAGCCGCTTTGCACCAGCGTCTCTCCTGCGAGACCCGATGCTACGTCGACACCGGCCCCCTGGTCGAGCGCACCGTTGCCGCGAAAGCCGGCGTCGGCTGGATCGGCAAAAACACCTGCGTCATTAATCAGCAACTCGGATCATGGCTGCTGCTCGGAGTGATCGTAACCTCTCTGCCGGTCGCGGCGGACGCTCAGCCCGATGTAGCAGCGGACCGATGCGGCAGCTGCACTCGCTGTATCGACGCCTGTCCCACGGATGCGTTGGTTGCCCCGCGACAGATGGATGCCTCGCGCTGCATCGCCTACCTCACGATTGAGAAGAAGGGAGCCATCGCCGAAGATCTCCGCGAGCCGATCGGCCGCCAGGTCTTCGGCTGTGATATCTGCCAGGATGTCTGCCCCTGGAACAGGCGTGCTCCGATAGCGGCGAAGCCTGGAATGCTGGTGCGGGACGAGCTGGTGAATCCTGCGCTCGAATGGCTGGCAGGCCTGGATGCGGAGTCCTTCCGGCGCTGGTTCAAGGGCTCTCCCCTCGAGCGTACCCGCCGCAAACGGCTGCATCGCAACGTGGCGATCGCCATGGGCAACAGCGGCGAAGAAAAATTTCTGCCGCAACTTCAGCTATGGAGCTCCACCGACGATGCTGTCCTGGCCGAAAGCGCACAATGGGCGGCAACGCGGATTCGCAGCCTTACCGCCACGCGTGCTTCCGGCCGCAATTAGTCTGTCGGAGGAGAGCCGATGCTCTGCTAGCATCGAATAGTTATGCGGCGATCTACTTATGCCGCGTCCAGTTCTCTATGCCATCCAGCTTTCCCGACAGGATCGAATCCTCCGGCCCCACCGAGCCGAAGTTGCCGCCCAAGCCTCTCGAAGAGGTGAAGCCGGCCGTCATGGGCCATGGTCCTGGCGCGCAGATCGTCGCTCTGGCCCGCTATATGACGCGAACCGAGGTGCACACCTATGCGTTCAGTGTTGCGGCCAATGTCATTCTTTCCCTGTTTCCCTTCATCGTTCTGCTCCTGACCATCAGCCGTAATGTGTTCCATTCGCACGCGATGGAAGGTGTGATGGGCGACATGGTGAAGACCTTCCTGCCCGTCGGACAGGACTTCGTGATGCGTAATATGCAACTGCTGACGCATCCCCATAAGGGCACGCAGATCTTCTCGCTCGTCATGCTCCTGATCACCTCGACCGGAGTCTTTCTCCCCCTGGAGGTCGCCCTCAACAATGCCTGGGGCGTGAAGCAGAACCGCAGCTATCTGCACAATCAGGCGATATCGCTGGGGCTCGCCTTCTCGGTAGGTGTGCTCGCGATGGCCTCGGCCGCCTCCACAGCCTCGCAGCAGACGATCCTGACGTGGGTCTTCTTCGGCCATACACAGAACATCGCCTACAACTTCATCTCGTACGGCTTCCTGAAATTTTGTGCCGGACTATCCAGCATCCTCCTGTTCTTTCTCATCTATTGGATACTGCCGCACCGCAAAGTTCCGGCGAGAGCCGTGCTCCCTACGGCAATCGTCATCGGTCTGCTCTGGGAGGTGGCAAAGTATCTCTACATCCGGGCGCTGCCGTGGCTGGACTTTCAGTCCGTCTATGGTCCGTTTTATATTTCGGTAGGCCTGATGATGTGGGCATTTCTGTCCGGTCTGCTGGTGCTGGCGGGGGCGCATTTTTCGGCCACGCGATATACGTTGAAGCTGGCAAGGCAGGCTGAGCTGGAGGCGAAAAACGATGCAGAATCCTAGCCCGATTCGGTTGCGCCTGCAATCGTGGCTGAGACGGCTGCCGAAGGGGTTGGCGGGCGCTGCCTTCTGGCTTGCGCTATGGTTCTGCCTGCTGTTGCTTCTGCGACGGCTTCCAGGAGAGTGGGGGACGTTCTTCCGCCTTCTGCAGCTCTTCGTCGGAATCGCGCTTGTCGCGGTGGCCGTACCGTTACTCTGGCATCTGGTGCGAAAGCACATGCTTTGGAGCCTGCGCAACAAGCTCGTGCTCACGTACCTTCTCATCGGGCTCGCTCCCGTGGTGCTCTTCGTCACGCTCGTCGGCATCGCCAGTTATATCGCCGCCGGGCAGTTTGCCATTCACCTGGTAGACACGCGATTGCAGGCTGAGTTGAGCCAGATGAGCACCGAGAACGGGCATCGTGAAGACCTTGTCGCCGGAATTCTGGAAGGGAAGCTACAGTCCGGAGCGGCGCCGCCGGACTCCGAAAGGGCCGGTGCGCTCGACACGCCGCGCGCGAAGCTGCAGCGCGAGACCGAAGCCTTTGTGAATGGAGCGCCCATGATGCTCGGGCCTGCCGCTTCAGGCAAGACCCCGCTCGGCCTGCCCGCCTGGGCCACCGAGCTGCCAGGCGGTGAGTTCCACGATCTCGTCTCCGATGGCGGCGACCTCTACCTGTTAGCGTTGCACCAGCAGCGGCTGAAGGATGGGCGGATGCTCAGCGTCGTCACCAGCCTGCCGGTGAATACGGCGTTTATGAATATGATCGCCTCCGGACTGGGGCGGGCGCGCCTGCAGCCGCAGGCCACAGAGACCAGCCAACGGCAGCAGAAGGCTGGCGCGAGAGGCGCGGCCATCGTCTCCGAGAGACCGTGGATTATGGGTGGAGTAGAACCGGAGCCGGTGAATGTCGCCGACGCGGGGGTTGGTTTCACCTCGACCGAGCCCACGGTCGACTGGGGCACCGGAGCCAGCGACAACGTGTTGATTGCGGTCAACTCGCGCCCTTCGCTGCTGCTTAACCAGCTCTTCGGTTCGTCCCTCGGCGGTATCGTAACCAGCGTCATACGGATCGCGCTCATCGTGCTCTGTGTCCTGTTCGCGCTGATCGAACTGCTGGCGCTGGTGATGGCGATCCGTCTCAGCCGAACGATCACAGCCTCGGTTGCGGATTTGTATCAGGCGACGTTACAGATAGATCGCGGCGAGCTGGCGCACAGGATCGTTGTGAAGCGCGACGATCAGCTTGCGGAGCTGAGCCGCTCCTTCAACCGGATGACCGGTTCGCTGCAGCGGCTGCTGGTGGAGCAAAAAGAGAAGGAGAGGCTGCAGAACGAGCTCTCCATCGCCCAGGAGGTGCAGGCAAACCTCTTTCCTCATCGCGTCCACGACCTCAGGACGCTGGAGCTGCATGGCGTCTGCCGTCCCGCGCGCTCGGTCAGCGGCGACTACTACGATTTTCTCGTCTTCCACAAAGAAGCCCATGACGGCCAGGCCAGCCGCGAGGAGACCGGAGTCGCCATTGCGATCGGCGATATCAGTGGAAAGGGAATCTCTGCGGCGCTGCTGATGGCGACCCTGCACTCCGCGGTGCGGGCCTATCGTTTCGCCAGCGAGGAGCTGGTCTACAGCGAGTCCAGCGTTGCCGGTCTGACCGCCAGCCGCGAAGAGCGCGGAGGAGACGAGCTCTTCGAATCCCCCGGCCGCATCCTCTCGCTGCTCAACCGCCATCTCTACCGCAGCACCCAGCCGGAGAAGTACGCCACCCTCTTTCTGGCCCACTACGACGTAGACTCGTCCATATTGACCTACTCCAACGCAGGCCAGCTCCCCCCGCTGGTCCTGCGCAGGGACGGCAGCATCGTCAGGCTCGACAAGGGCGGCACGGTCGTCGGTCTCATGGACGGAATGCAGTACGAAGAGGGACGCCATCAGATGCTGCCTGGCGACATCATGGTCGGCTACTCCGACGGCGTCACCGAGCCGGAAAACGACTTCGGCGAGTTCGGCGAGGAGCGTCTGATGGAGGTCGTCAACCGCTACCGCGACGAACCCCTGCATGTCATCTCAACTCAGGTGATGCAGGCGCTCGACGCCTGGATCGGCGCAGAGGAGCAACCCGACGACATCACCCTGGTCCTCGCGCGCCAGGTCTGAGAGCCTGTCTGAAAACTGCAAGCGAAAGCGAAAGATCGTTTCGCGGTTGCTCTTGCTCTCGCTTTTGCCTGTTCTTAAATCCGTCTCATCCGTGCCAATCCGTGGTAAGCCTTCCGTCCGGAGGCACCCCTGAAAATAAAGTTGAAATTTGTGGCGTAGTTTTAGCCTCCATTTAAGCGACATCAATTCACCACGAAAATGTCACATTTCACCACGAATTAACCACAAAAACACCACACGCTGCACCCGCTTTTTCCAAAACACCCCTCAAAAACACCAGCAAAAACAACAAAACGCCAGCCGAAAGCCCCGGATATTTTTTCTGGAAAAATTACTGCTTAACTTTGAGAGCCTTAATGGCGATGGCGTTGGGAGAACTACCGGCGGGAAGGATAGTAAAGAGAGCCGGGCCGGGGTTACCCTGGGTGCGGATGACCGCCACATCGCCGGAGTGCGCATCGGTGGCAAGAAGCAGGTGTTCATCCGCGGAAAACGCCAGCGCGGAGGGCGCGGAGCCCGTATGGACGCTGCCCGCGAGATGACCGTCGTCAATGCTGTAGATTCCGATGGAATCAGCGCCGAAGTTCGCGACCCAGAGGGTGCTGTTGTCCGCGCCGACGATGCCCTCCATGGGGTGATTGCCGATAGGAAAGGTGGTTCCCACCTCGCTGGTGCCGGTGGCGATCTCGGAGACGGTGTCGGACCCGTAATTAGAGACGAAGATCTCGCCCCCATCCGGCTTCATGGCGAGGTGAACGGGGGTTGTGCCGACGTCAAGAAGCGCAAGCATGTGGTCGCTGCTGAGCGAAGGGTCCTTCTTCGCGCTCCACGAGCCCGTTGCGGCGGCGAGGCTGACAGCCATCACCTGATGACCGGAGGAGCAGGCGATGAAGGCCCTGGAGGAGTCAGGGAGGATGGCTGCATCGGACGCGCCGGGGCAGTGTGAGAAGGCGGCGCGAAGATGGGGCAGGGAGGCGCTGGCGGCCAATGCTGCGGCCCATGGGGTGATGTTGAAGAGGGAGACGCTGCCGCTGCCGCGATTGGTGACGACGAGAGTGCGTCCATCGGACGAGATCCGGGCAACGCCGGGCTGTTCGCCGGTACCCGCGACGCCGATCTCACGGCGGCGGTCGAGGTCGAGTGTGCTCACGGAGTTGGAGCCGGAGTTCGTGACGTAAGCGCGATGCCCGGTGGGGTCGACGACGATATGGCCGGGCTGGCGATGGACGGGGATGGTGGCGACGACCTGGTTGCTTTCCGCATTGATGACCGAGACGGTGCCGGAGCCGGTGTTGGCGACGTAAACCTCATTACGAACAGGGTTTGCAGCCAGGGCGGAGGGGTTGGCGCCGACCTGCAGGGTGCGATCCTGGCGAAGATAGACGAGGTCGAGGATGGAGACGGTGTTGGAGGCGCCATTGCTGATATAGGCGTACTCGCGGTAGCCATCCGGGACGTCGGGAAAGTGGCTGCGGCGACAGCCGGAGCTACCGAGGAGGAGCATGAACGAAGCGGCGGAAAGGAAGGCTCGCGAGAGAAAGATGCAGCGGGATGTGGGCACTATCTGGAGTCTATCTGCGAGTCCGGATGAGCGGCAAGCGGAACGAATTGGGCAAAGACGACTGGAACTGAATTTAGATATATTTCCGCGAAACATTTCTTCAGGACCTGTGTTTGTGCAGGTGATGCGGAGAGAGATTTCATCAGGAACTCTCGCGTCATGATCACTTCTCGGACAACGAAGCTGCAGTCCCCCTGTGGCTTCGTTGCTTTTTTTCTTCTTTAAAAGACAATGTCCTGCCTGCCGGACCCACCACGCGTGGGGCGGCCACTTCGTGGCGTGTGTGCCGGTCTGGGGATGTGATCTTCTTCGGGCCTCGCGTTGCTCGGGGGAGGAATGATCACGGCCATCGGCCGGGCCTATGCGGCTTATTTCACCTCTACCAGTTAAAAAGGCATGCCAACGCCCGCCCCGCGCGGAGTGGGTCGTCCGGCAGGACAAAATTTAGTTACGTGGGGCTTTCGTGTGACGCCACTGCGAGACGATCCGCCAGAGATAGCCGATCTGAATGACCAGCACGACGGCGTAGGCGGCGAGCAGGTGTCTGCTCTCCATGGTGCTCAGACTGAAGAACGAGTGCCAGGTCATCGCGGGATCTCCAGAGAGGCTTCAATCGCCTGAAGGGCTGCATCCTGCTCGGCGAGCTGACGGCGACGTTCAAGCGCGAAGCGAAAGATCAGAATGAAGATGCCCCAGATGGCCCAGCCGGCGAGATTCCAGAAGAAAGCCGGGAGCATGGCGGGAGCCATGCCGGAGTCGGGGCCGCCAAAGAAAACCGGGGCGGGGTGCTGGGTGCGCCACCAGCGAATCGACATATAGACGATGGGAACGTCGACGGCGGCGAAGACCGAGAGGACGGCGGCGAGCGTCTGGGTCTGTCCGGTCGAGGAGAAGCGGCGCAGCATCAGGTAGCTGACGTAGAGGAGCCAGAGCAGAAAGACACTGGTGATGCGCTCGTCCCATGCCCACCAGATGCCCCAGGCGGCGCGTCCCCAGATGGAGCCGGTGACGAGGCAGATCGTGGTGTAGATGATGGTGACTTCCGCAGAGGCGAGGGCCATGGCATCGGCGGTGAGCGCTTTGAGAGGATCGCGGCTACGCCAGAAGAGATAGACGAGTGAAGCGATGAAGTTGACGTACGGGAAGAGCAGGCTCAGCATCGCGATGGGGACGTGATAGTAAAAGACGCGAAAGATATCACCCTGCGCCGCATCGGTGGGGGCCAGGAAAATGGCCTGCCGGAAGCCGATGACAAGCACCGCGACGGCAATGGCGAACCAGAGCCAGGCGACGCTGCGGAGGGTTGGGGTGCGCTGCTCCATGCGATTAGTTTAGCGCGAATATCCCTGTTCGGCGTGGGCTATTCCGCGTTGAGGACGGTTTCAAAAAAGAGGATGCAGATGGTGGTGAAGATGATGTCGTAGGCAGTGAGCTGCTTAATCCAGGTCCCGATCTGGATGGAGTCGAGCTCTCCGGTGAGGACGCCGGTGGTGGCCTGGACCATGGCCAGGAGGGCAGGGAGGGAGACAGGAAGCAGGAGCAGAGGCAGGAGGAGTTCTCGGTTGCGAGCGCGAAGGCCGAGAGCGGCGAAGAACGTTCCGTTGACGACCAGGGCCCAGGTGCCGAGGGGGAGGATCAGGGCGAGGAGCCAGATGTTTCCGAGGGTGTGGAGGTTGAAGAAGATGATGAAGACAGGGGCCAGGACCGCCTCGACGACGAGGACGAAGAGCATGTTGGAGATGGCTTTGCCGAGGAAGAGAGCAGAGGCGGGGGAGGGGGCCATGCGCTGGGCTTCGAGGACCTGGTTGCGCTGCTCGCGGGTCCAGGACTGGTTAAGGGCGGTGATGGAGGCGAAGAGGAGCGCGACCCAGAGGATGCCGCCGGAGATCTGGCGGGTGGTGGTGGGGTAAGCGGTAGGGTCGAAGGCGAGGCCGAAGACGACGACCACCAGGAGCGCAAAGAAGAGCATGCCGTTAATGGCATCGCGGGAGCGCCACTCGAGACGGAGGTCTTTGTGGAGGTGGTTGAGGACGTGGCTGCTGTACTGGAGAAAAGGCTTCATGCGGCAGGCGGCCCTTTGGTGAGATCGGCCAGGATCGCGTTGGCGGCGCGAAGGTAATCTGGGGGGGCGAGGAGAATCTGGAGGCCGCGCTGGCCTGCGGAGATGGAGATGCGGTCGAAGAGCTCGATAGTCTCGTCGGCCCAGGCAGGAAAGGGTTTCTTTGCGCCCATGACGGTGACGCCGCCGCGGATGTAGCCGGTGAGGGGCTCGACCTCTTTGAGTGAGGCTAGTTCGACCTTTTTTGCGCCGGCGGCGTGGGCGAGTTTCTTTAGGTCGAGTTCGGCGTCGCCGGGGATGACGGCGAAGACGTGGCCGCCGGTGTTGGTTTGGGCGAGGAGGGTCTTGAAGACCTGCTCGGGGGGGAGGCCGATCTTGCGGGCGACGGAGAGGGCGGTGAGGTCGTCGGGGTCGACCTCGTAGGTGCGCAGTTCGTAGGGGATGCCGAGGGTGTCGAGGAGGCGGACGGCGTTGGTCTTGGCGGGAGGCGCGTTCTTCACCCGGCGGCCTCTTGCGGTGAGGTGAGGATCTGGCCGCTGCGCATGTGGAGGGTGCGGTCGGCGATGGGTTCGGCGAGGTTGGCGAGGTGGGTGGTGAGGAGGATGGTGCGGCTGCCGCCGCCGGCGACGGGCCAGGTGCGGAAGTCGGCGAGGAGCTCGACCATGTGCTGCGCGGAGCCGGTGTCGAGGTTGGAGAAGGGCTCGTCGAGGAGGAGGAGCTCGGGGTCGGTCTGGAGGACGCGGGCGAGAGAGGTGCGCTGGCGCATGCCCTGAGAGTACTGGCCGACGGGACGGGTGAGCGTGGGGTCGAGGCCGACGGCGCGGAGGGCCATCTCGGGGCTGCCGACGCAGGCGCAGCCGCCATCGCGATGGAGGGCGGCAAAGTAGGTGAGGTTCTCCATGGCGGTGAGCTCATCGTAGAGCATGGGGGAGTGGCTCATGTAGGCCATGCGGTGGCGTTGCTGATGCGGTGAGGACTGCGAGAAGACCGTGACCTTGCCGCGGGTTGGCGTAATGAGGCCGGCGATCGTGCGCAGGAGGGTGGATTTACCGGCGCCGTTTTCGCCGAGGATGATGGTGCAGGTGCCTGACGGGAAGGTGGTTGAAACGTTGCGGAGGGCGGCGAAGCTGCCGTAGATTTTTGAGACGGACTCGAGTTGCGCTGCGGTGGCTGCGGCGGGCTTCGCTGACGTTGGCATCGTTTGCCTAGCGGGTGGAGGGCAGAGCGGTCGCGGTGGCGGCAGGGGTGGCCGATGCGGTCTTCGGGGCGGCGGGGGCGTATTTGGAGGCGCACTTCGCCTGGAGCTGAGTGGCGTGGAAGATGCCGTCTTTGCCGTAGGTGCCGACGGCGAGGGCCTGGGCATCGTCCTTGAAGGTGTCGGGCGGGGGCTCGGTGCCTTTGTAGCTTACCTCGAGCCTGCGGCCCTGCTCGAGGAGGGAGAAGTCGACATAGGTACCGACGCGATGGATGCTGCCGGGAGCGACGTTTCCTGCGACGCGGAGATGGCGGACGTAAGCCTTGTTGCCCATACCCTGAAGCTCGCCGATGGTGACGTAGTAGTCCTTGTTGTCGCGGACGCCGGTGAAGGCGAGCCAGGCGACGGTCGCGAGGATGACTACCGTCGCGATGATAATTTTAGTCGGGCTTTTGTGTGTGGTGTCTGGCATGTCTATCGTCTTTCAGTCTACGTTCAGGCTTCCGATTTGGGTAGCGTGTGCAATACGGTGGTGCCCCCTCCCCCGGTGCTTTTGGTGCAAAGTGTTCATTTTATTAGGCTTAGGCGTGTACTTTAGATGTAAAGTACACCATCTAAAGGGTTTATAGCCAAAGTATTCATTCTATTGCGATTACAGTCTCTGTCAGGGATGCTGAAAAAGCATCTACTTCCAGTTTAGACGATTGACCCAGGTGAATGTGCAATCGAAATCGTCAATGATGACGGGGGTTTTATTGTGTATGGGGCTTGACAGGTTCTGGCAGCGGCTTTTTTGAATTGCAAATAGTATGCCGATCGTTCGTATTCCAACAAAAACGTATTCCAACAACAAAAGCGGAGGCTCTTTGAATGAGCCTCCGCTTTTGTTGATGGGGTTGATTGGTTCAGACAGTGGTGGGTGAGGGGCTTATGGTGTCGGTTGTCGTGTTGACGGTGTCGGCGATGGTGCTGAGGGTCTCGTCGGCATTCTTCTCCTCGTCGAGGATGCTGTCGAGGATATCGGCTGCGTCATCTTCACCGAGGAGTTCGGCCCAGGCACGAAGGGTGCCGTAGACCGCGATCTCGTGATGCTCGACCTGCTGGGCGGAGGCGATGAGGGAGATGTCGCGGATGCTTTCGTCGCCAGCATCTTTGATATTGTCTTCGGCTTCGGTGATGAGCGCGGAGATGGCTTTACAGGTTGAGGTGCTGGATTCGCCGGTGGCATCGCGAAGCAGGCTTTCAACCTTTGTGACGTGGCCTTTCGTCTCTTCGAGATGAGTGCGGAAGGCGGTGGCAAGTTCGGGGTCGGTCGATTTTTCGATCATGGTGGGAAGAGCTTTGGTGATTTTTTGCTCCATGTCGAGCGCCTTCCGGAGGTTGGCGGTGTAGAGGGTGCGAAGGTCTTCGATGTTGTCGGAAAAGAGCTTCATGGCTGTGTTTCTCCTTTGAAAAAAGTGCGAGGTTTCCTCACAGCGCGGATGCGCCGAAAGGCTTGCGTGAATGGTGGTGAGAGCGGCGAGCGTTCGAGCCGGGGGTACTCACGGTCGTACTTCGTACCTGCTCGATTGGATGCGATGTCGTGGGCCGGGTTGGCTGAAGGATGGGTTTGTCTGAAGCTGCAGAATGGAGTTTTCTCTATGTGATTGCAGATGCGTGATGAGGCCGCTGGAAATGGCAGGAGACTTCTGGATGGCGCGTGCATCGTATACTTACTCGATAACGCGCAACAAAGGTAGAGGACATCATGAGCGAAAACGGAAACGGCAGATCTTCGAACGGCAATGGGGCGCATGCGCATGGCAATGACTACAAGGTGCCGACAGGGCGTGCGGAGTGGATCGTTAAGCGCAAAGCTGAGGCGGCGCGGACCGGCGATACGAATATGTCGCAGATGCACTTTGCACGTAAGGGCATGATTACCGAGGAGATGGCGTATGTCGCTCAGCGGGAGAAGATTGCGGCGGAGCTGGTGCGGAGCGAGGTCGCCAAAGGGACGATGATTATTCCGGCGAACATCAACCACCCGGAGCTGGAGCCGATGGCGATTGGGGTGGAGTCGCTGTGCAAGATCAATGCGAATATCGGGAACTCGGCGATTGTTTCGAATGTGGATGAAGAGCTGCGGAAGCTGCATACCGCCGTGCACTTTGGTGCGGATACGGTGATGGATCTTTCGACCGGTGGGGATATTCCGATGATTCGGGAGCAGATTCTGCGGCATTCGCCGGTGCCGATTGGCACGGTGCCGCTGTATGAGGC
>Ga0302314_10003379_pt1 | contig 29452 bp, 19 predicted proteins | sample III_Palsa_N2_3_FD_200533 | JGI IMG/M metagenome (GOLD analysis project Ga0302314, IMG submission 200533) | Peat permafrost microbial communities from Stordalen Mire near Abisko, Sweden - III_Palsa_N2_3 | ecosystem: Environmental > Terrestrial > Soil > Palsa > Peat permafrost | place: Sweden...
TCGAGTCGCTCCAACAGAATCTTGTATTCGTGATCGAGCATCAGGTGCAGGCGTTCGCTCGAGACGTACCTCGGCGCCTTTCCATAGATCACGTCGCTGAACGCCATATCGTAGGCGGATATGCTCTTGGCTATGGTTCCGGATGCGCCGCCGGCATGAAAAAACTCCCGGGCTACTTCCTGCCCCGCGCCGATTTCGGCAAAGACGCCATACCTCAAGGCCTCCAGATTGATGGTGAGCGCCTTCTGCGTCGTGGTCAAAAGTTCGTTCGGCGAGTTCATCGTGCGACCCCTCAGGTTTTGTCCATTCTAACGCCAAGAATGTGACAGCGGTCACCCGTCTTTGCGCGGCTGCGCGGGCCGGGCTGTTAAACTGGCGGGAGGCAAAGGAGTCGCCTCGACAAAGCTTTCGATCTATATGAGTGACATCGTCAACATCGTCCAATCCCCCTGCATTCGTAACTGTTGCCTAGACGATGACAGTACCTGCGTCGGCTGTTTTCGATCCCTGGATGAGATTAAGGAATGGGGGATTGTCGATAGTCATCGGCGTCGAATTATTTTGCAGAATGCCAATAGACGACGAGAGATCTACGAGAAGGCGGTCGATGCCAGATTCTGATCGCGGTATGTCGCAGAGAGCTTCCGGCCCAGCCATCATTAGTGCTCATTCGGTATCCGACGCGACGTCTCTTTTGTATTCTTCGGCCTGAGAATCTCCGGACCAGACAGCCACGCGTTGCGTCGGCCGGAACTCTCGCGGTCCTTGCGTGGGCGCGCGAATTGGACGTAGTCTGGCGCATCTATCCGGGAGGTCATCACTTGCGCTCTTTTCTGACACTGTCTGTGCTTGCCGTTGTTTTTGCCGCCCCTGCCGGAGCCGATATCCGACCGGATCAGGCCGCGTTCCAGGATCTGTATAAGGAACTGGTCGAAACAAATACCACGTTGTCCGTGGGTAGTTGCACTCTGGCGGCGGAACGCATGGCGGCGCGACTCAAGGCGGCGGGGTTCAACGATAGCGATATGCGGGTGTTCGGTGTGCCGGATCATCCCAAAGAAGACGGTTTGGTCGCGACCTTGAGCGGGACTGACCCAAAAGCGAAGGCGATTCTTCTTTTGGCGCACATCGATGTCGTGGAAGCGAATCGGGCGGATTGGACGCGCGATCCATTCGTGTTGGTCGAGGAGAACGGCTATTTCTACGGTCGAGGCTCGTCCGACGACAAAGCGCAGGCTGCGATTTTTACAGACACCCTGATTCGCCTGAAGCAAGCGGGGACCAAGCTGCGGCGGCCGTTGAAGCTGGCATTGACATGCGGCGAGGAAACCGGCGAGGCGTTCAACGGTGCAAACTGGCTGGTAACGCAGCATAAGGATTGGATCGACGCGCAGTTCGCCCTCAACGAAGGAAGCGTCGGTACGCGGGACGCCAGCGGCAAGAAGGTGTCACTCGGCATTCAGGCGGGAGAGAAGGTCTACCAGGATTTCCGTATCGAGGCGACCAATGCCGGCGGTCATAGTAGTAAGCCTCGTCCCGACAATGCCATCTATAGCCTGGCGGCCGCGCTGGTGCGCATAGGCCAGTATGAATTCCCCATACAGTTCTCCGATACCACACGCGCTTATTTTACGGAGACGGCGAAGTTAACCGGGGGTGACATGGGCGCGGCGATGACGCGGCTGGTGGCCAATCCCAATGACGTCGAGGCCAATGCCGTCGTGTCGAAGGACCCGACCTATCACTCCATGCTGCGCACCACGTGCGTGGCGACGCGCTTGGATGGCGGTCATGCGAACAATGCCTTGGCGCAGCGGGCGGGTGCCAACATCAATTGCCGGATGTTTCCCGGCGATACGATCGACAATGTCCTTGCTCAACTGGTGAAAGCCGCTGCCGACCCGTCGCTGAAGATTGCGCCGACCGGTGACATCAGCCCGACACCGCCGCCCCCGCCGCTGACGCCACTGGTGTATGGCACCGCCAAAACTGTGGCGCAGAAGCACTTCCCCGGAGTCCCCATGCTGCCGGCGATGTCGACGGGTGCGACCGACGGCCGCTTCTTGAACGCGGAAGGAATTCCCACATACGGGGTGCCGGGGCGGTTCTCGGATCCCGATGGCAATGGTGTGCATGGGCTCAACGAGCGCAAGCTGGTTGAAGGGCTGTACGAAGAGCGGGATTACCTATTCGATCTGATTCAGGCTTACGCGAATAGCAAGTAGCCTTGAACGGGTCCGGGCGGCAGGCCGCAAACGCGGCCCGCTCCTTCATACGACGGCGCGTCTCATCAGGGCCCGAACAATCAAGGGGTGAATGCGCCCGACCGGCAGCATGTAGATACGACCCAACAAGTTATGGACCACGACAACGGTGGATATGACGTACTTGGACGGGTCGTTGTCGGGACGTTTCAAGACCGACACCCGCACATCGAGATGCCGGTCATCGATACCCATCACCAGTTCATCGGGAGTCTGAGCGTATATGCTGAAAATACCCATGCGATCGCCGACGGCGTACGCGGCGGCGGGTTTACTGCCGACGTGGCCGAGGCCACCCACCGCTTTGAGGCCGAAAAGTCTGACCACTCGATTGCGCAGGGACATGAGGGCTTCGGCCCACGGAGGAGTAGCGCGCGACACTCTCAGGGAGATTTCCGCGGGCGTCAGGCTGCGATCGTGAAGTGTTGTGGTAAAGGAGTCTGCGAAGTAAGCGCCGGTACTGACGGCGTGCAGGAGGCTGGCGGCCGGTATGGGCCTCTTGGTGACCTGTTGCATATCTCAAGCATGCGAGTTGATGTCCGTGCGCCGGGATGCCGGGTCTTTCTCACCGGCGTCACTGCTGGGCGCTGCCTGCTCGTGAAGATCTCGCAATATGGACAAAAGCGCAAATGCCAGGACCATCAGTACACCGACGCACATTAGAATAACGATCAAGATATGCATGTCTTTTCCCGGTTGATCGCACGATTCTGCGCAGGGACATCCGGACGGTCTTGGTCAAAACTGCTGTTTTTTGCCAGTTGCGCAATCCTCAGGGATGATTTCATGTGAGGAGGGGATTGGCCTTACACTCTAGGTTCCATGACGCCAGAAATACATGATCCGGGCAGTCCCGCCGCTTGGGAGCCCATAGTGTCCGGCAATGCCGAGCTCAAACTGACCCCGGTGGCCACGGACTCATCGTCCGCGCTTCGGTTGGATTTCGACTTCAAGGGAGCCGGGGGATTCGTGGTCGCACGTCGTGCCCAAGCACAGTCCGTGCCCAGCGAATATGCAGTGCATTTTCAGCTGCGCGGCAGCGGTCCGCTCAACAATCTCGAGATCAAGCTGGTGGATGACACCGGCCTCAACGTGTGGCGGCATGTCTTCAAGGACCTGAAGCTTCCCTCGCGGTGGAAGACCTTCACGGTGGAAAGCCGCGATATCGATTTTGCGTGGGGACCGTCGAGCGGCCGCGGTATCACGCAGCTCGGATCGATGGAGTTTGCCATTACTGCCGGCGAGGGTGGCAAGGGCACGATGTGGCTCGCCGATGTGCAGATCGAGGATCGCAGACCTAAGCATGCTCCGGAACTCTCGGCATCCAGCGAGGTGGGGGGATTCGAAGCATCCAAGGCGCTGGATAGCGGGTGGACGCCGGGCCTCGATGATCGAAAGCCATGGCTCGTGATCGATATGCGGGAATCGCGGGTCATCGGTGGTCTGGTGGTCGATTGGTTGAAGGAGGCCCCGGCCCGCGGATTTCGTGTCAGCGCGTCGAATACCGGCCGACAATGGAGAACCGTACACTCGGCGGCTCGCGCGGGCGGGACCACCAGCAATGTCTACCTGCCCGCGCTCAAGACGCGGTTTCTGCGCCTGGCGCTGTCGGGACCGTCGGCGGGGGCCGTGTTGCGGCTCCAGCCCTTCGACTTCTCGCGGTCCATCCCGGTGTTCTGGCACAACATAGCCGATGCGCAACTGCGCGGCTGGCATCCGCGTTGGCTGCATCGAGAGCAATGCCTCTGGACTCCCATCGGTACCTCCCATGGTCGCCATTGCGCGCTCATGAACGAGGACGGCATGGTCGAGCCGGGCCAGGGGTCGTTCTCGGTGGAACCGATGTTGCGCATCGACGGCCATCTCATCACCTGGGCCGAAGTCATTTCGCGGCAGGAACTGGTGGACCAATGGATGCCGGTTCCCTCCGTCATTTGGGAGACGTTGGACTGGCGCCTGCGCATTCGAGGGGAGGCCACCGCTTCGGGTGAGCTACGGCTGCACTATCGATTCGAGAATTTGTCCGTGCGGCGCCTATCGGGTCGACTGTACCTCTTGCTGCGCCCGTTCCAGGTGACGCCGCCTTGGCAGAGCTTTCGCCAAGTGGGCGGCATGAGTCCCATCGAGCACCTTGCCTGGCGCGACAATGCGGTGGTGGTGGACGCGTCGATGGTCATCACGCCGCTTACCGAGGCCTTGGGGTTCGGCGCGCTGGGATTTGATGATGGATTTATCGCGGGTTGTTTGATGGCAGGCAATTTGCCTCGCGACACGGAGATCGAGGATCCCTCGGGCTTCGCGTCGGGTGCGTTGGAATTCGATGTGACCACCACGCCGCGGGAGTCAATGGAGCATGTGGTGCATTGTCGCTTGGCGACCCAGGCGGCGCCGTCGAGCGGCGAGGCGCTCGCTGCGGCACCGTCGACTGCGGCGCCCTCGTTGGACGAGCCGGCGTTCGACTGGGGCGTGACGTTGGCGGCGAACCAGTGGAGTGGCAGCGGGTGGTCCATGGATGTGGTGCGAACGGCCCTTACGGCCACGGCGCATGTGCTGATCACGCGGTCGGGACCCGCCTTGCAGCCGGGGCCGCGGCGCTATACCCGCTCGTGGATTCGCGATGGCGCCATGATGAGCGCGGCACTGCTGCGTATGCGGCATGTAGAGGAGGTGCGCGAGTTCATTCGCTGGTATGCGCCGTTTCAGCGTGCCGATGGCTTCGTGCCTTGCTGCGTGGACGACGAAGGCGTGGATTGGTTGGTGGAGCATGACAGCCACGGCCAGCTGATTGCCTTGATCGCCGACTACCATCGCTTCAGTGCCGACGCGGCATTTCTCGACGAAGCGTGGGTGTTCGTCGCGCGGGCGGCGGGGTGCATCGCGAACCTGCTGGGTTCGGACGGGTTACTGCCCATTTCCGTGAGTCATGAGGGGTATCTCGCGCAGCCGGTGCATTCGTACTGGGATGATTTTTGGGCGCTGCGCGGCCTGAGTGATGCCGTCTACCTGGCAAGGATGCGGGGGCGGGAAGACAGCCTGCGGCAGTGGGAGGCGCTGAGGCAGCGCGTTGCCACATCGCTGTATACCTCCATCGAAGCCACCCAGGCGCAGCGTCATTTGGACTTCATCCCGGGCAGTATCGAATGGGCGGATTTCGATCCGACGGCCACCGCGAATGCCATTTACCTCTTGGACGTGCCGAAGGAATTGAACCGGGTCGCGCTCGAGCGGACCTTCGACAAATATCTGGCCGATTGGCGCGCCAAGCGGGCCGGGACCGTGCCTGCCTCGAACTATACGCCGTACGAGATTCGCATCATCGGCGCCCTAGTGCGCATGGGACGGCGCGATGACGCACTGGAATTACTGCGTTTTTTCCTGTCGGATCGCCGGCCTGAAGCCTGGAACCAGTGGCCCGAGATCTCTTGGCGCGATCAGAAGGCGCCGGCGCATATCGGTGATATTCCGCATACTTGGATTGCGGCGGAGTACGTGCTGGCGGTGCGGAGCCTCTTTGCCTACGAGCGCGAGGCGGACGATTGTCTCGTGCTGGGGGCGGGTCTGGCCCCCGAGTGGCTGGAAGAAGCTGGAGTGCGGGTCGAAACCATGCCCACGCTGTACGGCAAGCTGAGCTACGCACTGCGCAAAGTGGAGGCGGGCGTGCTGCGATTCGAGATCGGCGCGGGGGTGTCCGCCAAGCTGGTATTGCTGCCACCGCTGACCGCGCCGCTGCGCAGTGTGACTGTGAATGGTGAACCATACGATGGTTTCGACGCGCGTTCAGTGACCATAATGCATACCCCAGCTGAGGTCGTCTGTACCTCTTAACAGGAGGAACACGCGATATCGTGACCGATCGTTCGACGCAAACTGCATCCGGCAAGCCGGCCGAAACTGGGCAATTGGGCTTGCGCCGCCAGCTGGCGGCGACCACCCGCGCCATTTTTTCCTCTCCGGTAGGTAAAACGCTGTGGATGCTGGTGGCCGGGATCGTGGTCGTCATTCTGGCGACGGCGTACGGGCAGATCTGCCTCAATCAATGGAATAAGCCTTTCTACGACGCGTTGTCGCGGCGCGATTTGCACGATTTCTTCTACGAGCTGGGCGTGTTCGGCGTGATCGCGGGCTGCCTTCTGGTGCTCAACGTGGTGCAGCGCTGGCTGTCGGAGACCTTGCAGTGGAAACTCCGCGAAGGGCTGGTCCGCAGCTTGCTGGGCGACTGGATGCAGCCTCGCCGAGCTTTTTGGCTGGCCAACTCGGGCCCCATGGGCGTCAATCCCGACCAACGCATCCATGAAGACGCCCGCAAGCTCTGCGAGCTGTCGGGCGATCTGGCCATCGGCCTGTTTCAGGCGTCCATTCTGTTCGGCACCTTCGCCGGCGTGCTCTGGGTGCTCTCCAACGATTTTTCGTTTCGCGTCGGCGACCGGGATTACACCGTCCCGGGCTTCATGCTGTGGGCGGCGATTCTGTATTCCAGCGCGGGGTCGTTGTTGAGCTATTGGGTGGGTCGTCCCCTCATTAATCGCAACGCCGACCGGTACGGGCGCGAGGCGGACCTGCGCTTCAGTCTGGTGCGGGTCAACGAACATGTGGACGACATTTCCCTCGCGGCGGGCGAGGCGGATGAAAAGCGCCGCATCGAAGTGCATTTGCGCGCGGTGCTCATGGCGACGCGCCGCATCGTGCGGGGTCATACCAATCTCACCTGGGTGACTGCGGGCTTTGGCTGGGTCACCATCGTGGCGCCCATCTTGGTGGCGGCGCCGCTTTATTTCACCGGGAAGGTGTCCTTCGGCGGCCTGATGATGGCGGCGGGCGCCTTCACGCAGGCGCAGTCCTCGCTACGTTGGTTCATCGATAATTTCAGCACTCTCGCCGATTGGCGCGCCACGCTGCTGCGCGTGGCCAACTTCCGCCAGGCGCTCATCAGCAACGACGAACCGCGCAACTTCGACAGCCGCATCGAGTACACCGAAGTCGAGTCGGGTTCCATTACCCTGGACGATCTGGCCATTGTCTCCCATGCCAATGCAGATGTACTAAAGGAAAAGCATGTGGTCTTGAAGCCCGGAGAGCGTGCGCTCGTTGTGGGGGCGCCCGGTACCGGCAAGACTCAACTGTTTCGCGCCTTGGCGGGACTATGGCCCTGGGGCAGCGGGCAGGTGGGACGGCCGACCGGCGAACAGATTTTCTACCTGCCGCGCGGTACTCCCTATGTGCCCCGCGGCTCGCTGCGTGAAATCCTGGCCTATCCGCTGAAGGCCGAGAGTTTCGGCACGGAAATGTTCACACGGGCACTCTTCCGGCTGGGCCTGGAACGCCTCGCCCCGTTGCTCGACGAGACGCATCGCTGGGATTGGGAGTTGAGCCAGGACGAACAGTTGTGCCTGGCCTTCGCCCGCATATTGCTGCAAAAACCGCCCTGGGTACTCATCGACGGCACCTTCAGCACACTCGATGACGATGTGCTGGAACTGGTCATGGATGTGTTCAACAAGGAATTGCAGCAAACCGGCATTATTCACATTGGTGGCGCGGGGCAGGCGCATCGTCTGTTCGCGACTACGCTGCACCTGATGAAGGCGCCTGTAATCGCGCCGCTCGACAAGGCGCCTGCGGAGAAGGCACCGGTGGGCCAAGGGACATTGGGTAAAGCGCCAGTGAGCCAAGGCCCCTCCGGCAAAACGTCGGGGGGCACGCGATGAACGGCAAAGCGGTACTCGCGCCGTGGGGCCGTCTGCTGGGCGCGCTGGTCGCTCTCTTATCGCCGGGATGGGCCGCCGCATTGCATTTCGATTTTCGTCCGCCGGTGAGCGTTTCCGACCCGGCCGCGCCGGCCATCATGCGCGACCTGGCCGAGAGAGTGATCCCGGTGTATCAGGACTCTGACGGGGATCGCTATCTCGCCAATCTGTCCGCATTGCAACTGGTGGCCGGCGACTATGCCACCGCGTATGCCACGCGTCAGTCGCTGCAGGAGCGACGCCGCAAGGCGGACCTCAACCGCTCGGCCGACCGCGGGCTCATTTATGACATTTACGCGCGTGCCAAGGACCTGGAGGCCGAGAAGCACATTCTGTTCGGGGCCGCTTTCGCGACATCGTTCCATGAAGCCTTCGCCCCGCTGGATGACCGGGATGCGTTCGCGTCAACTCAATGGCTGATCGGCAGTCCGCGGGGATTTCGGGATGCCTTGCAGAAGCTCTTCGACAAGGAGAAGGCAAAGGACCGAATCGAACAGGACGAAGCGGTCACCTTGATTTGGACCTACATGTCCTTCGATGCCTATCGCAGCGCCGGTCCCCTGGTCGCTCCGCTGGTGGTGGAGGATGAGGCGCAGCGCTACACCGTGGAGAGCGACGTCTCCATCGCCATGGCCGATGGGGCGCGCATTGCCGCGACGGTGATACGCCCGAAACGGCTCACGAATCCATTGCCGACGCTGTTGGAGTTCATGCTGAGCGATTCGCCGACCGACGCCAAGGAGAGCGCGGCTCATGGCTATGTGGGGGTGGTGGCGTATCCGGTGACGTTAGCCAAAGGCACTGCGGTCAAGGGCAACGCACCCAAGGGCGCTACCAAGGGGGCCGCGCGGGCAAGAAGGCCGGGAAAGCGGCCGCCCTTCGAGCACGAGGGGGAGGATGCTCGGCTCGTCATCACGTGGATTGCCGCGCAGCCCTGGAGCGACGGCCGCGTGGGCATGTATGGCGACGGCTATGGCGCTTACATGCCGTGGGCCGCAGCCAAGCACTTGCCGCCGGCGCTCAAGGCCATTGCCACCTCGGCCGCCATGGTGCCGGGCATCGGCATGCCGATGGAGGGGAGTATTTTCCAGAATTCCGCTTATCGGTGGTCCTTGGACAAGGCGCGCTTCACCGATGAAGCGCAGTGGCGTGCACTGGATCAGAAGTGGTACCGAAGCGGCAGGACGTATCGCGACTTGGGTCGGGTGTACGGCAAACCCAATGCAACATTCATTCGGTGGCTGAACCACCCGAGCTACGATCGCTATTGGCAAAAGCTAATTCCCTTTCGCGCGGACTTTGCACACCTCGATATCCCGGTGCTGACCACCACGGGATACTACGCGCCGAGCGAGCCCGGTGATTTGTACTACTTCATTCAGCATACTCGATTCAATCCGCAGGCGGATCACACCCTGCTCATCGGGCCGTATGACGACGGTGCCATGCGTCATGTGCCGTCCGCCTCGCTGCGGGGGTACCAGCTCGATTCGGCGGCGCTGTTGGATCTGCACGAGATCCGGTTTCAATGGTTCGATCATGTGCTGAAGGGCGCAAGCCTGCCCGCGCCCATTACGGACAAGGTGAATTACCAGATCATGGGAACCAACGAGTGGCACCATGCTCCGTCAATCGAGGCCATGGGTCCGCAGGCGCTGAGGTTGTATCTCGATCCGGGCGCGAGCGATGCCGCGCATCGATTGACGCGCAAGAAGCGCACCGCCGAGTCCAGCGTCGATTTGACGGTGAAGCTGGCCGATCGGCGAGATGGCGGCGTTGTGCCCGCGGCCGACCTCACCGGCAAGGGATTCGCGACCCGCGACAGCGTGGTCTTCTCGAGCGATGTCTTGACCGCGCCCATGGAGTTCAGTGGACTGTTGTCGGGGCGGCTCGATTTCACCGTGAATAAAATGGATATGGACTTGAATGTCGCCCTCTACGAACTGTTGGCGAGTGGCCGCTATGTGCGCTTGTACGGTCCCTCCGAGGAATTTCGCGCGAGTTATGCGCGCGACCGAGTGCATCGACATCTCCTCAAGGCGGGGGAAAGGCAGTCGCTGAACTTCAAAGGCCAGCGACTGATGAGCCGGCAATTGCAGGTGGGCAGCCGCTTGGTTCTGGTGATCGGCGTCAACAAACGGCCGGACCGGGAGATCAACTACGGCACCGGCAATGATGTCAGTGCGGAATCCATTGCCGACGCCAGGCCGGCGCTGAAAATCAAATGGTTCAGCGATAGTTACATCGACATGCCCACTCGTCCGCCCGAAGCTGCAAAGGCCGCGACTGGTGGCGTAAAGCAGGTGACTGACGGTGCGGAGCACGCAGCGGCGACCGCCAAGCCCTGAAGGCCGACGCGAACCACGACGCGGTAGCGTTAACATGCGATAACGTGTCCGACACAAGCATATGTAAAGACGGCGTCACTGCGGATGGCGCGGGTTATAGGGGTGTGGATTACCCCTCTTTTAATGTAGACCCCGGTCACAACTTGAGCCAATAGGCTTCGCCCGGAGCTCTAGGACCGCAGGTAAATGACGTCCATCACGCCGGAGCGAGGGGCGGCGTGTCAACAATGCCACATTCGCGGTGCTGCACTGCAGTTGAAGTAAAACCGGGTATGCGGCTGATAGGAAAAGGTATGTTGGTCTTAGCTCTGGGACTGGTAGCCGCTGTTGCGGTCGCCACGCCCACGGAGCAAACCTTTGCCGACCGTGTGGAGATGATGGATTGGTCAGATCCGGAACGGGCCGCGCAACTCCTTGATACCGCGCAGAGCGCCACGCTCAAGCGTTCCCCGGAACTCCAGATGATGGAAGTGCGCGGCATGGTGTTCGCCGACGTGCGCCGCGACGCTGACTTCGATGCGACGACGGCCAAGCTGCACAGCATCGCGCAGGAGGGTGATGACGCGGCGGTGTTGGCGGAGCACTATGTGCGCGCCTATTCATTCTATCAGCATGATGAGTATGCAGCGGCCAGCCGGGAACTCAGTCACATCGAGATCGATGCGATCGCCTCGGACACCGAGCGCTATCGAGTCGCCATTCTGCGCGGCAATACTTTCCGGATGTTGGGTCAGGCGGAATCCGCGCTGCCGTTTCTGGAACTGGGCTTGGACATCGCGCGGGAAATGCACGACGACACTCGTACGCTGCATGCCATGCTTTGGTTGGCCAGAATTTACGTCAATACCGGAAACCTCGATCGAGCGTCGGGGCAGCTTGCGGCGGCGCGTACCCTCGCGATGGCGCTGGGCGATGAGGCGGCGTTGGTCGAAGTGGAAGGATGTGTCTCGGATGTGGCCGACCGGCGGGGCGATCATGTCGAGGAGCGGCGTGCGAGCCTTGCCGCACTCGAGCATGCGAAGCGGGCGGGCAGCAACAAGTGGCTGGCGCATGCGCTGGTCAATCTCGGCGATTCGTATCTCAAGACGCATGACTTCGCTGAATCGTTGAAGTATTCCAAGGAAGCCTTGCCGGTGATGGAGAGCCTGCGCGAGGGCGGCGATGAGCCCATCGTGTTGTTCAATGAGGGCTTGGCGTACATCGGCCTGGGCAATATCAAACAAGGTGAGAAGCTGGCCGAGGATGCCATTGCGCGTTCCATCGCCGGCGACAGTGTGCTCGACGTCAAAGAGCTGCTCCGCGACTATGCCGATGCGCTGGAACATGCAGGCTTTTTGATGATGGCCATTCAGGTCTATCACCGCTACTTCGACATCAGTGAAAAGTTCATGACGGACACGCGTCAGCGTGCCTTCCTGGAATTGTCGGCCAAGTTCGACGATGAGCGTAAGGCGCGAGAGCTCGAGCTCCTTCGGCGCGACAACGAACTCAAGGCATCGGAAATGCGTGGGCAGCGGTTGCAGCAGCAGTTCATCTTGACCGGCGCGTTTTTCGTGACCTGTATCTGCGCCGCGCTGATTTGGGCCTTTGCGCGGGTTCGGCGGGCGAATAATCGTCTACGGTTCAACAGCGAGCGCGATGCGCTCACGGGGCTGCGTAATCGCCGCTATTTCAATGAATACGTGCTGTCGGTGGATGGCGCGCGGCCGGTGAGCGGCTGTGTGTTGCTGGCGGATCTCGACAACTTCAAGCGCATCAACGACACGTTGGGGCATCCGGCGGGCGATGCGGTGCTGGCCACCGTGAGCCACCGCCTCTCGGCGGCGCTGCGCGAAAGCGACAAATTGGTGCGCTGGGGCGGCGAGGAATTCCTTGCCATCCTCGATCCTATTACGCCGGAGCAGGCGAATCTCACGGTTGAACGCCTGCTGCACGCCGTGCGCCGGGATCCGGTGCTGTGGAACGGGCGTACCATCGAGTGTACGATTTCCATCGGCTACGGGTTCTTTCCCATGGTCGGATCGGAAACGGAAATCTCCTTGGATAGCGCCATCAGCCTGGTGGATAAGGCGCTGTACGAAGCCAAGCGTCGCGGCCGTGATCGAGCGTGCCTCATTAGCTCCGTGAACGCCACGGATGAGCGCGATCTCACCCGGATCAGCACGGAGTTCGAATCGGCCGCGGCTGATCGCCGCATTGAGCTCGTTGAAATGGGTGCCGCTGCCTAAGGCGGGGTCGTGGAAGCGTTGGTGCTGGGCGCGGTGTATTCCCCGTACTGACGAATGAGCTTGGCAACCACGCCGGTCCAGCCGGTTTGATGACTGGCACCCAACCCGGCGCCGGTATCGCCGTCGAAATACTCGTAGAAACAAATCAACTCCCGCCAATGGGGGTCGCTGTTGAATTTCTCGTGCCGGCCGTTGACGGGGCGGCGGCCGTGCTCGTCGCTAAGAAATATGCTGATGAGACGCTGCGATAAGTTGCTGGTCACTTCCAGGAGGCTGGCTTCGTTGGTCGAGCCCGTCGGTAGGCTCGCCTTGAATTCGTTGCCGAGGTAGTGGTGGTGCTTCTGCAGCGATTCGATGAGTAGGAAATTCAAGGGAAACCAAATGGGTCCCCGCCAGTTCGAATTGCCGCCGAACATCGGGGTGGACGATTCGCCGGGTTGATAATCCAAGATGAATTGGTTGCCGTTGAGTTCGAGTATGAAGGGGTTGATGGCGTGGCGTTTCGATACCGAGCGCACGCCGTAGGGGCCCAGCAAACCATTGTCGTCCAGCATATGCTGCATGAGGCGGTGTAGCTTGTGCGAATCGACCAGCGCAAAACGTACTCGCTCGTCGATGCCGTGATGCGTGAGGTCGGCGAGCCCCTGCAGCAGATGCGGCCGATATTTGGCAAACCAGCCGTAGCGATCGTCGAAGCCGGGGAAGGCGCGCATGCTGTCGCGATCCACGGTGGTGATCGCGAATATCGGGATCAAGCCGGCGATGGTCTGTGCCGCGATGGGTAGGCGGCGGCCGTCATTGAGCTTCAGTGCGTCGAAATAAAACCCTTCTTCCTCGTGCCACAGTCCTTCGCGATGTTCGCCCACCCGATTCACGGCGGCTCCGATATACACGAAGTGCTCGAAGAACTTGGTCGCGAGATCCTGGTAGGCCGGATTTTTAAGGCCGAGTTCAATGGAAATATTGAGCATGTTGAGACAGTACATGGCCATCCAACTCGTGCCGTCGATCTGCTCCAAGAGGCCGCCGGGCGGCATACCGGCGGTGCGGTCAAAGGCGCCGATATTGTCGAGACCTAGGAAGCCGCCCTCGAAAAGGTTGTTGCCCTGGGTGTCCTTGCGGTTTACCCACCAGGTGAAGTTCATGATGAGCTTCTGAAAAATGCGCTCGAGAAAGGCGCGATCGGCGCGGCCGTAGATTTTTTGCTCGATTTGGTAAATGCGCTGCGCCGCCCAGGCATGCACGGGCGGATTGGAGTCGCCGAACGCCCATTCATATGCGGGTATCTGGCCGTTGGGGTGCATGTACCATTCGCGCGTGAGCAGCAGCAGCTGGTCCTTCGCGAACTCCGGGTCGATCATGGCGAAGGTGACGACGTGGAAGGCCGTGTCCCAGGAGGCGAACCAGGGATATTCCCACTTGTCCGGCATGGAGAGAACGTCGGCACCCGAGAAGTGCCACCACTGATGATTGCGTCCCTGTTTTCGTTGTTCGGGAGGGGGCGGTCCGGCGGCGTCGCCATCGAGCCAGCGGCTGACCATGTAGCGATAGTACTGCTTGCTCCACAGCATGCCGGCGAAGGCTTGGCGCTGAATCTTGCGCATGTCGTCGGGAATGTCGAAGGGCGTCACACGTTGATAGAAGGCATCGGCCTCGCGTTGGCGCTGATCGATGAGAGCGTCGACGGCAGTGCGGGATGGCAGCCGCCGCGTGCCTTTGTCGCTGAGGCAAAGGCGTATGACCATCGAGCCTCCCGGCGCGATTTCTTGGACGTAGTGGACCGACGCCTTCGATCCGGTTTGTTGCGGGTTGATGGCATCTTGCCTGCGGTCGACCAGGAAGTCGTTGATGCCATCCTTGACATAGGGTGAGCTATTGGCGGTGCCGTAAAGCAATTCCTTGTTCGTCTCGTTTTCCGTAAACAAGATTTGCGTTGGAGTCTCGCAGTACAGCCAGTACGGTTCCATTTTGCGATGGGTGGTTTTGAGCGCCACAGAGGAGGCGTCACGGGAATCGACCTCGATGCGGGGCCGGGCATTCCGCGGGAACCAGGTCCAGTCGTCCTTGAACCAGAGTGTGGGCAGCAAGTGCAGGGTCGCGGCTGCGGGGCCGCGGTTAACGGCGGTGATGCGCACCACCGTGTCCCGTGGTCCTTCCTTGGCGTATTCGATGAACACATCGAAATAGCGGTCTTCATCGAAAATGCCGGTGTCCAGTAGTTCATATTCCGGCTCGCAGCGGCTGCGGCGCTTATTCTCATCGACCAGATCGCGGTAGGGAAAGGCGGTTTGCGGGTACTTATAGAGATACTTCATGTAGGCATGACTGGGCACATTGTCCAGGTAGAAGTAGTACTCCTTGACGTCTTCGCCGTGGTTGCCTTCACTGTTGGACAAGCCAAACAGGCGTTCCTTCAAGATGCGATCGGCGCCGTTCCAGAGCGTCAGAGCAAAGCAGAGTTGCTGGCGATCGTCCGAAATGCCGGCGATGCCATCCTCGCCCCAGCGGTAGGCCTGCGAGCGCGACCTTTCGTGGGTGACGTACTCCCATGCGGAGCCGTCCGGGCTGTAGTCTTCGCGCACGGTGCCCCATTGCCGTTCGCTCAAGTAGGGGCCCCAATGGCGCCATGCGGCTTGCCCCGTACGCGCGGCCTCCAGGCGTTCTTCTTCGGCAGTCACGGCCGAGCTCTATTGCAATGCAGAGGGTTTGCGCACGATATCTCCCCGTGGCGAGCATTGTTCGCCGTCGGAGCATCAATGGCAATGTAGGTCAGCCGAGGGGTAGACGGTGCGGGCGTACCAACATGTGCCAGTCCTGATGTTCCTCGAGGATGAGGGCCATGGCGGACTGAATGCTGGCTTTGACTACGGCGGGATTTGTGACGTTGCTCGCGGGATTGGCGTCACTGCCCTGCAGCGCTACGTGAATTTCATTGCTGGCGCCGGCCAATTCCCCGACCAGCCGTTCCGCGGTCACGCTCAATCGGTAGGCTTCGGATTGCGCCAACGCGCCGTGCAGGGAGGCGCCCAGGGCAGGAAAGAAAGTCGTGATGAGCGACAACCACAGCGTGTGCACCAGCAAGTGCAGGCACGCGGCGATGCCCGTAAGGCCGAACAACCAGATATTGAGGCCATGCACTCTATGCAGCAGTGCATGCTGTTTAATGGCGACGCCATGATGATAATGGCGTTGACCGTCGAGTATGGCCATGGCCCAGGCGGCATATTCCAATACGAAGGCACGGTCTGCCCAAGCTCGTTGCAGTCGTTCCCGCGCCATGCCTTCTTGGGCGATGCACAGCGCTTCCACTTCGCCCGCCGTGCGCAGGTGTTGACCGGGATCGAATACCCGCACGTACCAGTTCGCGTTGCCGTCCTCGCGGTCGAAGTCGAGTAGCGGTGCCACCAGCGGCAGATACCAGGTCAATTCTGCGGTGGTGCGCGCATGCAGCCATTGCCCCTGCCAGTCATAGCGATGCCCCAGCCAGTAAATCGCACCCACCGTGAGAATGACCATGACTTCGCAGATGGCCCACACGCCGATGAAGGGATGCAGCACGTGGCGGCTGTCATCCCAACCCAAGGCCAGGGGCAGCACGGCGAACAACACCGCCACGGCGCTCAGGAGGTAAATCATCCAGTACCCACTGCGGTAGCGGTGTCCGTATCGAATGGCCCGTGCGTTGAAGGTGGCATGCGGGCCGGCAAGGGCGGCGATGAGCGGTGCCAGTGCCGCCGGGGGAGGGACTATCTTGCGAGTGGGTGCGGTGTAGCGATGCGTGCCGACCAGGAGTATTCGTTGAACGAGTTGATGCAACGCCATGAGTCAGACTGCGGGCGAGTTCATGATTTCGTAGGTGGTAGCGAAGGCATTGGCCGCCACCACCCCCAGACTGCCGTCGCCGTAATCGACCAGCCAGTCTCCGGCGCGCCCGCTCAGACAGGACACGCCATCGGCCAGCCAGACGTCGAAGCCGTGGGTATGGCGCAACGCCAGAATCTTGTAGCGCAGACTGGCGTAGGTGCCGGCTTCGCCCATGACGGTGGGTGGCACGGCGCGGTACTTGTCCACGAAATGCGCGCGCGACACCCGCCAGGATTCGCCGCCGATCCCGGTGATGATGGCATCACCCGCCTTGGCTTGGACTTGGCCTTCCAGGGTCTGCACCGTGCAGGGCTCCGTGGCGAAGCGCACCTGGACTTTATGCTCGAACTTCCGAGCCAACACATGCCGCGGATTGCCGCCGACACTGTCGGAGAAGCCCCGTCGGCCGCTGGAGCGATACACAGGTTTAGTCGTCGATAGGGTTGGAATGAAGCGCATCCGAGGGGTTGCAACAGGTTCAATTGCAGTATGACTTGGCCCCTAGACCCAATCAAGCAGGCGGCCGCGGTTGATGGTGCTGATTTTCTCTGCGAGCAGCAACCATTCGGCCCAGGTTCGTCGCGAAGTGGAGCGGGCCGTGCACAAACAGGTGCAAATCCTGCCGTTTCGCATCGAAGAGGTGCTGCCCTCGAAGAGTTTGGAGTATTTCTTGAGCTCGCAACATTGGATGGATGCGTTTCCGCCGCCGCGTGACGCGCACTACGCGCGCCTGTGCAGTTATTTGAAGGCGCGCGGTGGGTCAGCTGCGGCGCCGCTGCACGTAACCGCCTTTCAGGCGGCCGAGCTACGGCCCATTGAGTTGCATTTGGCGGAGTACATCGGGCCGTTGGCACGCCATCTTGTTAAGCAAGCGGCGAGCCGGGCTACGGGGATTGACGATCTGATAAACCAGCTCTCCGCCGAACTCGATGGGGAAACCGAGCGCCGCGATTTCGCCAACCGATGCCGGCAGTTGCCGGGGTCGACGAACGGCTAGCCGTCGCTAGTGGGCGCTCGCGCCCAGCCGCGAGGGACAGAGCGCCTGGGCCTCCAATCCAATAGCCGACAAGCGTTCCTCCACACCCCGCTCGAGAACCAGCGCGGCGGCCAACTCGCCCAGGGCGGGTGCCGTCTGAATGCCGTAACCGCCGAGCGCGGCATGCCAAAAAAAGCCGGGCTGCTTGGGGTCGAAGCCGACGCAGGGCGAACGATCGGCGACGAAGGAGCGCAGTCCCGCCCAGGTTCGCACCACTCGACGCACTTCAATGCCGGTTGCTCGTTCCAAACGATCGATGGCCACGGCGACATCCAAGTCCTCGGGCTGAACATCACCCGGCGGCACGGGAGTTTCATCGGCGGGTGATAGCAGCAACAGGCCGGCGTCCGGTTTGATGTAAAAGGTTTCTTCGACATCACCGACCATGGGCCATGCGCGGCTGTCGATACCCGTGGGTGGCTCGATCAGGGCGGCTGTCCGCCGCCGAGGTTCCAACCCAATGTCGAAGGCTCCGGCCATTTTCCCCACTTCGCCGGCCCATGCGCCCGCGGCGTTCACGACGATGTCGGCGCGCAGAGTGGTGGTGGGCGTGGAAATCCACCAGGCGTTGGACCGGCGTTCTAGATTGATGACTTGCGATGCGGTGGTGACCGAGCCGCCGCGCGACTTGAAGAGTTTCAAATATCCCAGATGCAGTGCGTGCACGTCGATATCGGCGGAGTGGGGCTCGAGCACCCCGCCGCTCAGGTCGTCCGCGCGAAGAAGGGGGCAGAGTTCCAGTGTGCGAGCGGCGGACAAGCGTTCGACACCGTAGCCCGGCTCCAGCGAATCCGCGTACGCGTCGAGCAGCTCAATCTGTCCCGCTTTGCCGAAGGTCAAATTGCCGCGAGGATTGACCAGAGGCGACGCGGCGAAACCGGACGGCGGGGTGAATAGAAATTGACGGCTGGCGCGCGATAGGGCACGAATTGCTTTATTACCATAGGTTTCGGAGAACTGGGCAGCGGATCGCCCCGTGCTGTGATAACCCGGGTGAGCTTCCATTTCGAGCAGCCGCACGGCGGTGTGTTCGGCCAGATGGGCGGCGATGGACGCGCCGGCCATGCCCGCGCCGATGACTGCAACTTGGCACTCGAGAACGGTCATAGGATATCGCTGTGTGGAGAACCATCGCTAGTATAGTATGCGTTGCATACGGAGGGACCTGAATGCGCCATTGGATACTTGCGTCAATAGTCACTTTCGCCCCGGTCGTCGCGGTGTCTGCCGACGCCGCCCCAAGCAAAGATTGGATCGAGCAAAGCAATACGTTCACGCACATGCTGTTGGATGTGCAACTCGAACATTCGCCCGAGCAGGGCTCCGATGAAGGGTTGATTAAATTCGACTCGCGGATTTCGGATCCCTCCCGCGCGGATGAAATCGCCCAGCGCCGCGAACTCGAGGCGGTGCTGGCCAAGATCAAGGCGGCCCAGCCCGGGATCACGGACCCCAATGTGCAGCAGGATCTGCAGATCCTGTTCAAAGCCTTCGATTTGCAATTCCGGCGCGACGATTTCGAGCTGGCGCGCAAGATACCGTTCAACAATGCCAGCGAGCAGATTTTTCAGGGGCTGCATGGGCTACTCGACGACCAGGTGGCCACGGAACGTCGGCCGGCGGCGCTGATTCGTCTGCGTAAATACGCGGGTCTCGAGGCGGGTTATAAACCCTATACCGAGCTGCTCAAACAGCGTGACCTGGAGCAAATCGCGAAGCCCGGCGCCATCTATCCCTCGAAGGGCGAATTGGAAACCGAACTCGGCCGCAACTCGAACTACATCGAGGGCATCCCGGAGCTATTCAAGAAGTACAAGCTGACCGGGTGGGAGAGCGCGTACGCGAAACTCAAGACACAGCTCGCCGGTTATGATGCCTGGATTCGCGCGACCATTCTTCCCAAGGCGCGGACGGACTTTCGCCTGCCGCCCGAGGAGTATGCGCTGGCATTCGAGTCCTTTGGGATCGACATTCCGCCGGTGCAAATTGCCGCCATGGCGCATGGGGCGTTCACCGAGTATCAATCCGAGATGGGGCCGCTAGCCGAACAGGTGGCCAAGGAGAAGGGCTACGCGGCCAGCGATTACCGCAGCGTCATCCTGGAACTCAAAAAGAAACAAATCACCGGGCCGGCGATTTTACCGCTGTACGAGGACAGGCTGCACACCATCGAGTCGATTATCGTCGCGCAGAAGCTGGTGACTCTGCCGGATAGACCCGCCATTATTCGCTTGGCGTCCGCTGCCGAGACCGCTCAGCTACCGGCGCCGCACATGAAGCCGCCGCCGTTTTTGCACAACACCGGTCAGCGCGGTGAGTTCATTCTGCCGTTGAACATTCCGTCGGCCAATGGCGGGGCCGATGAAACATTCGATGATTTTACAGTGGATGCGGCGGCCTGGACCCTCATCGCGCACGAGGCGCGCCCCGGCCATGAGCTGCAGTTCGATTCCATGGTGGAACATGGGGTGAGCTTGGCGCGCGTACTGTATGCCTTCAATTCCACCAATGTGGAAGGCTGGGGACTGTATTCGGAGTACATCATGCAGCCCTACGAGCCAGCCGAGGGGCAGCTCATGACGCTGCAGTTGCGCCTGACGCGTGCGGCGCGGGCGTTCCTGGATCCAGAATTGCAGAGCGGAAAGATCACGACTGCGCAGGCTTATGACGTGCTGGAAAAGGACGTCATGCTGAGTCATGCGCTTGCGAAGGAGGAAGTCGAGCGTTATACCTTTCGCGCGCCGGGCCAGGCCAATAGTTACTTCTACGGATATACGCGCCTGCTGTCGTTACGCAAGGAGACTGAGGCGGCCTTGGGTGCGAAATTCAATCAGAAGAAATTCCATGATTTTATTTTGAGCCAGGGATTGCTGCCGCCGGATTTGATGCGTAAAGCGGTGTTGGAGGATTTCGTGGTGTCGCAGTTATAGCGGCAGGTGCCGCTGGCCGTTTGTCTATGGGGCGTATAGGTATCCGCTGGGTAGGCCTAGACGCCGGCAGGATTGTGACGGAGGGCTCTCGGGCAGCACAATGCGATCAAGTAGGGTGCCGGCCAACTTCACGAGCCGCTTTTCGATTCGGGTGAGTGCGGGCAGCCTGGTGAGGCCCAGGGTGCCGCGTAGCCATTCGGGGACCAAGTCAATAGCCGCGCGGACCAGCATGGGCTGCATCCAGCGCAGTGGTGTGGGAAAAGCCGGGGTGTCGCCCATGATGCGCAGAAATTGCATCAAGATGTCGGAAGGCTCCAATCGGCCGCGCATGCTGAGCAACAGTGCCTGCCACTCGGCTTCCGAGGTGGGGATATCGAGGGCGCCGTAGCAGCGCGCCGCCGGCGCGCCCTCGGCGTATAGGCGGTCAAAGTCGAAGCGGCTGAGCGGCGACACGTACTGGCTGTACGCAGCGCTAAAACCATAGCTCGCGGTGGCATGCACCCAACTCAAGAGACGCACATCGTTTGCCGAGAACGTTTCGCCGGCCGGCGTTTCGCCTGTCACGAGGGCATGCATGCGCACAATGCCGGCAATCATGGGTTCGGCAACACTGCGCGCGCCGTAGACGGTCACCATGGCGGCTAGTCCCGTGCGACGCAGCCTTCCTAAGGGATCCGTGGCGAACGAGGAGTAGTTCCACACGCCGGTGCGTACCGCCGGTTCCGCCAGCTCCAAGATGACGGCGGTGATGCCTCCGACCAGGAGCGCAATGGGATTCTTGAATATGCGCCAGGACACCGAATCGGCCGTCGCAAATGACGCCTCGCCCGGCGGCTGAGTGAAATCGATGCGGCGTCCCTCGGCGGGCTGCAGCAGCTCCGCCGACAGGGACTCCAGGCGTGATTCCAACACGTGCGGCAGCCGAATCATGAGCGGGCGGCCTGTCGAATTCAGGCGTTGGCGAATAGCTGAGCGATGGTCGTCACGGCGAAGTTTGCCTCCGTGGGGTCGGGCTCGGCGGTGGCGTCGTTGAAGCCGTAGTAGTCGTCTTCGCCGACGGATTGAAATACCAGGCCGTCGCGCCGTGGGACAAAGGATACTCCCTTGTAGTACAGCCCGTAGTTCACCTCGGGTTGCGGGATGAGGCGGGCCAACTGACCGCGGACCGGCGTGAGGCTCGAATCGTTGAACAGCGCACGCGCGCCGTAGCCGGTGGCGTTGACCAGGGTTTTCTGGCGCAGCGTCGCGAGGTCGCCGGGGCTGTGAAATTCGACGATTTCGATCTTGCCGCCGTTGGCCAGAAAATCCGACATGAGCATGCGCGAGTAACTTGCGAGATTGAACATCATGAACGTGTTACGGCGTAGATAGCGATTCGCGAAAGGATGAGTGCCCGGTCCGTACTCAGCGCTATTGGGAATGAGATCGCTGATCAGCTCCCGTTGCAATTCCGCGAATTTCGGCCTGGTGTCGGTGGGCGAGGCGTCATGGTGGCGGTGTGTGTCGGCGGTGTCGGAGACGGCAAAGGAGTCAATGAACTCGACCGGGTTGCCCGGCAGGCCCATGAGGGTCTGATAGGTCCTGTAGGAATCGCGCGCCATGGCGGCCCAAGTTTGCTTGAACTCGGGGGTGGCGTTCTCATCGAAGCAAATACGCGAATCGGGAGTCCATAGCCCTGTCGCCAGGGAGGAGCGCACATTGGGCGGCAGTTCCTTGGCGTAGATGGTCACTCGGGCGCCTGCCCGTCGCAGCAACAAGGCCGAGGTAATACCTAAGGCCCCGCAGCCGATGACGCCGATGTCCCGTTCGCCCGTGGAGAGGGCTTTGGCTACCGCGATACCGCTCGAGCCCCAGGAGAGGGACCAGCCGCTGCCGCCGTGACCGTAGTTATGCACGACGCTCTTCTCGCCAATGCGTTCCAGCTCCAGGCGCGGGCCTTGGGCCCGGAAGGGCCGGGTGCATACGGTGATGCGAGTGATCCGGTCGACGCTGGCGCGAAGCCGCGGAAAGCTGAGCGTCTCGGCCGCGGTCGGGCGACGACTGGTGTCGCGCAGGCCGACGGCGCAGCCCGGTAGGGATCCGAGGAGTAACGCGGCGCCGGCGCCCGCTAGCAGCTCACGCCGTTTTATGTTCTGTGGCATGTGAATACTCGTTATGGTGAATTCGCATACTACACAGGAGCGTGCGCAAATGGCCAAACGGGCGTACGCTTTCCCTTAGAGAACAGGCAAGGGGAAGTTGCAGCTATGTTCCAACGAGTTCTACTTTGTTATGACGGCAGCGATGCGGGCCGGCGCGCGTTGAAGCGCGGCGCGGAACTCGCCATTGTGCTGAATGCCCAGGCGCATGTGCTGCTGATCACGCCGACCGGCATCGACGATCCCTTTCTCGCGGCGGGCGCGGCGGGCCACGCTTGCATCATCGGAGATACGCTGAACCGTCACGAGAAAATGCTGAGCGAATCGGTCGAGTGGCTACGGGCGCGGGGCATCCCGGCGGAGAGCCATGTCACTCACGGCAACACCGTTGACCAAATCGTGGCGTATACCAAGAAGCTCAATATCGACTTGATTGTACTTGGCCACTATCCCAGGCCTTCGGGCGGCTTCTGGTGGGGCGCATCGCAGCGCGGCTCGCTCGCGGAGCGAGCACAATGCTGCGTGTTCGTCGCGGTGGATAGCCCGGGCGGCAGCGCTGCCGCCCAGGTGCCGGCCGCTCTCTAGATCTCGTTGCTTCGCGGCGCGGGTGCGCTCTTGTCAGAGCGCGAGGACCAGAGCCCCTAGCCCCACCAGGGCGGCGCCAATGCCCACCTTCCAGGTCAGTTGCTCACCCAGGAAGAGCACGGCGAATATTACCACCAGCACCACGCTGAGCTTGTCGATGGGCGCGACTTGGGAAGCAGGCGCCAGCTGCAGTGCGCGGTAGTAGCAGAGCCAGGACAGACCGGTGGCAACCCCCGACGCGACTAGAAACGCCAAGCTTCGGTGGGACAGGGTGCCCGGGCGTTGCCACTCGCCGCGCAGGGATACCAGTAACGCCGTGACGGCCAGGATGACGAGGGTGCGGAAAAAAGTGGCCAGGTTCGAATTGAGTTCAGACACGCCCACTTTGCCGAAAATCGCGGTTAGGGCCGCGAAAGCCGCCGATCCTAGCGCATAGATCCTCCAGTCCATACCGGCTACTTGCTCCAGTGATTGTTGCTGCGGTCGTTGTCCGGCAGGACGTGATCCGGGTCGATGGTTGCCGACGTCACCGGCTGCTTACCCAGCTTCAAGGTGTAGGTGGTTTGCTGGATCCAGGTTTCCACGGGCACCGGCACCCGTGTCTTGGTGCCGTCTTTAAATACGACTTCCAAAACGGACGGCATGACCAGCCTGCCGCGGTTCGCCAAAGTAACTTGGGCTTCCCCGTCGGTGAAACGTACGTCCTGCACCGCCAGATCGAGCGCCCAATTGTTGAAGTACCAACCGCGCCAGAACCAGGCGAGGTCTTCACCTCCCTCGCTCTCCATGGCGCGGAAGAAATCGGAGGGGGCGGGGTGTTTGAAGGCCCAGTCGCGAATGAATTTGCGAAACGCCCAATCGAAGCGCTCGGGCCCAAGAATCTGTTCGCGTAGCAGAATGAGGCCGAGCGCCGATTTATAGTAAGTGATCGAATGTCGATACTTTTCTTGAATGGCGTCGGCACGCGTCATGATTACCGGCGCCTCGGGGTCGTTGATCGTCGCCAGGATCTCGTCCACCGGGTTGCCGCCGCCTGGCGCGTACTCGGAGTCGCGCTTCGGGCCGTAGACGCCATTCTCGAAGGCATCGGATTCGTAGACATCGATGAACGTGTTGAAGCCCTCGTCCATCCAGGCGTTGCGCCGTTCATTGAAGCCCACGATCATGGGAAACCAGGTGTGTCCGATTTCGTGGGCCGTGATCCAGAAGAGCTCCTTGCCCTTGTCGTCGATGCCGTCGAAAAGGATGCCGGGATACTCCATGCCGGAAGTTCCGCCAGCGACGTTGATGGCAACCGGATAGGGGTAGGGCAGCCAACGTCGCGAGAATTCCTCTACGGAATGTTTGAGATATTCCGTGGAGCGTCCCCAGGCTTCGGGGCCCGCGCTCTCGATGGGATAGAAGGACATGGCGAGTGAATGTCCGCCGTCCGGCAGCTGTATGCGGGCCGCATCCCAGAGGAATACATTCGAGGCACTGAAAGACACGTCGCGCGTATGCTGCATGCGAAAGTGCCAGGTCAGCATCCCTGAGCGCCTTGCGGGGCGGTCGGCGGCGTTGTCGATGTCCGCAGCGCTGCGAATGACCACGGTCTTGTCGCTGGAGCGGGCCGCTGCCAGGCGCTGCAAAGTGGATTTCGTCAGCACCTCTTGGGGATTCTGTAATTCTCCAGAACCCGCGATCACCATGGTGGACGGTACGGTAATGAAGTAGTCGAAGTTGCCGTACTCGAGGTAGAACTCGTTGACGAGATAGGGTTGGGTATCCCAGCCGTGCAGATCGTCATAGACGGCCATGCGCGGATACCACTGGGCGATGTCGTAAATCTCGCCCTTCTGGCTGGCGACCCAGGAGGTACGGTCGCCGAAGCTGCCGGGAATGGTGTAGTGGTAATGGATGTGGACCCGCAGCTTTGCCCCGTGGGATGCCAGGGCCTGAGGTAGACGAATTTGCACGCGCGTATCTGACACGACGTAGTCTGTGTGGCCAAAGGATGAATGCGATTCGACTTCCACCGTATCCAAGACAAAGCCGTCGGTAAATGCGCTTCGCTCCCAGTTGGTGGCCGTGACTGAGCGTGCGTCCTTGCGATATTCGTTTTCGTCGAGTTGTAACCACAAGCTGTCCAGCCGGTCGGGACTGTTGTTGGTGTACGTAATAATTTCGTCACCCGTCAACACCTTGGACGTGGGGTTCAGCGTGGCGTGGATGGTGTAGTCGGCGCCGTTCTGCCAGTAATTCGGGCCCGGCGCGCCGTTACTTGACCGATAGCTGTTGACCGGCTCGGGCAGGGTCAGGGGCGCGAAGGTCTGATAGGGCTCGTAGACGGATGGGGTCGCGGCAATGCCGGCGCAGCTCGCGAGAGACCCAAAAAGAGCCAGGAGCGTGCGGAAAGCGTGCATAGTCTTCACGGCCATCTTATCCTCTATATCGCTGATCCCACCCACTATAAGGCAGACATGACGACGCTTGGAGAATTTGGCTATCGGGAGGAGTTGAATCGCACTCTGAGCACCCGGGATCTGGTTATTTACGGCTTGATTTTCATGGTTCCGATTGCGCCGTATTCGCCCTTCGGCTTCGTCTGGGACCAATCCAAGGGCATGGTGCCCCTCGCCTATTTCATCGGGCTGGTGGGCATGGTGTTCACAGCGATGAGCTACGCCCAGATGTCGCGGGCCTTTCCAGTGGCAGGTTCGGTGTACACCTATGCCCAACGCGGCTTGCACGAGGTGGCAGGTTTTTTCTCGGGGTGGTTGATTCTGCTCGATTACATCTTGGTTCCCGCGCTGTTGTACCTGTTCAGCGCGGCCGCTCTCCTGCCTATGTTCCCGACCGTGCCCGTGTGGATGTGGTTGGCGGGATTCATCAGCTTCAATGCCGTAGTCAATCTTCTGGGCATTCAATTCACGGCGCAGTTGAACCGGTACCTTTTGCTTATGCAGTTGGCGGTCCTGGCGCTGTTCCTGGTGATGGGATTGTTCGCCCTCTATCACGGGGCCGGCGCGGGTGGTCTCACGCTGAAGCCCTTCTATAACCCTAAAGTCTTTTCGCTGTCCATGGTCGTGGGCGCCACGTCGATTGCGGTGCTGTCGTTCTTGGGCTTCGATGGGATTTCCACCCTTGCGGAGGAGAGCCGGGGCGGGGGTGCCTCGGTAGGCAGGGCCGTGTTGCTGTCGCTGCTGCTGGTGGGCGCACTATTCATGGTACAAACGTGGGTGGCCGCTGATCTGGCCGAGGGCATGACGTTCGCCTCGCCCGACACGGCGTTCTATCAAATCGCCGAGAGGGCGGGCGGGGTGTGGCTGCGGGCGGCTTCGAGTATCGCAGTGGTCATCGCGAGCGCCATTGCCAATGCCATTGCCGCTCAGGCCGCCGTGTCGCGAATCCTATTCGCCATGGCGCGCGACGGCAAATTGCCTGCCGTGTTCGCGAAGATCCATCCACGATTCAAGACGCCCTACGTGAGTACTCTGGTGGTCGCATTGGTGTCCCTGGTGGCCGCACTGCTCATGCGCATGGATGACTTGAGCCGCATCGTGAATTTTGGCGCGTTGACGAGCTTTTTGCTGCTGCACCTGTCCGTGGTCAATCACTTTTTCATTCGGGCGCGCAGCGGGCGTTGGTTGCAACACCTGGTTTTTCCGATGTTGGGCGCGATGGTGATCGGCTTCGTGCTGTATGAAATGGATATGTGGGCGAAGATCGTCGGGGCTTGCTGGGTGGGCGTGGGTGTCGTGTATTACTTGGTGCTGACGTTGGTGATGAAGAAGCCGGTTGAGCTGGAGATCTAGAGCACTAGTCGTAGTGCTTGAGCTTTGACCAGATCTCCCCGAGAGTCTGATGCGGGCCGCGCAGCACATAGATCGGCTGATTCGTTTCGTAAGGCATGGCGTAAGGATCGTCGGTACGACCCTCGACCGAGACCGAATCGAATTCTTGTTCGTAGTCTTCGCGTTCCCCGCCTATCAATATCGTGACGCTGCCGTCGTGGCCGAGCGGTCCCCAAAGCCAGTAGCTGTTGTGATTGCCGATGGCCGGGGGTAACCCCAAGCTCGGTCCAAATACGTCGATGGCGGCAGACTCGCCGTAGTTGCGGCCAAAGAATACTGCCTTGGCGCGATCTTGCGGCGGTAGCGCGTGGTAGACCGCGGCGACTTTTTCGGCCATCGCCTGCCACCCGTGCATATCGGCAAAGTGTTGCGGCAGCGGCCCAATTTTCAGCCGCTCGGCGCCCGTGGCGGCGGGGTTCAACCCGAGTGCTGCGGCGTAGGCGATGTACTTCGCCTCCGGCAGGACCGGCACCGCGAGCGGCGCAAGGATGATGCCGCCGATGGCGATCGCCAGCACCGGGACCGTTCTTGCGAGCGCGCCGCGTAGGCGCGCCTCTAGTGCAACCGCCCCGGTTGCGAAGAGTGCGGGATAGGCGGATGCCATGTAGTACGCCTTGCCATGCGCGAGATCGAAATAGGCAAACAGAAGAACATAAACCACCGGCAATGCGCGAAGCACGGAAAACCGGGGCCGCCACACGCATGCCCAGAGTCCGACGATGCCCACGAGCGCGCTCACCGGACCAAGCAGCAAGACTTGCTGGCCAAAAAATGCCAGCGGCGAGAGTTCGAGATTTTTCCAATGGGACGCGGCAGCGCCCAGTTCGAGGAATGGCCAGCCGTGCGCTCCTTGCCATAGCAGGTTTGGCAGCACGATGAGTAGCGCGACAAGCATACCAAAGTAGATCCAGGGTCGGAGAAACGATCGACGGAGCGGTGTCAGGGTCAAGCCGACCGCCAACGCGAGGAGATAGAAAGCCATCAGGTACTTGCTTTGCAGGCTAAGGCCCACCGTCAAGCCGAATGGAAGCCACCACCGCTCGTTTCGGCTCTGTTCGAGACGCACCAGAAACCAAACACATGCCAGCCACGTCAGCGGCTCGAAAATGTCGGTCGTGAACAATAGGCCGATGGCGAGGAAATATAGGGCGCCAAGCGCACACAATCCGGCCACCCACTGTGAATAACGGCCTCCACCGATGAGCCGGGTGAATTCCGCCGTCATTGCGACGGTCGCCGACATTGCAATCGCCGGGATGAGGCGAAATCCAATCAAAAAATTGCCAAATAGTCCGTAGGAGCCCGCTGCGAGGAGGGGAATGATCGGCGGCTGGTCGACATATCCCCAAGCGGGATGCCGCCCGCAGACTATGAAATAAAGCTCGTCGCGAAAGATGCCGTAGCCGCGATTGACGGATAGATGAAAGATGAATGTGGCCAACCCGAGTAGCAGCGAGGGTCGCCATGTTTTGTAGAAAGCGGGCGACGTAGTGACTGTTTCGCCAAGCGGTGATTGAACGGCGTGCATGACTTCCTTGTCCTTGAATGGAGGAGGGCGCCTACTCGAGCACGATCCGCGGAAAGTAAAACGACACAGTCCAGTTCGGGGCATCGACAATCTCGCTGATGCGCAAATCCCCGCAGACGCTGCAGAGCATGTAGGCGTCCACGGGGGGCATGCCGTATCGTCCGGAGAGCAGATCCACCATGGACCGTACCGCGGCGCGCGCGGCTTCCATGAGATCCGGTCCGATGCCGGTGCTCACCTCATAGCCCTTGGCGTCCAAATGTCGGGTCACCGGCCCGGGTGTGGTGAAGCGGGGATATGCCAGTGGTGTCGACTTGATGAGGTCGAAGGCGATGGCCACTTTCATGGGGCTTTCGATGGCGGTGCCGCCCACTTCGCCGTCGCCCTGCGCGGCATGGGTGTCGCCCACGGAGAACAATGCGCCGGCGACTTCCACCGGCAGAAACAATTCGGTCCCCGCGGCGATGTCGCGTACATCCATGTTGCCGCCGACTCGGCGCGGCGGGACGATGCTGTGCAAGCCGGCGGCAGCCGGGGCGACACCAATGGTGCCGGTGAAAGGTTTCAGAGGAACCTTGCCCCAGTGTCCGAAGAGGGCGGGCGCCAAGGTGTTCGGATCGTACTCCCAGATATGCAGCGCGGGATGTTTGAAGTCGTCGGCAAGCAGACCGAAGCCCGGGATGTTGGCCGTCCAGCCCCAGCCCGACGGGGCGAAGGAGAGCAGCGTTACCTTGAGTACATCGCCGGGTTCCGCGCCGTCGATGAATATCGGGCCGGCAACGGGATTGATCTTGCCGAAGTCCAGGGTTGTGACATCGGCGACCGTCGAAGACTCGGAGAGCTGTCCGCCGGAGGCTTCGTACACATCGAACTCGATGGACTCTCCAGGTGCGATATGTAATGTGGGAGCGAGAGAATTGTCCCAGCCAATGTGACTTTGATGTTTATGGATGG
>Ga0302314_10003380_pt1 | contig 29451 bp, 28 predicted proteins | sample III_Palsa_N2_3_FD_200533 | JGI IMG/M metagenome (GOLD analysis project Ga0302314, IMG submission 200533) | Peat permafrost microbial communities from Stordalen Mire near Abisko, Sweden - III_Palsa_N2_3 | ecosystem: Environmental > Terrestrial > Soil > Palsa > Peat permafrost | place: Sweden...
GCTCGCTTTACTAAAGTCGCCGAACTCCGGATGAGTTCGGCGCGCACCCGCGCAAAATCCATAGGCGAACGGGCTGGACAACCCACGCCGTCCGGCTCGTTCTTAAGGCTCCTCGCGCCAACTCTCAGGGAGGAGCGGACGGAAACCCGATAGTCGCTCGACATCAACTGTCCAGCGTTCGGCGCCTCGTCCCGCAAGGAAGGCGAGGTGTATCACATTTCCCAGGCCCAAGGCCAAACTCAATTCGTCTGATCCGAACACCCCTAGCAGTCTCGGCGCCGATTCCAGTCGCCGCGCGGCCTGCAACAGCTTGCGCCGGCCGTCCGCCGAGCCGTCGATCGCCTCGATCATCCAGGCGACCTTCCCGGCCGCTATCGCCGCCGCCGCCTTTTCGAAACCCGAGGTAAGCTCTCCTGCTCGCCGTGCAAGCCCCAGACCGTCCAGGACCCGCTTCAAAAGCAGTCGTTCGACCTGATCGGCCAGATCGGCGGGCGCGGCGAGCTTGGCCTTGGCGGACCTGGAGAACCCACCCTTGCGAGCGGCCGTCTCCACCGCCGTCCGATTCGCGGTTACCCATAGCCCTCGGCCCGGCAGCTTGCGCGCCAGATCGGGGACCACGGCGCCGCCGGGACCCGCCACGAACCGGATCAGTCGCGCCTCGTCCATCACCTCGCCCGAGACCAGGTCGCGACGTTGGCGCGAGGCTTCGGCGTGGGTAGCGGGACCCGCGATCGTCATTCACCGGAATCCTTGGAGCCTCAGGCCTCCTCGACCGGCGCGGGCTCGCCGTCTTCCTGAGCGTAGTCCGCCTCGGTCGTCTCTTCCTCCGCCGTCGCTGCTTCTTCGGCCAATTCTTCCCCGGCCAATTCTTCTTCTGGAGGCGGCGCCTCGACCCAGCCCATGGCGATGCGCGCCCGCATGATCAGGGCCTCCGCGGCTTCCGGGGTCAGATTGAAGCTTTCGAGCGCGCCCTTTTCCCGGACCCGCTCGCCGTCCTTGGTCTCGAACCAGCCGCGCAGATCGTCGGGAACCAGACCGGCCAGATCCTCGACGGATTTGACCTCGCCCTCGCCCAGGGCCACGGACATCGGCAGGGTCACCCCCTCGATCTCCAGCAGGCCGTCCTCGACGCCCAGGGCCTTGCGCTTTTCGTCGTGCTCGGCGGCTTCGCGTTCCAGGAAGTCCCGGGCGCGAGCCTGCAGCTCCTCGGCGGTCTCCTCGCCGAAGCCCTCGATCGAGGCGATCTCGTCGGGTTCGACAAAAGCCACGTCCTCGACGGTGGCGAAGCCTTCGGTGACCAGCAGCTGGGCGATCACCTCGTCGACGTCCAGGGCTTCCTGGAACAGGGTGGTGCGCTCGGCGAACTCGCGCTGGCGGCGCTCGCTCTCCTGGCTTTCCGTCATGATGTCGATCTGCCAGCCGCACAGCTGCGAGGCCAGGCGGACGTTCTGGCCGCGTCGGCCGATGGCCAGCGACAGCTGTTCGTCCGGCACCACCACCTCGACGCGCTCGTCCTCCTCGTCCATCACCACCTTGGTGACTTCGGCGGGCGCCAGGGCGTTCACCAGGAAGGTGGCCTCGTCCGACGACCAGGAGATGATGTCGATCTTCTCGCCCTGCAGCTCGGCCACCACGGCCTGGACCCGGCTGCCGCGCATGCCGACGCAGGCGCCGACCGGATCGATCGAGCTGTCGTTGGAGATCACCGCCATCTTGGCGCGGCTGCCCGGATCGCGGGCGATGGCCCGGATCTCGATCACGCCGTCATAGACCTCGGGCACTTCCTGGGCGAACAGCTTGGCCATGAAGCCGCCGTGAGCGCGGCTCAGCATGATCTGCGGGCCCTTGGCCTCGCGGCGGACGTCGTAGATGTAGCTGCGGATCCGGTCGCCGACCTGGAAATTCTCCCGCGGGATCGCCTGGTCGCGCCGCACGATGCCTTCGCCACGGCCCAGGTCGACGACGATGTTGCCGTACTCGACCCGCTTGACCACGCCGTTGACGATCTCGCCGACCCGGTCCTTGAACTCTTCGTACTGCCGCTCACGCTCGGCCTCGCGGACCTTGCCGGTGACCACCTGGCGGGCCATCTGGGTCTGCACCCGGCCGAACTCGAAGGGCGGCAGCTCCTCGACATAGGTCTTGCCGACCACCGCGGCCTTGTCGTCGCGCAGGGCGTCAGCGAGACTCTTGTAGGCGTAGGTGTTCTCGATCTCCTCGTCGTCGCTCACCACCGTGACCACGCGGGTGATGGTGGTCTCGCCGGTCTTGGGGTCGATATGCACGCGGATGTCGTGCTCGGCGCCGTAGCGCGAGCGGGCGGCCTTCTGCACCGCCTCCTCGATCGCCTCGATGACGATCTCTTTTTCGATCGACTTCTCGCGGGCGACCGCGTCGGCGATCTGCAGGAGTTCCAGCCGGTTGGCGGAAATGCCGGTGAGGGCCATGAGTCTACTCCAGGTTCGCGCCGTCAGGCGCGCTTTGCGATTCAGCTTGGGGAGATTCAGATTCGATGCGGGCCGCGCGCTGCTCGGCGCCGCGTTTCATCAGTTCGTCGTTCAAGATCAGCTTGGCTTCGACGATCCAGGCGAAGGGCACCAGGGCGGTCTCTTCCTCGCCTTCAAGATTGATGGCGACATTCTCGTCCTCGATCCCGGCCAGTTCGCCGCGAAAGCGTTTGCGCCCATCGGCCAGGCGGTCCAGCTCCAGCCGGGCCTCCAGGCCTTCATAGGTCTCGAAATCCTTCAGCCGGGTCAGGGGCCGGTCGATGCCGGGACTGGAGACTTCCAAAAGGTAGTCCCCCTCGATCGGGTCGGCGGCGTCCATCACCTCCGAGATCGCCCGCGACAGCCGCGTGCAGTCCTCGACATTCATATCGCCGTCTGGCCGCTCCGCCATGATCTGCAGCCGCCGCGACTGGCTGCCGCTCATCAGGCGCACGCGAACCAGTTCGTACCCTGCAGCCTCGGCTACCGGGTCGAGCAGTTCCAGCAACAAACGATCTTCCTGCGTCTTGCCGCGCAAACCCGCCTCGAAACCCAACAAAAAAGCGGCGGGCCTTCCGGCCGCCGCTCGTAAACGCCATCCAGCGCTAACGATCGATGTGAGGCCTATATAGCGCGCCGCGAGCGGCTTGTCAGCCCCCTTGCGACCCCTCCGGATTCGGCAGAGGCGAGCCGATCGGCGGAACCTCCACCGACGGTTGACGTTCCCGTGCGGCGAGGGACGCCAGCCATGCAAGGAAGCCTCAACATGTTCGCCAAGCTATCAGCCAGCGTCTGCTCCACCCTGTTGGTGTCCGGCCTATTTGTGTCTGGGGGCGTCGCGCTCGCTCAACCCAGCCCGGCCGCCCAAGAGAGGCACGATCGGGCGGTGTCGCTTAGTGACGACAGCAAAATCCGTGAGCTCAGCGTCCAGATCAAGCGCGACGACGCCAAGGTCGACGCGCTTCTTCGTCGCGCCGGCCATGAACAGGGTCCCCAACGCGACGCCGACGCGGCTTCCGCCGAGCGCTACAAGGCGCAAGCGCAGAAGGAGCGGGACCAGATCAAAGTTCTGGACGCCAACAACAGGGCGGTGACAAAGGACTCCCAGGCCGACCGGAACGCCAAGCCGCACTAGCTTTATATCCGGACAAACTCCAGAAACAGCGGCGCACAGTCGCCCAGTCCCTTGACCTCATAGCGGGTGGTGACGTGATCCGCCGGCGCCAGACGCCAATCATCGGCCTGCTCGGCGCGCCAGGCGAACAGGCCTGACCTGAGCACGCGCTCCAGCGTCCATGCGGCGTAATCCTTCCAGTCGGTGGCGAAGCGCAGGGCGCCGCCCGATTTCAGGACCCGGGCCAGGTCCGCGACCGCCTCCGCCTGGATCAGCCGCCGCTTGTGATGGCGCGCCTTGGGCCAGGGGTCGGGGAACAGGATGAAGACCCGGTCCAGGCTCGCCTCCGGTAGAGCGGTCAGAAGATCGCGGGCGTCGCCGGCGTGGACGCGGACGTTTTCCAGACGCCGCGCGTCGATGTGGCGCAGGGCGCTGGCGACGCCGTTCAGGAAGGGTTCGGCGGCCAGGAACAGTACGTCGGGGCGCCGCGCGGCCTGTTCGGCCAGGTGTTCGCCCCCGCCGAAGCCGATCTCCAGCCAGACCTCGGTCGCGTCCGGCTTCAACGCGCGCGGATCGAACGGGCCTTCTGGTATGGCGATGCGGGGCAGCAGGGTGTCGAGGAGGCCGGCCTGGCGAGGCTTGATCGGACGCGCCTTGATGCGGCCGTAGGATCGGATGGGGCCGTGGGGTTCGGACATGGAAGAAGGTTTAACCACCAAGGACACCAAGGGCACCAAGAAGGACACCAAGAGGTTCGAGAAATTCCGACCCTTTTTGAGCGCTTCGCGCTCGAACCCCTTACGGCCGGGTCGATCGCGCTGGTCCTTCGACACCCTGAACTTGGTGTCCTTGGTGTCCTTGGTGGTCAAATAAAACGGCGCCGCCGCGAAGACGCTGGGATGGGTTTCGCGGCGGGCTTCACGCAATGGGTCGCCGCGACAGGCGCGGCGAAGACGGAAATATCAGGCGTCGTTCAGGCCAGCCCGCGCAGTTCGCTCGCCAGGTCGGTCTTTTCCCAGGAGAAGCCGCCGTCGGCCTCGGCCTCGCGGCCGAAATGGCCGTAGGCGGCGGTGCGCGCGTAGATCGGGCGGTTGAGCTTCAGGTGCTCGCGGATGGCCCGGGGCGTCGCGCCGCCGATCAGGTCCGGCAGGACCTTTTCCAGCTTGGCCGGATCGATCCGGCCGGTGTCGTGCAGGTCGACATAGAAGCTGAGCGGCTTGGAAACCCCGATCGCATAGCCGATCTGGATGGTGCAGCGGTCGGCCAGGCCGGCGGCGACGACGTTCTTGGCCAGATAGCGGCAGGCATAGGCGGCTGAGCGGTCGACCTTGGTCGGGTCCTTGCCGGAAAAGGCTCCGCCACCGTGAGGCGAGGCGCCGCCATAGGTGTCGACGATGATCTTGCGCCCGGTCAGGCCGCAATCGCCGTCCGGTCCGCCGATGACGAAATTGCCGGTGGGATTGACGTGCCATTCGGTCTCGTCCGTGACGAAGCCGTCCGGAAACACCTTCAGGATATAGGGGCGGACCAGGGCGTGGATGTCCGCGGGGGTCAGGCCTTCCTTGTGCTGGGTGGAGAGCACGATCGAGGCGGCGCGGACCGGCTTGCCGTTCTCATAGGCCAGGGTCACCTGGCTCTTGGCGTCAGGCTCCAGTTCGGGACGCTCGCCGGAATGGCGGGCTGCGGCGAGGGTTTTGAGGATGTTGTGGGAATATTGCAGGGTGGCCGGCATCAGTTCGGGCGTCTCGCTGGTCGCATAGCCGAACATGATGCCCTGGTCGCCGGCGCCCTCGTCCTTGTTGCCGGCCGCATCGACGCCCATGGCGATGTCGGCCGACTGGGCGTGAAGGTGGCAGGCGTAGTCGGCGGTCTTCCAATGGAAGCCTTCCTGCTCGTAGCCGATGTCCTTGACCGCGGCGCGGACCTTGTCTTCCAGTGCCTCGACCACGCCGCCCGGACCGCGCACCTCCCCCGCCAGGATGATCCGGTTGGTGGTGACCATGGTCTCGCAGGCCACACGGGCGTACGGGTCGGCCGCCAGGAACGCGTCGACCACGGTGTCGGAGATCCGGTCGGCGACCTTGTCCGGATGGCCTTCGGACACGGATTCGCTGGTGAAGAGATAGGCGGGACGGATCACCTTGAGCTCCAAAACAAAGGCCGCCCAGGGGGAGAGGGGCGGCCAGGCGCGGCCACCATATAAAGGTATGCTTATATCCGCAAGTGAGCCCGAGGGCTCCTCATGACACGTTCATGATTCGGCTTCCGGCTCTTCCTCCGACAGCGACCGGATCAGATCGACAAGGCGCCGGCGAACGCGCCGGTGCTGCACCTTGGGAAACAGGTTGGCCAGATCGATGCCTTCCTGGGTCAGCAGGAAGTTGTGGGCGAAGGACGCCGCCTCGGGGGGCGGTGCGCCCTCGTCGCGGCCCTCGGCGGGATCGCTCAGACCCTCGAAGAACCACCCGATCGACACCCGTAGGGTGCGCGCGATCTCGTACAGCTTGGAGGCGCTGATCCGGTTGGCGCCGCGCTCGTACTTCTGCACCTGCTGAAAGGTCAGCCCCAGGGTTTCGGCCAGCTTCTCCTGGCTGATCTTCAGTTCCTTGCGCCGCAGGCGAACCTGCAGGCCGACATGAACGTCGACCGGATTGGGGGCGTGGTCGAGCTCTGTCTTGCGATCCATGGATGCCGGCCTCTCTCTCGTAGGGGCGGCCGGCGCTCGCGCCTTCCGTCCGCGCGTCGCGCCATAACCCTATACGGTTGTGGCCACGTCTCGGTTCATTCGGACATAACGTGCAACCAAGGCGGAAAGTGCCATCATAGACCAGAAAATTGTCTCGCCCCACCGGTCGAAGGGCGTCGGCGCCAGCGGAGGGGGCAAAGGGGCGTCGATCACGCCCATCGCGCCCTGGCCCAGCGAAGCCCCCGGCCGGATCCGGCCATAGGCGTCGATCACCGCCGATACGCCGGTGGGCGTCGCGCGCACCATGGGCAATCCCTCCTCAATGGCGCGATAGCTGGCGATGTTCAGGTGTTGCCAGGGACCCGAGGTCCTGCCGAACCAGGCGTCGTTGGAGACATTGACGATCCAGGCGGGCCGTCCGCCGATCCGGGACCCTTGGCGCACGAAGCCGGGAAAAAGGCTCTCGTAGCAGATCAGCGGCTGGACGCGCGGCATGCCCTCGGGCGAGATCGGCCTCGGTGGCGGGCCGGGATCGAAACCGTCGGTGACATGGACCAGTTTCTTGAATCCCAGGGGCGCCAGCAGAGACTCCGCCGGCAGGTATTCGCCGAACGGCACCAGGCGGAACTTGTCATAGAGGCCGGTCATGGCCAGGCCGCCGTCCTTGGCGCGCAGGGCCAGCAGGCTGTTATAGGCCTTCGGCGGGTCGCCGGGCCCCTCCAGCCGGTAGCCGCCGAGCAGCAGCGTCTGGCCGGGCTTGAGCGCGCCGGTGATCGCCGCGCGGGTCCAGCTATCGGGCGCCAGATAGTCGTTGACCGAATCCGGAATGGCGCCTTCCGGCCAGATGACGATGTCCGGCGCGCGTCCGGATGGCGACGACGGCGGCTGTGCGGTCAGGCGGACGTACCGGTCCAGGATGGAGCGGAACAGGGCCTCGTCATACTTGGACTCCTGGTCGACATCGGCCTGCACCACGCGGACCCACGGCGCGGACGCCGATACGGGCGCCGTGTGAGCGAGCCGGATCAGGCCGTAGCCGTAAAGGCCGGCGATGCTGAGCGTGGCCAGGCCCACCGCGATCCAGTTTTCCCTTCTCCCCCCCGGGCCGCGCAAGCGGCGCGTCCCGGGGGGGAGAAGGGTCAGGAGGGACGGCGTCGCGCAGGCCGCGACGGTGATCCAGCCGAGGCCGTAGGCGCCGACGAGCGAGGCGGTCTGGGAGGGAGCCGATCCCGCGCGCCAGGTCTCGCCCGCCAGATCCCACGGAAAGCCGGTCAGCACATGGCCGCGCAGCCACTCGAACAGACAAAAACAGCCGGCGAACACGATCGGCCGCAAGGCGCCCCTCGGCCGCGCCCAAGCATAGAGCGCCGCCGCCGCGCCCCAGAACAGGCCAAGGCCGGACGCCAGCAGGGCGACGGCGATCGGCGCCATCCAGCCCTGGTCCTGGGCGTCCACATAGAAGGCTTCCGCGACCCACCAGGTCGAGATCAGGAAGAATGCGGTCCCCGCCAGCCAGCCCCGCCAGAACGCGCTTTTCAGCCGCCGCTCCGGCGCAGGCGCGTCCCAAAGCCCCATCAGCAGGGCGTAGCCCAGCAGGCCTGGCAGCAGGCCGAACGGCGGAAAGGCCAGGGCCGTGGCCGCACCGGCGAGGATCGACAGGGTCGGCGTCAGCAACCGGGCGCCGCCCGGCGTTCCTGGACTCACGAGTTTTCCGCCGTGCTCTTGGAGCCCCGGGGCTGCCCCGAGTCGTCCACGACAGGCTTGGGCGCCTGGCGGATGCGCACCCGCTTGACCCGGCGCGGATCGGCGTCGGTGATCTCGATGTCGAAGCCATCGGGATGGGCGATCACCTCGCCGCGCTGGGGCACGCGGCCCGCCAGAGCGCTGACCAGGCCCGCCACCGTGTCGATATCCTCATCCAGATCGACGGGAACCAGGCCCTGGCCCAGCGCCTCCTCCAGGTCCTCCAGGGGCGCGCGGCCATCGGCCTCGAACACCCCGCCCGGCCGGGCGACGACCTGGGCGTGGGCGGCCTCGTCGTGCTCGTCGTCGATCTCGCCGACCACCGCCTCGATCAGATCCTCCAGGCTCACCAGGCCGTCGGTGCCGCCGAATTCGTCGATCACCAGCGCCATATGGATGCGGCTGGCCTGCATCTTGACCATCAGATCGGCGGCGCGCATCGAGCCGGGCACGTAGAGCACCTCGCGCCTCAGCCTCCGCAGGACCGGCTCGTCCGGCGCGGGCCGCAGATCCTCGTCCACCAGCATCTTGAACACGTCCTTGACGTGCACCTGGCCCACGGGGTCGTCGAGGGTCTCGCGAAAGATCGGCATGCGGGTGTGTTCGGCCTCCAGGAAGCGGGCCAACAGATCCTCGAAGGGACAGTCGATCTCCACCGCGACGATGTCGGCGCGCGGGGTCATCACGTCTGCGACCGTGAGCGTTTTGAATGCCTCGGCCTGGTCGACGATGTCCACCGGCGCGTCGGCGGAGGCATGGACCAGTTCGGCCTTGTCCGGCTCGGCCTCGCCGCGCCGCCAGCGGCGGAACAAGGCCCGCACGCCTCGGCCGCGGCGGATCGACGGGCCGCCCGCCGATCCGGATCCAGGCTCGCCGTCAGGCATGGTCGGCCCCGAACGGGGGTGGCGACCCGTCCAACCAGTCGACATATGGGTCGGGAACCCCCAGCGTGGCCAGGATTTCGCGTTCCAGCGCTTCCATCGTCTCGGCCTCGCCATCGTTCAGATGGTCATAGCCTACTAGATGCAGCACCCCGTGCGCCACCAGGTGTTGCAGGTGATGCGCCAGCGGCTTGCCCTGGGCCGCGGCCTCGGCCGCGCAGACCCCGAGGGCCAGGGCAACATCGCCCAGATGCCCGTGCGGATTGTCCCCCGCCGGGAAGGACAGGACGTTGGTCGGCTGGTCCTTGTCGCGAAACCGGGCGTTGAGGTCCCGGACCTCCGCGTCATTGGTCAGGAGTATGACCAGATCGCCCGCTGTGGGGGTCGGCAGAGCGGCAAGGCTCGCTTCGGCCGCGCCGATCGCCAACCTCTCGGCCTCGGGTAGAACGGCGAGCCAACCGGCGTCCTCGACCTGTATCTCGATCATCCTGGGAGCGTCCGTGCGGCGGTCACACGTCCGGCTGAGGACGGAGCAGCGGTCAGGCTCCTCCCCCGTTGGGGGAGGGGGACCACACGAAGTGTGGTGGAGGGGGCCTTGCCGGTGAGGTCTCGCCAGCCGCCAGGCCCCCTCAGTCGCTTCGCGCCAGCTCCCCCAACGGGGGAGCAGCCCGTTCCTTGGCGTCGCGCCCTCATCGCCGGGATTGGGCCGCGTCGGCGTCGTAGGCCAGCACGATCCGCTCGACCAGGGGGTGGCGGACCACGTCGGAGGCCTCGAACCGGGCTATGGCCACGCCCTTCACGCCGTCCAGCAGGCGCATGGCGTGGGACAGGCCGCTGTCGCCTGCATTGACCAGGTCGACCTGGCTCGGATCGCCGGTCACCGCCATGCGGGCGCCTTCGCCCAGCCGGGTCAGCACCATCTTCATCTGCAGCCGCGAGGCGTTCTGTGCCTCGTCGACGATGACGAAGGCGTGGCTGAGCGTACGCCCGCGCATGAAGGCGATCGGGGCGACCTCGATCTCGCCCTTGTCGCGGCGGCGGCGCAGCTGGTCGGCGCCCAGGATGTCGGACAGCGCCTCCCAGACCGGCGCCATATAGGGATCGACCTTCTCGTTCATGTCGCCGGGCAGAAAGCCCAGGCGCTCGCCCGCTTCCACCGCCGGACGCGTGACGATCAGCCGGTCGACCTCGCCGCGCAGCAACAGGCTCGCGCCGTGGGCCACGGCCAGGAAGGTCTTGCCGGTGCCGGCCGGCCCCGCGCCGAACACCAGGTCGTGGCTGGTCAGAAGGTCGAGGTAGCGGGCCTGGGCCGTTGTCTTGGCCACGATCGCGCCGCGACGGCCCAGCGGCAGGCCGCTCGCGCCGACGCCGCCCTCCCCGGCCCTGGCGGCGACGCGGATATCGGCCTCGGAAATCTCGGCGCCGTCGTCGGCGCGCTTGGCGATGGCCTGCACGGCCCGTTTGGCGCCGGCCCGCGCCCTCGCATCGCCGGACAGCGAGACGCCGCCGCCCGGCGTTTCCAGCAGGACGTGAAAGGCGTCTTCCAGCAAGGCGGCGTGACGGCTGTTGGGGCCGCAGACGGCGCGCAGGGCGGCGTCGGACAGTGGCACGAACTCCCGGGTTTCGCGGCTCAAGCGGGCTCCCGTCCTGCGTGAAGATGGTCAGCGTGAAGATCGGGGGCGTAAAGGTCGCCGGAAAGGCTGCCGCGCGTGGCCCCCGTGACCCGCATCGGCGCGATTTCGCCGATCAGGCTCTCAGGGCCCTCGGCGTGGATAGGTTGCAGGTAGGGCGTGCGGCCGACGATCTGGCCCGGGCGCCGGCCCGGCCGCTCGATCAGCACCGGCAGGGTGCGGCCGACCACGGCGGCGTTGAAGGCCTCCTGCTGCGCCGACAGCAGCGCCAGCAGGCGCGCCAGGCGCTCCTCCTTGACCGGCTCGGGAATCTGTCCGGGCATGGCGCCGGCCGGCGTGCCGGGGCGGACCGAATATTTGAAAGCGAAGGCTGAGGCGTAGCCGACCGCCTCGACCAGCGCCAGGGTGGCCTCGAACTCCCGCTCGGTTTCGCCCGGGAAGCCGACGATGAAGTCCCCAGACATGGCCATGTCCGGCCGCGCGGCGCGGATGCGCTCGACCAGCCCCAGATAGCTGTCGGCGGTATGGGCGCGGTTCATCGCCTTCAGCACGCGGTCGGATCCCGACTGAACCGGCAGGTGCAGATAGGGCATCAGGGCCTCGACCTCGGCATGGGCGGCGATCAGGGCGTCGTCCATGTCCCGGGGGTGGCTGGTGGTGTAGCGGATGCGGTCCAGCCCCGGAATCTTGGCCAGCCTGCGGATCAAACCCGCCAGGCCGCTTTCGCCTGTATGGGTCTCGCCGGCATAGGCGTTGACGTTCTGGCCCAGCAGGGTGACCTCGCGCACGCCCTGGGCGGCCAGTTGCTCGGCCTCGGCCAGAATCGCCTCGGCGGGCCGCGAATATTCGCCGCCGCGCGTATAGGGCACCACGCAGAAGGTGCAGAATTTGTCGCAGCCCTCCTGCACGGTCAGAAAGGCGCTGACGCCCGCGACGGTCCGGGCTTGCGGCAGGGCGTCGAACTTCTCGTCCGCCGCGAAGTCGCAGGCCAGCCGCTCGCCCCGGGCGCGATGGGCGCGGGCGATCAGTTCGGGCAGGCGGTGATAGGATTGCGGGCCGACCACCAGGTCCACCGCCGGCTGGCGGATCATCAGTTCCTCGCCCTCGGCCTGGGCGACGCAACCGGCGACCACCAGGGTCATTTCGCCGTCGCCCTCGGCGGCCTTGCGGGTCTTCATCGCCTTGATCCGGCCCAGCTCGGAATAGACTTTTTCCGTGGCCTTCTCGCGGATGTGGCAGGTGTTCAGCACCACCAGGTCGGCGCCCTCGGCCTGGTCGGTCAGGCCATAGCCCAGCGGACGCAGGACATCGGCCATGCGTTCGCTGTCATAGACGTTCATCTGACAGCCGTAGGACTTGATGTAGAGGCGCTTGGGCCGCGCGATCCTGGTCATGGGCGGTTTATGGGCGCGCGGAACGCCGCTCGCAAGACGGGGGTCGAGGCTTGGGGCGAGGCTGGGGACTTCAGCCTTCCGGCTCCTCGACCGGCACGCCGTAGAGTTCCAGCCGGTGGTCGACCAGGCGGTAGCCCAGTCGCTTGGCGATGGCGGCCTGCAGCGCTTCGATCTCCTCGTCCATGAATTCGACCACCCGGCCGGTCTTCATGTCGATCAGATGGTCGTGATGGATGTCCGGCGCCTCTTCGTAGCGTGACCGGCCGTCGCGGAAGTCGTGACGGGCGATGATGCCGGACTCTTCGAACAGCCGCACCGTGCGGTAGACCGTGGCGATCGAGATGTGCGGATCGACCTCGTGCGAGCGACGGTACAGTTCCTCCACATCCGGATGGTCATGGGCGTCGGACAGCACGCGCGCGACCACGCGGCGCTGATCGGTCATGCGCATGCCTTTTTCGATGCAGAGTTTTTCGATTCGATCCAAGCGCGGTCTCCGGTGGCTGCCTCGCCAACATAGGCTCACCCGGGCCTGCTGTTAAGCGTTCGGCGCAAAACCAGCGCATCGACCGCGGCGGCGCCTGGCCGGACGTAGTAGCCCTTGCGCGATCCCACCGGCTCGAAACCGGCGGACCGGTACAGGCCGATGGCCGCCGGGTTGTCGGCGGCGACCTCAAGGAACATCGCCTCCGCGCCGGCGGCGATCGCCGTGGCGACCGAGGCCTCGATCAGCGCGCGGGCCATGCCCTGGCGGCGATGCGGCGGATCGACCGCCAGGGTCAGGATCTCGGCCTCGCCGGCGATGGCGCGGGCCAGCAGGAATCCCAGGACCGGCGCCGGCGGGTGCGCCTCCCACGCCGCCCAGGCGAAACCGCCCGGCGCGTCCAGAAGAGTCTCGATGTCGGTGGCGCTCCAGGGCGGGTCGAAACTGTCGGCATGCGCCCTCGCCAGGGCCTGCGCGTGCTCGGCGCGGGCCGGGGCCAGGATCACGCGCCCATTTCCCTGGCGCCCATCATCTTTGCATCTGGCGCGCGCAGGTAGAGCGGCCTTGGGGGCGCGAAGGGGGAGCTGGCGTCGCGCGCGAAGGCGGCGATGGCGGCCGGATCGGGCAGAGCCTCGGGCTCGGCCTGCGCTCCTGGCAACGCGGCCTGCAACAGGGGCGCGCCGGAACCGACCAGGACGGCGTGGCCGCCGGCGTAAAGCTCGATCAGCCGGGCCGAGGCGACCTCCACCGGCAGCGCATCGGGCGCCATCACCGCGCGACCGTCGACGAAGACCTGCAGATAGACCTGGCCGCGATGGGCGTCGAGGCAGGCGGCGACAAAACCGGGACGCGCGCGCGCCCGGCCCAGCGCCTCCAGGACGCTCACCCCGATGCAGGGCCGATCCAGCGCCAAGGCCAGACCCTTGGCGAAGGCCAGGCCCACCCGCAGTCCCGTGAACGAGCCCGGTCCGACGGTGACGCCGATCCGGTCCAGCTGGGCGAATTCCAGGTCGGCCTCGGCCATCACGTCGCGAACCATGGGCGCCAGCCGTTCCTGATGGCCCCGAGTCATGGCCTCGCTGGCTGTCGCCAGGGTCTGGTCGTCCCGACAGACGGCGACCGAACAGGCGCCCAGGCAGGTGTCGAGCGCAAGGATGTTCATGGAACAGCGGAGATCGGGTTGTTGGCTGCTCCCCCGGTGGGGGAGCTGTCGCGCAGCGACTGAGGGGGCCTGGCGGTCGCTGAGACCTCTCCGGCAACGCCCTCCACCGCCTTGCAGGCGGTCCCCCTCCCCCAACGGGGGAGGAGCAAAAGGTGCGCGCGCCCGATTCACGACGGCCCCCGCGTGGTCGAAGGGGTCCAGACCATTTCCATGAGGTAGGCGCGCTGATTCAGCAGCAGTGGCGAAGGCAGGTCGACCGGGTTCCAGCCGGGCACGGCGAAGATGTAGGTCACCGAGCCCTCGTGCGGCCGGGCGCAGACGATGCGGCCGCGCTGGTGCAGTTCGCCGATCTCGCACTGGGTCAGGTCGAACCGGGCGTCGCGCCAGCGCATGCCGATCCTCTCGCCGCGCGGGCCGACCACGGGTCCGCCGATGGCGCGGACCTGGCCGACCAGGGGATCGTCGGTGCCAGGCGCGCTGCGGGTGCCGTCGTCGATCTCCAGCATCGGCGCATCGCCGTGATAGACGATGATGTCGTCCAGTGTGTCCTTGGGGTCCAACGGATCGATCTGGACCACGCTCTCCTGGAGCCTGGCCTTGGGAAACAGGTCGCGAATCCGGGGCGTCTCGAAATAGACGCTCGAGCGGATCGGGCCGATCCCCTTCATGCCGATGATCATCGGCCCGTCGGCATAGGGGCCGGCCGGAGGCTCAGGCATGGTCCTGGGCGGCGGTACGGGTGAGCACGCCGCCAATATCGTTGAGGCGGCAAGCATCGTCAGGGCTTCAATGGCCAAGGTCGGACGAATCATGCGCCCGAGTTAGACGATCCGGTTGGCCTCATCAAACGCCAGTCTGGGAGACCGGTCGAACAGGTTCTCGTCGGTCCCACGGCCGATGATGCAGATGAAGTTCGATTTGATCCGCGTGCCGGCGAAGAAAGCCTCGTCCACCGCCGGGTTGCTGAACCCGGACATGGGTCCGCAATCAAGGCCCAGCGCCCTGGCGGCCATCATCAGGTAGGCGCCTTGCAGCGTACCGTTGCGAAAGGCCGCCGTCTCGCGGGCGACCGGGTCGTTGAACCAGTCCTTGGCGCCCGGATTGTGCGGAAAGAGTTTCGGGATGAGCTCCGGGAAGTCCAGGTCATAGCCGATGATCACGGTAACGGGCGCCTGGCGGATCTTCACGCCGTTGCCGGGCGTAGCCAGGCTGGCCAGCTTTTCCTTGGATTCGTTCGAGGTCACCCAGACGAATCGCGCCGGGCTGATATTGGCCGAGGTGGGGCCCAGCTTGGCCAGATCGTAGATCTGCTGGATCACGCCCTCGCCCAGCGGCTCCTCTTGCCAGCCGTTGCGCGTGCGCGCTTGCCGGAACAGTTGGTCGAGGGCGGGGTCGGCGAGGGAAGTCGTCACGTCGGTCGGCTCCGTCTAAGGGGATTGGAGAGGGCTGGCGCGGCTGGCTTTGAGGGCTAGAGGGTCTGCTCGACCCGGGTCACTTCCGGCACATAGTGTTTCAGCATGTTCTCCACCCCGGCCTTCAGGGTCGCCGAGGAGGAGGGACAGCCGGAACAGGCGCCGCGCATGTGCAGGAAGACCACGCCGGTCGCTTCGTCGAAGCGGCTGAAGGTGATGTCGCCCCCGTCCTGGGCCACAGCCGGGCGGATGCGGGTGTCGAGCAGGTCCTTGATCTCGGCCACGATCTGGGCCGTGTCGCCGGCATAGACCGTGTCGTCATGGCCCTCGCCCGCGCCGGTTTCCGCCCCGCCGTCACGCAGAACCGGCGCGCCGGAAGTGAAGTGCTCCATGATGGCGGCCAGGATCGGCGCCTTCATCTGGGGCCATTCGAGGCCTTGCGTCTCGCGGGTCACGGTCAGGAAGTCGGAGCCGAAGAACACCCGGCGCACGCCTTCCACCTCGAAGATCGCCTCGGCGAGGGGGGAAGCCTCTGCCTCGTCGAGGTCGCGGAATTCCCTGGCGCCGCCGCTCATGGCCGCGCCCAGCACATCGCGGCCGGGCAGGAACTTCAGCACGTCGGGGTTGGGGGTGGTCTCGGTCTGGATGAACATCGGCTCGTCCTTATCTTGTAACGCTCAGATGGCGTGTTGGGACCTTTTGCGCAAGCCGGTGCGTCGGCGCGGCCCCTATTGAACCACCAAGCTCACCCAGGCCAAAAGCCCACGATCTTCTTCGTCTCCGCCACCGTCGGCTCGGCCACCGCACGGGCGCGCAATGCTCCGTCGGCCAGAATCCGGTCCAGTTCGGCGGGATCGCCGAGCAAGCGGCGCATCTCCGCGCCGATCGGGCCGACGGTTGCCGCGGCGAGGTCCGCCAGAGCCGCCTTGAAGCCCTGGCCGAAACCCTGACCGCCGAACTGTTCCAGCACTTCGGCCTTGGTGAGGCCCGCCAAGGCGCCGAACACGCCGACCAGGTTGTCCGCCTCGGGCCGCCCCTCCAGGCCGTCGACGTGCTCGGGCAGGGGCTCGGCGTCGGTCTTGGCCTTGCGCACCTTCTGGACAATGGTGTCGGCGTCATCCAGCAGATTGATCCGCGAATAGTCCGACGGATCGGACTTGGACATCTTGGCCTTGGCGTCGCGCAGCGACATCACCCGCGCGCCCGCCCCCTCGGTTAGCGCCTCGGGCAGTGGGAAGAAGCCCGGCGCGCCGAAATCGTGGTTGAACTTGGCGGCGATGTCGCGGGTCAGTTCAAGGTGCTGCCTCTGGTCGTCGCCCACCGGGACGTGGGTGGCCTTGTAGAGCAGGATGTCGGCCGCCTGCAGCACCGGATAGGTGTAGAGCCCGACGCTCTCGCGCTCCTTGTGCTTGCCAGCCTTCTCCTTGAACTGGGTCATCCGGTCGAGCCAGCCCAGCCGGGCGACGCATTGAAAAATCCAGCCCAACTCAGCGTGCGCGGTGACGGCGGATTGCGGAAAGATCACCGCCTTTTCGGGGTCGACCCCGCTGGCAAGATAGGCCGCCGCAATCTCGCGGGTCTGGGCGGCCAGTTGGGCCGGGTCCTGCCAGGCTGTGATCGCGTGCAGGTCCACGACACAATAGAAGCACTGCATCTGGTGTTGCAGCTTCACGAATTTGGCGATGGCGCCCAGATAGTTGCCCAGGTGCAGGGCGCCGGAGGGCTGGACGCCGGACAGGACGCGGGGCGGACCCGCGAAGGCGTTGGCGGTGGTGTCGGTCATGATCATGCTTGCGATAGGAGTGGCGAAGGCAGGCGGAAGGCTTTCCCGCCCGAACGGTCGGTAGCTAGAGCGCGCCGCGCCATCGCCGCTGAGAAACGTCCATCAGTCGCATGGCCTCGCCATAGCCCAAAAAGGGGGGTCACAGCAACTCTTGCGGCGGCAGGTCTTCGCCGGCGACCTTGGGCGGGCGGCGCAGGGCGGCGCGCACCTCGGCCCGGCTGACCCCGCCAAAGGCCAGCAGCAGCGGCGGATAGAGAGCGGCGCCGGCCGCCACCACGCAGACGATCGCCAGCTCCTTGGGGCCGATCGCATGGCCGATGTGGAAACCGCCGAACAGGTGCTCGATATGCGCGCGGTAGTGTGAGGCCGCCGCCAGGGCCGCGCCCAGGATCAGGCTGGCCGCCAGGCCGCGGCCGATCCGCGACCACGCCTTGCGACCGGGGGCATAGGCGCCCCGGCGCGCCAGCGTCCCGGCCAGCATGAAGACATTCAGCCACGAGGCAAAGCTGGTGGCCGCGGCGATCCCCCAGAAGCCGACCAGGCTGTAGAGGCCAACCCCGGCGACGATGTTCACCCCGATCGAGATCAGGGCGAAGCGCATCGGGGTGCGGGTATCCTGGCGCGCGTAGAAGGCCGGATTGAACAGCCTGGTGAGCACGAAGGCCGGCACGCCCCAGCCATATTGCCGAAGCGCCGCCGCTGTCGCGTGGGCGTCGGTCACGGTATAGACACCGCGAGTCCACAGGGCGTCATTCAGGAAAAAGGGAATCGCGACCAGCGCCGCGGCCGCCGGCAACGTCAGGGCCAGGGAAAAGCTGATCGCCTCGTCCATGGCGCGTTGGGATTCGCCGGCGTCGCTTGCGTGAACCGCGCGCGACAGCCTGGGCAGCAGGGCCACGCCGACGGCGACGCCCACCAGACCCAGCGGCAGCTGGTAGAGCCGGTCCGCATAGGCCAGCCAGGATCGTGCGCCGTTGACCCCTGACACCAGCATGCCGGAGATGAAGATGTTGATCTGCATGGCGCTGGCGGCGACCGCGCCGGGCACCGCGCGGCCGATCAACGCCTTGATCTCGGGAGTCAGCCGGGGCCAGCGCAAATCCACTCGCGCGCCCGAGCGCCGCACGCCCCACCACAGCAGCCCAGCTTGCAGCACGCCGGCCACGATCACGCCCCAGGAACCGGCAATGGCGGCGCCGCGTGCGGTGGTTTGGGGCAGGATTGCCGCCAGGGTCACGAGGTTCAGCAGGATGGGCGCGCCGGCCGACAGGATGAACCGGCCCCGCGCCTGCAACACCCCCGACAGGTGCGCGTAGATCGCCATGCAGGGCAGGTAGGGCATGGTGATCTGCGTCAGGAGAATGGTCAGCTTGAATTTGCCTGGATCGGCGGCGTATCCGGGGTTCATCGCGTAGATCACCCACGGCATGGCCAGTTCGGCGACCAGGGTCAGGATGATGGTGGCCGCCGCCAGCGTGGCCATGGCGTCGGCGGCCAGGACGTCGGCGATCTCTTCCCCGTCCTTTTCCAGCGACTTGGCGTAGGCGGGGATGAAGGCGCTGGCGAAGGCTCCCTCGGCGAAGATGCGCCGGAACAGGTTGGGAAAGGCGAAGGCCGCGTTATAGGCGTCGGCGGCGAAGGTGGCGCTGGCGCCGAGCCGGTAGGAAATCGCCAGGTCGCGGAAGAAACCCATGAACCGGCTGACCAGGGTCAGGCCGGAATAGATCATCGACGAGCGGATCATGCCCGAGCGCGCGGACTTTGCCGGCGGGGTGGTCTCGGCGGTTGTGGGATCGGCGCTCACGAGCGGGCGGTACGCTGGGCGGAGGGGCCGGTCAAGTTGGGGGGCCGCCTGCAACGCGGTGGAGGGGGCCTTGCCGGAGGGGTCTGGACAGTCGTCAACAGTCCCCCCTCAGGCGCTTCGCGCCAGCTCCCCCAACGGGGGAGCAGCTTTCATTGCGGCGTCCCGCCCCGCCTACCGCGCGAAGCTGGCGCGGGCGCGTTCCAGGCGGCGGTTGGCGACAGTCTCGCCGCTCTCATCGTCCAGGATTTCTGTCAGCGTCTGTTTCAGCGCGGCTGACTTGCGTGGGTCGGTCAGTTTGCCCCCCTGCGAATCGCAGACATAGAAGGCGTCCACCGCCCGCTCGCCATAGCCGTCGATATGCGCCGACTGGATGGAGAGTCCGGCCTCGGCCAGCACCTGGGCCACCGCGCCCAAAAGACCCGGGCGGTCGCGGCCGGAGACCTCGACCACGCTGGCCTCGGTGGAGGCGTCGTTGTCGATCGCCACGGTGGGGGTGATGGCGAAGGCGGCCGTGCGGCTGGTGTCCGGCGCGCGGCGCGCCTCCATCAGCGGCGCCTCGCCCCGCGCCGCCGCTTCGAGCGCCGCGACCAGCCGCTCCAGCGAGCGGGGATTGTCGTGGCCGTAGGCGGCGCCGGAGCCGTCCTGCACGAAGAACACGTCCAGCACCTGCCGCGTGTTCGAGGTATAGGCCCGCGCGCCGACCACATTGGCCCCGAACCCCGCGATCACCAGCGACAGTTTAGCGAACAGGCCCTGGCGGTCGGGGGCGGTCAGGGTGATGGCGACGGCGTTGCGGTCCGCCATGATCCGCGCCTCGGCCGCCGCCCCGCCCTGCAACGCTGCACGCCGCGCCAGCGCGGCGTGATGAAGATGATCCTCGGCGTCGAAGCCGGTGAAATAGGCGTTCTCCATCGTGTTCGCCCAGCCGGCGGCGTCGGGATCGGCCGCGATCAGCGCGGCCCTGGCGCCGGCGGCGGTTCCCTCAAGGTGACGCGCGAAGCTGGCGGCGGGGTCGGCGCCGCGCCCGCCCCGGAAGATGGCCTCGGTGGCGCCGAACAGTTCGCGCAGCAGCTGGCCCTTCCAGCCGTTCCACACGTCCGGCCCCACCGCGCGGATGTCGGCGACCGTCAGCACCAGCAGCAACCGAAGCCGCTCCGGGTTCTGGACGATGCGGGCGAAGGCGGCGACCGTGCCCGGATCGGTCACGTCGCGCTTTTGCGCATAGTCGCTCATGATCAGGTGGTGCTCGACCAGCCAGGCGACGAGGTCGACCCGGTGGCGCTCCAGGCCCAGCCGCTCGCACGCCGCGCGGGCCGCCCGGGCGCCGGCCTTTTCCTGCCCGCCGACGCCGCCCTTGCCGGTGTCGTGCAGCAGCATGGCCAGGAACAGCGCCTCGGTGTCCTCGATCAGCGGCCAGATGGCGACGGACAGCGGATGGGTCTCGACCAGCCGGCCGGCGGCGATCTCGGCGATCACCCCCACCGCGCGCAGCGTGTGCTCGTCGACGGTGTAGGAGTGGTACATGTTGAACTGCATCTGGGCGACGATGTGCCCGAACTCGGGCAGGTAGCGGCCCAGCACCCCGCTTTCGTTCATCAAGGTCAGCGTGCGGTAGGTCCGCTCGCCCCGCGCCAGCACGTCCAGGAAGGTCTCCGCAGCCCGCGGGTCGCGGCGCATCTTCGAGGTGATCAGCGGCAGCGAGCGCGAGGCGGCGGTGAAGGCGTCCGGGTGCAGGTCCAGATTGCGCCGGTCGGCGATGACGAACAGCCGCAGCAGGTTGACCGGATCGGCCTCGAACAACGCCGCGCTCTCGACCGTCAGCCGCCCGCCCTCTTCCAGGAAGCCCGGTATGTCCAGCGGCCGCCGGCCGCCCCGGCGGCGGGGTAGAAACCGCGACAGGCCCTGGGGCTCCTTCTTGGCCTCGTCGGCCTCCAGCTGGGCGCAGATCTCGCGGGTCAGCACGCCCACCTCCCGCGCGAACAGGAAGTAGCGGCGCATGAAGCGCTCGACCGCGGGGGTGTTGTCGCCGTCCTTGCGCGGGCGGTCCAGATAGCCCATCCGCCGGGCGATCTCCGGCTGCAGGTCGAAGCTCAGCCGCTCTTCCGGCCGGCCGGTGACGAAATGCAGGTGGCAGCGCACCGCCCACAGGAAATCGAAGGCGCGGATGAAGGCCCGCACATCGCGCCGGTCGAACATCTCCAGGCTGAGCGCGTGGTCCGGGCTCTCGACCGGATGCAGGTACTGGGCGATCCAGAACAGGGTGTTCAGGTCGCGCAGGGCGCCCTTGCCCTCCTTGACGTTGGGCTCGACCAGATAGCGGCTGGCGCCGGCCCGGGCGTGGCGCTCGTCGCGCTCCTTCAGCTTGGCGGCGACGAATTCCGAACCGGTCCCCTTGATGACCTCTTCGCGGAACCGGCGCTTCAGCTCGTCGGCCAGGCGCTCGTCGCCGGTCAGCCGCCGCGCCTCCAGGATCGAGGTGCGGATGGTGAAATCCTCGCGGCTCAGCTTCAGGCATTCCTCGACGGTGCGCGAAGCATGTCCAACCTTGAATCCTAGATCCCATAAGGCATAGAGCATGAACTCGATCACGCTCTCGGCGTGGGCGGTCTGCTTGTAGGGGCGCAAGAACAGCAGATCGAGATCGGAAAACGGCGCCAGCGTGCCGCGCCCGTAACCGCCCACCGCCATCAGCGCCAGCCGCTCGCCCTCGGTGGGGTTGCGGGCGCGGAACACGTGCACGGTGGTGAAGTCATAGAGAGCGCAGACCACCTCGTCGGTGACCCCGCTCAGCAGCCGCGCCGTCTCGATCCCGCCCGCGCCGCTCTCCAGCCGCTCCTTGGCGATCATCCGGCCGCGAAACAGGGCGGCCTTCAGTATCTCCAGCGCCCGCTTGCGCTGCTCCGCCTCGTCGCCGATGGCGTCAAGGGCGGCGGCGGACAGCTGGGCGCGGAGTTTGAAACCGTCGAGGACGTATTCCAGGCGAGTCGGGCGTAGGCGGGGAGGCATGGGGTATAGGTAGAACGACGGGAGCCGGAGTGCGAGGGGCGATGGGGTTGCGAGCGCCGGTTGGGTTCACTCGGATTATCCCGCTGGCAAGCGAACCTCGCTATACCGCCAAAGTGACAGATTGCCCTGGCCTTCCAGGAGTCCGGCTTTTACCAGCGCTCGCAGGCGTTCAGCGATTCCATTTAGATTTGCTTCGCGTTCCGCTACCTCGAAGTGACCCGAGACTTCACCGATAATTCGAGCAACTTTAAGCCAACGGTGGCTGGCGCTCGAAAGTATTAGGCCGTCGATATCGATCATCGGGCATTCCAAGACCAAGTGATGGCCGGCGCCGCTCGGCGTTGCCTCGCCATTCATCCCACGGTTGCGAGTCTGCCTGTCGGCTGTGGGATTTGTGGCGAGGCCTGGCCCGGCGGCCATCGATCCAACCCTTCTGTCGCAAGAGGACTGCGGCGTGGACGAATCCGGCCAAGAGCGAAGCGTGGTGGAGGGGGTCTTGGCGAAGAGGTCTCGACAGCCCCAAGGCCCCTCAGCCGCTTCGCGCCAGCTCCCCCAGCGGGGGAGCAGCCAGTTCTCTGGCCCCGCGAACGAGATGTGTGACCCCGGCAACGCAGGGGGAGAAGGGCTAGGCAGCGCGGCCTTCTCCCCTTGCCGCCAACGCTCAGACCTGCGCCTGGCCGCCGTCCACGAACACTTCGGCGCCCGTCATGAAGCTGCTGTCGTCGCTCGCCAGCATCAGGGCCACGGCGGCGATCTCGTCGGGATCGCCCATGCGGCCAAGCGTGGTCTGGGGGATCAGGCCGGCCAGCATGTCGTCCGGCAGGCCGCTCGTCGCCAGACCGTCCAGGCCCGGCGTCTTTGTCGGTCCCGGGCTAAGCACGTTGACCCGGATGCCTGCGTCCTTCAGGTCGATCGCCCAGCTTCGCGCGAAACTCCGGATCGCCGCCTTGGACGCGCTGTAGACGCTGAAAGCCTGGGTTCCCTTCGCACCGGCGGTCGAACCGGTAAGGATGATCGATCCGCCGGCCTTCATCAGCGGCAGCGCCTTCTGCACCGTGAACAGCGTGCCTTTGACGTTGACGTCGAACACCTTGTCGAAGCTTTCCTCCGAGATCAGGCCCAGCGGGGCGATGGCGCCGAGCCCGGCATTGGCGAACAGTACGTCGATGCGGCCCTTGGCGGATTTCACGGTCTCGAACAGCCGATCGAGATCGCGCGGATCCGAGATGTCGCCCTGGATGGCGAGGACGCCTGCGCCGATGATTTCGGCGGCCTTGTCCAACGCGTCGCGCCGCCGGCCGGTGATGACGACCTCAGCGCCCTCGGCGGCGAAGCGTCTTGCGCTGGCCAGGCCTATGCCGCTGTTGGCGCCGGTGATGACGGCGATCTTGCCTTCTAGTCTGCCCATGGCTCGTTCCTTTCGGTTGGTGGAGCAGAGGTGGGTGGTTGATTTTCAAATCGCCAGTACATACCTTTTTGTAAGCGTCAAAATAGGAGTCGCAGCATGACCACCACGGGTGTCACGTGCGGACTGGAAGCGGCCTTGCTGGTCATGGGCGGAAAGTGGAAGCCGTTGATCCTGTTCCACCTTGGTCCCGGGAAGCGGCGGTTCGGCGAACTGCGCCGGCTGGTTTCGGGCGTAAGCGAGAAGATGTTGATCCAGCAGCTGCGCGAGTTGCAGGCGGACGGCGTCATCGAGCGCGTCGATTTCAAGGAAATCCCCCCGAAGGTCGAGTACTCGGTTACGCCGTTCGGGCGGACCTTGACCGAGGCGCTCATGCCGCTCTGCGCGTGGGGAAGCGCGCATTCCGCCGCCATCGAAGCGATCAGTCAGCGCCGCGCCAGGGCTGGAGAAGCCGAGCGCCAGGACGTCGCCGCGTAGGAGCCAGCCATGGCGCTCCGCCCACACGTCATCATCCTCAACGGCGTCGGCAGCGTGGGCAAGAGCTCGACCGCGCGGGCGTTGCAGGCGATCACTGCCGAGCCGTTCCTGCATGTGGCGATGGACGCGTTCCTGGAGATGCTGCCGGCCAAGATGTTCGGCGATCCCGAGGGTCTGGTCTTTGAGCGGGCGGTGGACGACGGGAAGCCGTCCGTCGTCATCAGGAGCGGCCCGGTCATGGCGCGCGCCATGCGGGGCATGCGCCACGCCGTCGCGGCGATGGCGGCGCAAGGCAATAACCTGATCGTCGATGACGTCATGCTCGGCGACGAGGCGCGGGAGTACCGGACGCTGCTGGCTGGCTTCAACGCGCGTCTGGTGGGGCTGTTCGCGCCGCTGGACGTGCTGGAGGCCCGCGAACGCGCGCGGGGAGACCGGGAGATCGGCCTGGCGCGGTGGCAGTTCGACCGCGTCCATCAGGGCGTCGCGTATGACCTGGAGATCGACGCCGCGAAGTCGACGCCGCTGGAGAACGCCCAGCGGATTCGCGACGCCTTTGGCATTTGAGAGGCTGCCCGGCGGGGCCAGGGAACGGCTGCTCCCCCGATGGGGGAGCTGGCGCGAAGCGCCTGAGGGGGGACTTGGGGCTGTTGAGACTTCTCCGGTGACGCCCCTCCACCACGCTGCGCGTGGTCCCTCCCCACGAAGTGGGAAGGAGCCTTTTGACGCGTTCAACCTTGACAGTTTGGGCGATATATGTTCTTGTTATGTTCTCATGCTTGACGCCCCCACATCCACTACTGCGCCTTCCGAGACCCGGGCCGAGCGCATTGAGCGGCAGGCGCGGATGCTGCGGGAGCTGGCGGCGATCACCATGTCGATCGCCCGGGCGGAGGAGCAGATCGTGGTGGCGCGGGCGGCGCAGGCGATGAACGCGGCGGAGGCGGGCCGGCCGGCGCCGGCCCAGCCCCGAGGCGGCGAGTCGAGCGCGCCGATTGCGCGGATCGCGCGGGCGGTGCGGCTGACCCTGGCGATGGAGGGCCGGCTTTACGATGAGCTTGAGGCGGAACCTGTGGCGCGCAAGCCGGAGCCGTCAGCGCGGGAACAGCAGCGCACGGAAGCCAGGATGCGGGGCTGCGTGCTCGGCGCCACCATCGTTCCGGTGGTCGAGCAGGCTATCGAGGCGGCGGAAAACCCCAAGGGCGACAGGAGCGACACCGAACGGCGGCTGGACCATCTGGGCGAGCGGCTGGCGGACGAGGACGAGATCGTCAGCTTCGGGACCCTGCCGATCGGCGCCTCGGTCGCCCGCCTCTGCGCGGAGCTGGGCCTGACGCCGGACTGGAGCCTTTGGGAGGACGAGGAGTGGGCTATCGAGGAGGCGCAGACCGATGCGCCGGGCTCACCCTATGGCCAGGCTTGGGCTGGCGATGCGGATCAGGATGCGGCTGAGGAGCTAGCAGACGCGGCCGAGTTGGCCGAAGCCGACGCCGACCCGCCGTGAACCGCCGCATCGGCCACGCTTGCCAATGCGCTCTGGAAGGTCTCATCCTTCCTGCCGGTTATCTTGCCGATCGGAGCGGAGGACGCGCGATGGACGCCAAGACCGAAACCCTGACCCCGGCCGCCGACCTCGCGCGCGACAATCCCGTCCGGATGCGCAACGAAAGCGCCGACTACCGGGCCGCGCGCACGGCGCTGCTGGCCGAAGAGATCGAACTTCGGCGGCATGTCGAACGCGTCGCGGCCCAGCGCCGGGCCTTGCCGCCCGGTGGCCCGGTCACCGGCGACTACCGCTTTCAAGGCGAGGCCGGCCCCACCGACTTCGCCGGGCTGTTCGGCGACAAGCAGACGCTGGTCGTCTACAGCTTCATGTTCGGGCCTGAGCGCGAGCGGCCCTGTCCCATGTGCACCAACCTCCTGGGCGCCTGGGAGGGCAACGCCGCCGACATCGGCCAGCGCGTCTCGCTGGTCGTGGTCGCGCGATCGCCGATCGAGCGCCTGACCGCCTGGAAGCGCGAGCGCGGCTGGAAGAACCTTCGCCTCGTGAGCGACCTCAACGGCGACTATTCGCGCGACTATTTCGGCCTCCTGCCCGACGGGTCGGAGGTTCCGGCCATGAACGTGTTCACGCGCGGCGACGGGACGATCCGCCACTTCTGGTCCGGTGAGATGACCGGCTCGACGGCGGACCCCGGCCAGGACCCCCGGGGCGCGCCCGACCCGGCGCCGCTGTGGCTGGTGCTGGACATGACGCCGGAAGGCCGGGGCGAGGACTGGTATCCGAAGCTGGACTATGAGGGCTGAGGCGGCGCAGCTTGATTTCACCACCAAGCTCACCAAGGACACCAAGTTCATGGTGTTGACGAGCCAGCGCGTCCTCTCGCCCGCTATGAAATTAGAGCGCGAAGCGCTCCGAAAGCCTCCGTGCAAGACGCGCGGGCCTACGCGAACCCCTTGGTGTCCTTGGTGTGCTTGGTGGTTAAACCTTCTTCCTGCCCGCCCCATTTTGCTTAAGGGGCCGCCGTCAAATTCCGTCCAGCAACCCCTTCAGCCGGTACAGCGCGTCCATGGCCTCGCGCGGGCTCATGCCGTCCAGGTCGAGATCGCCGAGCGCCGCCTCGACCGCGCTGGGTTCGGCGACGCCCATCGTCTGCGGGGGTGCGACAGCGGCGAACAGGGGCAGGTCGTCCAGGCGGGCGGGCGAGGCGGTCTGGGTCTCAAGCCGGTCCAGCACCTCACGGGCGCGGACCACGACGGCGGGCGGAACCCCGGCCAGCTTGGCGACGTGCACCCCGTACGAGCGGTCGGCCGGGCCGGGCCGGGCCTCATGCAGGAAGACCAGATCGCCGTTCCACTCCTTGGCCCGCATCGACAGGTTGGCGACGAAGGCCAGCCGGCCCTCCAGCTTGGCCAGTTCGTGATAGTGGGTGGCGAACAGGGCGCGGCAGCGGTTGACGTCATGCAGCGCCTCGGCGCAGGCCCAGGCGATGGCCAGGCCGTCATAGGTGGCGGTGCCCCGGCCGATCTCGTCCAGGATCACCAGCGAGCGGGGCGTGGCCTGGGTCAGGATGGCGGCGGTCTCGACCATCTCGGCCATGAAGGTCGAGCGGCCCCGCGACAGGTCGTCGGCCGCGCCCACCCGGCTGAACAGGCGATCGACCAGGCCGAGCCTGAGCCGCGCCGCCGGCACGAACGAGCCGGCCTGGGCCAGCACGGCCAGCAGCGCGTTCTGGCGCAGAAAGGTGGACTTGCCGGCCATGTTCGGTCCGGTGACGATGACCAGCCGCGCGCTCGCCGCCCCCGCGCCGTCGAGCCGGCAGTCGTTGGGCGTGAAGGGCCGGCCTTCGCGCTTGGTGACGGCCTCGACCACCGCGTGGCGCGCGCCCTCGGCCAGGAAGACCAGGGAATCGTCGATCTCCGGGCGGCTCGCGCCCGCATCGGCCGCCCATTCGGCCAGGGCGGCGGCCACGTCCAGCCTGGCCAGCCCCTCGGCGGCGGTCTGGATCGGCGCGGCGAGGCTCTGCGCCAGGCCGCGCCACTGCTCGAAGGTCTCGACCTCGATGGCCAGGGCCCGCTCGGCGGCCTGGGCGATCCTGGCGTCCAGCTCGGCCAGCTCGACGGTGGTGAAGCGCACCTGGGCGGCCAGGGTCTGGCGGTGGATGAAGCTGGCGTTCCAGGGGGGCTGGAACAGGGGATCGGCCTTGGCCGCGCCGATCTCGACGAAATAGCCGAGCACGGCGTTGTGGCGCACCTTCAGCGGCAGGCCGGTCTCGCCCTGCAGCCGCTGTTCCAGCCGCGCGACCACCTTGCGGCTGTCGTCGCGCAGCAGGCGCACCTCGTCCAGTTCCGACCGGACGCCTGGCGCGACGAAGCCGCCATCGCGGGCCTGGGCGGGAAGGTCGGCGCCGAGCCCCTGTTGCATCGTCCGCAGGAACGTCGCGAGGTCCGGATCGGCGTCGGCGCGGACCGCCGTCAGGGCCAGGGCGATCTCGGCCGGCGGCGCGTTCAGCGGGTCGGTTCGCGCCGCGATCAGGCCGGCCAGCGCCTCGCCGGTCGCAAGACCGTCGCGCAGGCAGGCCAGGTCGCGCGGGCCGCCGCGCCCCAGGGCCAGCCGCGACAGGGCCCGGGCCATGTCGCCGGAGCCTTTCAGCGCCTCGCGCAGCCGCTGGCGCAAGTCGCGCTGGTCCAGCATCCATTGCACCGCGTCCAGTCGCGCCTCGATCCGCGCCACGTCCAGCAGGGGTCGGCTCAGCCGGCTGGCCAAAAGACGCGCGCCGCCCGAGGTGATGGTCCGGTCGATCGCCGCCAGCAGCGAGCCGTCGCGGCCGCCGGACTGACTTCGATCTATTTCGAGGCTGGCGCGGGTGGCCGGATCGATGGCCATGGCGTCGGCCTCGCCGCCCCGGCGCGGAGCGCTGAGCGCCGGACGGCGGCCGGCCTGGGTGGCCTCCAGATGCGCGGCGATCAGGCCCAGCGCCGCGATCTCCGCGCCGTTCAGGTCGCCAAACCCGTCCAGGGTGTCGACGCCGTAGAGCCGTTTCAGCCGCGTCTCGGCCGCCGCCGGCTCGGCCAGGGCCTGGGCCATCGGCTGGACCAGCCCGCCGGCGGATTTCAGCGCCGCCGAAAGGTCCGCCTCGGCAAACAGGCGGTCGGGAACCAGGATCTCCGACGGCTGCAGCGCCGCCAGCGCCGCGGCCACGCCGCCGCGGTCCACCAGGGCGACCTCGACCTCGCCGGTGGAGAGCTCCACCGCGGCCACCGCGACCTGGCCGGCGCGCAAGGCGACGGCGGCCAGGCGATTGGCGCCGCGCGCATCCAGCAGGCTGTCCTCGGTCAGGGTGCCGGGGGTCACCACCCGCACCACGTCGCGGCGGACGATGGATTTGGAGCCGCGTTTCCTGGCCTCGCTGGGGTCCTCCATCTGCTCGCAGACCGAGACCTTGAAGCCGGCGCGGATCAGCTTGGCCAGATAGGCCTCCGCCGCATGGACCGGCACCCCGGCCATGGGAATGGGCTCGCCGGCGTGGTTTCCGCGAGCGGTCAGGGCGATGCCCAGCGCCTGGGCCGCCTGCCGGGCGTCGTCGAAGAACAGCTCGTAGAAGTCGCCCATGCGGAAAAAGACCAGCGCATCGGGCTGGCTGGCCTTGGCCGCGAAATATTGGGCCATCACCGGGCTGGCGCCGGCGGGGTCCATTGGCGTGGGATTGGGGGGAATCGGGGGGTTCGGGGCGTTCATCGCGCGCGAAGCTACAGGCGCCCGCGCGCCGCGTCAGCCCTTGACCAACGCCCTTTGCGATCCGACCTTAACGGTGTGCAGCACCAGCTCGCCTACGCCATCAGTCCCGCAGGACCCGGCGACGCCGGCGATCTGGCGCGGGTGCATGTCCAGGCCTGGCGCGAGACCTATCCGGGCCTGCTGCCCAAGGCCTATCTGGACGCCCTGTCGGTTCCCCGCCACGCGCGGCTGTGGCGCCGGCGGCTGATGTCCACCCAGGAGATCACGCTGGCGGCTGAAGGGTCAGGGGGGCTGGTCGGCTATTGCTCTGGCGGCGAGTCTCGGGTCCCCAGCGACGGCCTGGCCGAAATCACCACTCTCTATGTGCTGCGCGAGGCTCAGGAGGCGGGTCTGGGCCGCCGGCTCTTGACCGACACCGCCCGCGTGCTGGCGGCGCGCGGCGCCTTGTCGCTGATCATCTGGGTGCTGCGCGACAACACGCCGGCGAGAGGCTTCTACGAGCACCTGGGCGGCAAGCTCGACGCCGCGCGCGTGGAAACCGTCGGCGGCCGGATCATCCCCTCGGTCGGTTACCGTTGGGAGCGGCTGGGCGGCTGGGTGGGGACGTAGCTCGTTGAACCCTCTCCCCGCCAAGAGCGGGGCGAGGGTTCCAAGAGACGGTGTTCTTAGGCCTTCTCGTCCACCGAAACCCCCGCCCCGGCGCCGGCGTCCTGGGCGTAGGGGTTGGCGGCGGCGGCTTCGGCG
>Ga0302314_10003381_pt1 | contig 29450 bp, 21 predicted proteins | sample III_Palsa_N2_3_FD_200533 | JGI IMG/M metagenome (GOLD analysis project Ga0302314, IMG submission 200533) | Peat permafrost microbial communities from Stordalen Mire near Abisko, Sweden - III_Palsa_N2_3 | ecosystem: Environmental > Terrestrial > Soil > Palsa > Peat permafrost | place: Sweden...
TCGTCCGCATCCGCGGCAAGGCCCACTCCGAGGAGATGAAGGGCGGGATGGAGCAGATCGTCATCACCGAGATCCCCTACAACGTGAACCGGGCGAACCTGGTCACGCGGATCGCCGAGCTGGTGGGCGAGAAGCAGCTGGACGGCATCCGCGACCTGCGCGACGAGTCGGACGAGAACACCCGCATTGTCATCGAGCTAAAGCGCGGCGAGCAGGCCAAGGTGGTCATCAACCAGCTCTTCCAGAAGACCGCCCTCGAGTCCTCGTTCGGCGTCACCCTCCTCGCGCTCGACCACAAGCGGCCGAAGCAGATGAACATCAAGGAGCTGCTCGAGTGCTACATCGAGCACCGCCGGGACGTCGTCACCCGCCGCACCCGGTTCCGCCTGCGTGAGGCCGAGGACCGGGCCCACATCCTCGAGGGCTACATCATCGCCCTCGATAACCTCGACGACTTCGTGAAGGTCATCCGGGCCTCGGCCAACCGGGACGAGGCGAAGGGGAAGCTGATGGCCAAGTATCCGCTCTCCGAGCGGCAGACCGACGCCATCCTCGAGCTCCGCCTCTACCAGCTGACCGGCCTGGAGCGCGGCAAGATCGAGGCCGAGTACCTCGAGCTCATGAAGCTGATCGAGGAACTCCGCGGGATCCTGGAGTCCGAGGCCAAGTTGCTCGCCCTGATCAAGGGCGAGCTGCTCGAGATGCGCGAGAAGTACAAGTCCCCCCGCCGGACCGAGATCATCGCCTCCGCCGGGGAGTTCCGGATGGAGGACGTGATCCCGAACGAGGGCTGCGTCATCACCGTCTCCCACCTCGGCTTCATCAAGCGGACCCGCGTCTCCGACTACCGCTCGCAGAAGCGCGGCGGCAAGGGGATCATCGGGACGGAGACCTACGACGAGGACTTCGTCGAGCACCTCTTCACCGCCAGCACCCACGACTTCATCCTCTTCTTCACCAACACCGGCCAGTGCCACGCGAAGAAGGTCTACGACGTGCCGGAGGGCACCCGCGCCTCCAAGGGCAAGTCGGTCTCGAGCTTCCTCCGCCTGGCCGAGGGCGAGAAGATCGCGGCCATGCTCTGCGTGAAGGACTTCGCCGGCACGCTCCACATTGTCATGGCCACCCGGGCCGGCGTGACCAAGAAGACGAACCTTTCCGACTACACCAACGCCACCCGGGAGGGGGGCCTGCGCGGCATCAAGCTCGAGGAGGGCGACAGCCTCGTCGGCTGCGTCCTCACCACCGGCCAGAACGAGGTCGTGCTCGTGAGCCACAAGGGCCAGGCGGTCCGCTTCAATGAGGAGGACCTCCGCGACCAGGGCCGCGACACCGTCGGCGTCACCGGCATGCGCTTCAAGATCGACGGCGACTACGTCAAGGCGATCGAGGTCTGCGATCCGCAGGACCGCCTGCTCATCGCCCGCGAGGACGGGATCGGCAAGCGCACCCCCTTCGAGGACTACCGCCTCATCAGCCGCGGCGGCACCGGTGTCATCGCCATCGACCTGCCGGAAGACGGCTCCGTCAACGTGGCCGGCGCCCTCAGCGTCCGCGACGGCGGCGAGGTCATGCTGCTGACGGCCAAGGGCCAGAGCATCCGCACCCGGGTGAGTGAGATCCGCGAGACCGGGCGCGGCGCCAAGGGCGTCAAGTTGCTCACGCTGGCCGACGGGGACAAGCTGCTCAGCATCGCCCGCATCGTCGAGACCGAGGAGCAGAGCAATCCCCCGATCGAGCCGCCGGCCCCGGAGGTCACCGCGTCCTAGCCCCGCCCGTTCCCCGGCTACGGGTGCGGCGTGGGCGCGGCGGTCGGCGCCGGGTAGGTGCTGCCGACGAATTTCACCTGCGGGCGGAGGCTGGTCTCGATGTCCATCCAGAAGCCGCCCATCTTCCCGGCGGTGATGCGGACCTTGAGCGGCTTCGTGGTCTTGTGGAAGTAGTCGTTCGTGTCGTCGACCACCTTCCAGCGCTGCCCGTTGTCGAGCGCAATCACGGTGCCCCGCTCAAAGCCGATGAAGCCGGGCGGAATCGCCGCGTCCAGCTCCGTGTAGACGATCTCGGTGCCGGGCTTCAGCATCACCTTCACCCGTTCCATCAAGCCGTCGGTCGCCTGCTTCTGGGCCTCCTGGCGATCCTCCGCTTTGACCTTGGCGGTCACGGACTGGGTGGTCTCGACCTGGGCGACGGCGACCGCGCCCGCCTCGTGGGCGTGAACGAGGGCATCGAGCTTCGCCAGCTCGGCCGGCGTCAGCTTCCCAAGGCCCGCGGCGGCGAACTCCTCCGGGGTCAGCTTGTGGGTGAAGTCCTCGTCGGCCCGGGCGGAGCCCGCACCGGCGAGGAAAAGGGCGCAGCAAGCGAGGCGGTAGTGCATGGTGTCGCTGGACGGTCATTGCGCGCTTCACCGCCGGCGCAATGAAAAAGTCGGCTCGCCGGGCCGGGGTCCCGCGCCGCCTCCCGGGCGGAAACCACGGGAAAGTGGGGGGGGGGAAGGAACCATTTTCAGGCGCGGGCGTCTGGCTCAGGTTGCTCGCCATGCTTCGACGCCTGATCCTCGTCCTTTCGGCGGTCTTGACGGCCCTGCCGGCGGCCCGTGCGACCCCGATCATCAGCGAGTTCATGGCGTCGAATGACACCACGATCGCCGACCAGAACGGGGACTACGCGGACTGGCTCGAACTCTACAACCCGGATGCGACCGCCGACAACCTGGCGGGCTACTACCTGACGAACAAGGCTTCGAAGCTCACCAAGTGGGAGCTGCCGGCTGTCTCCCTGGCCCCGGGAGCCTACCTGGTCGTCTTCTGCTCGGAGAAGAACTACACCAACCCGGGCCAGCCCCTGGCGGCGAACTTCAACCTGTCGGCCTCCGGCGGCTATGTCGCCCTGGTCAAGCCCGACGGCAAGACGGTGGCGAGCTCGTACACCTACCTGACCCAATACCCCGACGTGTCCTACGGCGTGAGCCAGCCGACGAGCGCGTCCGAAGCCCCGCAGACGGGTTACTTCCTCAAGGCCACCCCGGGGGCCGCGAACGGCAATTACACCAACATCCTGCTGCCGGACATGGCCACCCTCTCGGCGGCCCCGGGGATCTTCACCGGCAGCGTCGCGGTGACGGTCGGCGGCGCCGGTTCGGGCGAGCACGCCCGCTATGTCCTCTCGCCCGGCGCAGCCATGGGCGGCACGATGAATTCGAACAATGCCGCCGGCGGTTTCGGCGTCGTAGCCCCCACTGCCGCCGCGACCGAATACTCGGCCCCGCTGTCGGTCACCGCCACGACCCTCGTCAAGGCCTCCGTCTTTGCGGCCGACGACAGCCAGCAGGGCCTGCCCGCCACCGCCTTCTACCTGCAGCTCGACAACTCGACCTCCAACCGGCTCGACACCTTCAGCAGCAACCTGCCGCTGGTCGTGTTTGACGACAACGGCTTCGGACTCCTGCCCGACGACGACACCTACTACCCGGGCTGGATCGCGGCCTTTAGCCCCGCGCCCGGCGGGACGACCACCCTCACCCAGGCCGCCGACTTCTTCACCCCCGACTCGATGAAGCTGCACGGCTTCACCTCGGCCAGCTTCCCGAAGCAGAGCTACGACATCGACCTCGCCGACACCCTCGGCAGCGACCTGGACGAGCCCTTTTTCGGCATGGACAGCGAGAAAAGCTGGGACTCGATCGGCACCTGGAATTACGACCGGACCTTCATCCGCAACGGTTTCGTCTACAACCTGGCGCGGAGCATGGGACATTGGGCCGCCCAGACCCGGATGGCCGAAATGTTCATCCACAGCGCCGGCGGCATCCTCGACTACACCTCCTATGCCGGCGTCACCGCCATCACCGACCGGATCAAGGTGGACAGCACCCGGGTCAACATCTACTCGCTCAATCCGAATGACGTGACCGCCCCCAACGTGACCGGCGGGTACATCCTGCGGATCGATCACCCGGAATCGGACCTCTACGCCTGGACCACGCCGGGCGGCGTGCCGGTCATGCTGGACACGCCGAAGCTCGACGTTCTCGTATCCGCCCAGACCTCCTACCTCGTCGGCTACGTCCAGCAGATGGAAAATGCGATGAACGCCGACCTGGCCGACGGCTTCACGACCCACACCTACCAGACCTTCATCGACCTCCCCTCGTGGGTCGACTACCACCTGCTGAACGTCTTGACCGAGAACGTCGACGCGTTCGAGTACAGCGAGTATTTCTCCAAGGATGTGGACGGCTTGGTTGTCGCCGGCCCCGTCTGGGACTATGACCGGAGCATGGGCTCGGCGGACGGCCGCGACGCGAACCCGCAGACCTGGTCCTCGAGCAACAGCTCCTACTGGACGATCGGCTGGTGGGGCCTGATCGCCCGGGACCCGGAATTCATGCAGGCCTGGGTCGACCGCTGGCAGGGCCTGCGCACCACTACGTTCTCCAACTCCAACCTGACCGGCCTGATCAACAACCTGGCCGCCCAGGTCGGCCCGGCCGCCGCCGCGCGGGACGAGGCCCGCTGGCCCGATGACCAGAGCCGTTTCGGCGGCGCCTACTCCGGCGAGATCGCGAACTTAAACACCTGGATCCTCACCCGCGCCGCCTGGATCGACAGCCAGTTTGTGGCGCCGCCCACCGTGGCCCTGGCCGGCACTTCCCGGATCGTGACCCCGGCCACCGGCACCCAGCTCGCCTACACGACCGACGGCTCCGATCCGCGGCTCCCCGGCGGCGGCCTCGCTCCCGCTGCCGCCCTCAGCGGCGTCCCGGTCGCGCTGCCTGCCACCTCCGCCTTCGCGGCCCGCAGTTACGAACCCGCAATGGCCCAGGTCTTTCCCGGCAGCCCGTGGAGTTCGCCCGTCGGCAGCCCCGCCCGCCTGATCAACGTCTCGGGGCGCACCACGGTGGGCACCGGTTCCGACGTGCTGGTCGAAGGTTTCGTCGTGGCCGGCCCCGTCAATTCCCAGGAGCAGGTGCTCCTCCGCGCCGTCGGCCCCACCCTCGCGAGCTTCGGGCTGGGCGGCAGCGAGACGACGCAGCCCTCCCTCTCCGTCTTTGATTCCACCGGCACGCTCCTGGCGAGCAACACCGGCTGGAGCACCAGCCTGGGCTCCGGGGCGGTCGCCAACGCCGCCGCCACGGTGGGCGCCTTCGCGCTGCCGGCGGACAGCGCCGACAGCGCCCTCCTCCTCAACCTGACGCCGGGGAATTACACCATGCAGGTCTCCGGCTCCGCCACCTCCTCGGGAATCGCGCTCGGGGAGGTTTACGAGGTGGGATCGAGCGGCGCCCGGGTGGTTAATTTCTCCTCCCGGGGCGAAGTCGCGGCCAACGGGTCCATGGTGACCGGCCTCGTCATCTCCGGCACCGCCGCCGAGCAGGTGCTGGTGCGCGGGGATGGTCCGGCGCTCGCAGCCTTCGGCGTCGCCGACCCGCTGGCGACGCCGCTGCTGCAGGTCTACGACGCCGGGGGCAACCTGGTGGCGGGCAACTCGGGCTGGAGCACGAACGCCAATGCGACGGCGATCGCCGCGGCGGCATCCACGGTCGGGGCCTTCGCGCTCACGGCCGGGTCGGCCGACTGCGCCTTGCTCCTGACCCTTCAGCCGGGCGCCTACACGATGGTGATCACCGCCCCCGGCGGCGGCTCGGGCGTCGCGCTGGCCGAGTCCTACGTGGTCCCCTGAGGGCGGCGCGGACGCTCGGCGCTTGCTTCGCTCGCGCCGCGGCGAAAGGTTCGGGTTCCTTCCGCCGCATGATCCGCGCCCTCATCTTCGACTTCGACGGCCTCATCCTGGACACCGAGACTGCGCTCATCGACGCCTACGGCGACGTCCACGCGAGCCACGGCCAGCCGTTCGACCGGCCAACCTTCACCCGCAGCGTCGGCCACGCCGACTACGCCTTTGACCCGTGGAAGGCCTTCGGCGCGGCGGCCGACCGCGGCCGGCTGGAGGCGGAACGACGGGCCTTCAACGACACCCGCAACGAGGAGCAGCCCATCCTGCCGGGGGTGGAAAGCCTGCTCGCCGCCGGCCGGTCGGCCGGACTCCGGATCGGCCTCGCCTCCAACTCCTCCCACGGCCACGTCCGAAGCCACCTCGCCCGCCTGGGGCTCCTCGACCACTTCGACTTCCTCGCCTGCCGCGACGACGTCGCCTCACCCAAGCCGGAGCCGGACCTTTACCGGCTGGTCCTGAACCACTTTGGGCTACGTCCGCACGAGGCGATCGCATTCGAGGACTCGTTCACCGGCACCACGGCGGCCAAGCGGGCCGGCGTGTGGGTGGTCGCGGTCCCCAACGTGTCCACCGGGCACCACGACTTCTCCCACGTCGACCTGCGGGTCGCCTCGCTCGCGGATTGCCGCCTGCCCGACCTCTTGGCAAGGTTCGCGGCATGAGTCCCCCGCCGGCGCCCCGCCTGAACGTGCTGGGTGTGGGCGTCTCGACCCTCGACCTCGTGGCGTCGGCCGACCGGGTGATCGCCGCCGCGGCGGCCCGCCGGCCCTTGGCCGTCTCTGCCCTGGCGGTCCACGCGGTCATGGAGGCGCAGGCGGACGCCGCCTACCGAGCCCGTCTGAACGCCCTCGACCTCGCCACCCCGGATGGCCAGCCGGTCCGCTGGGCGCTCAACCTGCTTCACGGCGCCGACCTCCGGGAACGGGTCTACGGGCCCTTCCTGCTGCGCCGGATCTGCGCCCGGGCCGCCGCCGCCGGCCTGCCGGTCTACTTCTTCGGGACGACCCCGGCGACGCTCCGGCTCCTCTCCGAGAACCTCGCCGCGGCGTACCCCGACCTCGTCATCGCCGGCACCCGACCCTCGCGCTTCCGCCGGGCTTCGGCGGCGGAGGCCCGCGCGGACGCGGACGCCATCGCCGCCAGCGGGGCGCGGGTCGTCTTCTGCGGGCTCGGGTGCCCGCGCCAGGAAGCCTGGGTGCATGCGATGCGCCCGCTGGTCGACGCCCCCCTCGTCGGGGTCGGCGCCGCCTTCGCGCTCTGGGCGGGAGAACGCACGATGGCGCCGCGCTGGATGCAGAATCGGGGCCTCGAGTGGCTCTACCGGCTGGCGCAGGAGCCGTCCCGCCTGGCCGGCCGCTACCTCGTGCAGGGACCGGCGTTCTTCTCCGGGCTCGCCCGGCAGAAGCTGGGCGAGGCCATGCCCGACATCGCCCCGTCCGAGGTGGACCCGGACTACTGGGGCTAAAAGAGCTCCCGCTGGGTGAAGCCTTCGCGCTTCTTCGGGTCCAGGGTGCTGAGCGCCAGCACCTGCATCACCGAGAGTGCGCCCAGCTGCGGGTGCCGGGCGAGCGAGGCGAGGAGGAGCGCGCCCGCCAGGGCGTCGTAGAGCGCGGCGTGGTACCGCCGGCGCCCTTCCGGGCAGTGCCGCGGGGCGAGATCGTCGAGCTCCCCCTGGAGGCCGCAGGCGGTCACCAGGGCCTCGAGGCGGCCGGACTCGAGCGCCGGGTAGAGCTGCGCGTACATCCGCGCCGTGTCGATCCAGGGGCCCCAGTCGATCAGCCGGCTCCCCGGCCGGGAGAAGTCGGGAGAGTTGCGCGGATAAGGCCAGGTCGACCGCAGGAGCGAACTCTCGGCGCTCGCATAGTGCGCAGCCAGGGGCCCCTTCTCGCGGAGTTCGGCAAAGAGCTCCCAGTCGGCGGCAAAGGGCTCGTGCGGCGCCAGCGCCTCCTCGCGCAGGCCGTGAATCGCGGTGTCCTCGGCGCGGATGCGGCCGGTTGGGCTGCACAGGCGCGTCATGGTTGCGGTGATCCGGCCGCCCTGCAGCGTCACGATGCCATATTCGAGGACGCCCGTGGCCAGGCTGCCCTCGAAGTCGATGAAGTAAACTGGCTGCTCCGTCCAGACCATGGCGCCATCCTCCCGGGCTTTCGGCGCCGCTCCGAGCTCAATTTTTCGTGTCTTTGCCCGGATTCGCGGCTTCATCGGGTCGTGCCCCTTACGCCCTATCGCGACTTCATGGTCGAGCTCGCCGCCCTTAGCGGCGAGTTCATCCGGCCCTACTTCGGCCGGGCCGACCTGCAGGTCGACCTGAAGGCCGACCAGTCGCCGGTCACGGCGGCCGACCGGGGAGCCGAGGAGCTCATGCGGGAGCGGATCCGCGCGCGCTTCCCGGGGCACGGGATTGTCGGCGAGGAGTTCGGGTCCGAACGCCAGGACGCCGAGTTCGTCTGGGTCCTCGACCCGATCGACGGGACCAAGTCCTTTACCGCCGCGGTACCCCTTTTCGGGACCCTGATCGCCCTCCTGCACCGTGGCCAGCCGGCCCTCGGCTGCATCCACCAGCCGATCCTCGGCCAGCTGCTGGTCGGCGACAACGTGACCACCACCCTCAACGGCGTCCCGGTCCGGACCCGGCCGGTGACCCGGATCGAGGAGGCGACGGTCCTCACGAGCGATCCCGCCGTCATCCAGCGCAACCCGGCGTGCCGCGGGTTCCAGGGGATCATGAATCACGCGAAACTCACCCGCGCCTGGGGCGACTGCTATGGTTACCTCCTGGTCGCCACCGGGAGGGCCGACGTGATGTACGACCCTCTCATGAATCTGTGGGACATTGCCGCGCTTGTGCCGATCATCCGCGGCGCTGGGGGTGTCATCACGGATGCCCACGGAGGCATCGCCTACCCTGCCTCGAGCACGGTGGCGGCCGGAACACCGGAGTTGCACCGGCACATTATGGCCGCCCTGGCATCATAGCGCCCGCGCGGCAATCGCGATGAACCTCTGCGGAGGTTGCTTGGGTTCTGCGTGGGAGCGACCTAGTGATTAGGAGCGCCCGCCACCACCCACGCCGCGATGACCGCCCGCTCTTCGTCCGTGATGTGGGTCAAATTGCCGAGCGGCATGATCCGTGTGACGACGACCTGCTGGTACATACGTTGGGCGTTCTGGATGATGCCACTGTCGAGCTCGAAATTGACGCCGGCGGGGGACGGCTGGATGCCGGCGATGGTCGGATGCTGGGTGTGGCAGGTGATGCAACGCTGGCCCACGATCGACTTCACCCGATCGAACGTCACCGGCCCCTGCACCGGCGGAAGCGCCTGGATGTGCGGTGCGGTCCAGATGGTCACGACGACAAGGAGGACCGTTGCCACCGCCGGATACTGCCAGGCGTAGACGCCCTTGGTCTTCCGGTTGAAGAAGTGTCGGATCAACACCCCGGCCGCGGCGATCAGGGCCAGGATCGCCCAGGCGTACGGATGGCCGTACGTTTCCGAGTAGTGGTTGCTGATCATGATGAACACGACCGGCAGGGTGAAATAGTTGTTGTGGATGCTGCGCTGCTTGCCGCGCAGGCCGTCGACAGGGTTGGGCAACTTGCCGGCCCGCATCGCTTCCACCATCCGCCGCTGGCCCGGGATGATCAGGAAGAAGACGTTGGCGGCCATGATCGTGCCGATCGACGTCCCGACGTGGATGTAGGCGGCCCGGCCACCCAGGGTTCGCGAAAGCCCCCAGGCCAGCAAGGTCAGGAGACCGAAGATCACGACGCCCATCGCAGCGTTGTGCCGGCCGAGCGGCGAGCGGCAGAGCAGGTCGTAGACGATCCAGGAGCCGACCATGCTGGCGAGGCCGATCCCCACCGCCTGGAGGGAGGTGAGCGACCGCACCGAGGGGTCGACCATCATGGTCTGGGCCCGCATCCAGTAGACGAGGACGAGGAGCGCGGTGCCGGAGAGCCAGGTCGTGTAGGCCTCCCACTTAAACCAGTGCAGCTTCTCCGGCAGCTTGGCCGGCGCGACCGCGTATTTTTGGGGATTGTAGAAGCCGCCGCCGTGCACCGCCCAGAGTTCGCCGGCCACGCCTTTTTTCGCCTCGTCCGATTCCTCCTCGGGCTTGTCCAGGCTGTTGTCGAGCCAGACGAAGTAGAAGGAGGAGCCGATCCAGGCGATGCCGGCGACGACGTGCAGCCAGCGCACCAGCATTCCGAGCATATCGATCAGGTGGGCCTCCATGGCGCGCAGGTCAGGTCGCCGTCTCGGTGTAGCGGGCCTCCCGGATCACGGTGATCTTGATCGTGCTCGGATACTGCAGCTCGGCCTCGATCCGGCGGCGCAGCTCCTTGGCGATCTCGCGGGCGCGGTCGTCGGTCACCTCCTGCGGCGAGACCACGACGCGGATCTCGCGGCCGGCCTGGATCGCGAAGGCTTGCTGCACGCCCTCGATCGAGAGCGCGAGCTCTTCCAGGCGCTTCAGGCGTTGGATGTAGTTCTCCATCGACTCGGCGCGCGCGCCCGGCCGGGTCGCCGAGATGGTGTCGGCCAGGATGACCAGCCCCGCGTAGATGGTCTCCGGCTTCACCTCCTCGTGATGGGCGGCCACCGCGTTCACGACAATCGGCGTTTCGCCGTGGCGCTTGATGAAGTCGGCGCCGATGCCGGCATGGCTGCCCTCCATCTCCCCGGACACGGCCTTGCCGATGTCGTGGAGGAGGCCGGCCCGCTTGGCCAGGTTCGGGTCGAGGCCGATCTCGCTCGCGATCAGTGAGGCGAGGAACGCCGTCTCGACCGAGTGGTCGAGCACGTTCTGGTTGTAGGAAAACCGGTACTTCAGCTTGCCGAGGAGCTTGATGATCTCGGAGTGCAGGCCGTTGATGTTCAGCTTGTTGACCGCGTCCTCGCCGGCCTGGGTGGTCGAGAGGTCGATCTCCTCCTGCGCCCGCTTCACGTACTCCTCGATGCTCGCCGGATGGATCCGGCCGTCCTTCACCAGGGCCTCCAGGGCGTTGCGCGCGATCTCGCGGCGCACCGGGTCGAAGGAGGAGAGGAGCACCAGCTGGGGCGACTCGTCGATCAGGAGCGTGACCCCGGTCGCGGCCTCGAAGGACTTGATGTTGCGGCCTTCCCGACCGATCAGGCGGCCCTTCATCTCCTCGCTTGGCAGGTGCACGAGCGAGGCGGTGAGGTCGGTGTTCGGCTTGCTCGCCAGCCGTTGCATCGAGGCAATCAGGATGCGGCGGGACTGGGTCTGCAGCTCCTGCTCGGACTTTTCCAGGGTGTCGCGCCGCATCGCGCGCAGCTCATCCTGGCACTCGAGCAGCACCTCCTCGCGCAACTGCTTGCGGACCTCCTCGCCGTCCAGCTGGGAGACGCCCTCCAGGCGCTTGCGCACGTTCTTCGAGAGGTCGCGGATCGCATCGCGCGCCTGGCGGATCGCGGAGCTCTCGCGGTTCAGGCGCTCCTGCCGCTGCTCGAGCTGGAAGTCCAGCAGCGCGAGCGACTCCTCATGGGCCTTGATCTCGCGCAGGCGGACGTCGGATTCGATCTCCCGGCGGTCAAATTCCCGATTGAGGTCGGCGCGCTTGTCCTGGATGTCCGACTCCGCCTTCTGCTTCACTTCGCCGGCCGCGACCGCCGCCTCGCGGCGGGCGACCTCGATCAGCTCCCCCGCCTGCTCGTGGGTCACCTTGCGCCAATAGCGGGTCAGCACCCAGACGATGACAAAGCCCACCACCCCTCCCATGAAGATGGAGATCGGAAAGGCCGCGTCAGTTAGGCCGGGTGGCAGTGTGGTTGCGAAGTCAGCTACGGTTAAGGCCAAGGCGTGGGTCGGGTTAACATGCCCCGCGAACGGCAAAGCTCAAGACTTTCCCCCGGGAACCGGCCCGCGGGCCGGCGACGGCGGAATTGCCATGGCGGGGCCGGGCCGTCAGCCTCGCCCCCACTGAAACTCCCTGATTCCCCTCCCGAACCGCTCCGATGCTGAAGCTCCTGAAGCGCGGGGCCAAGGGTGTGCTGGACGGCGCCCTGGTCCCCCTGTGCCAATACGTGGCAGCCAAGATCCCGGCCGCCACCGTGCTGCGCGAACTGGAGCGGCGGACCGCCCGGGAATGCGCCGACTATGTCCAGGCCCGGATGCCCCGCGCCCTTCAGTTCGAGCGCAAGAAGGACGCCTGGGACCACGCCCTCGGCCAGGCGGCCGCGGACGGCATCGTGGCCGAGTTCGGGGTCTGGAACGGCGTCTCGATCAACCACCTCGCCCGGCGGCTCCGCCCCCGGCTCGTCCACGGCTTTGACAGCTTCGAGGGCCTGCGAGAGGACTGGGCGGGCTGGAGCGAGCCCAAGGGCCGGTTCCGCCGGGGAGGCCGGCCGCCGCGGGTCGAGGCCAACGTGCGCCTGGTCAAGGGCTGGTTCCACGAAACGCTGCCGGCCTTCCTGGCCGAGCACCCGGGCCCCTTCTCCTTCGTCCATGTCGACTGCGACACCTATGAGGCGGCTAAGGCCGTGCTTGACGAGGTCGGCCCGCGGCTGGCCGCCGGGAGCATCGTCGTTTTCGACGAGTACCTGGGCTACCGCGGCTGGCGGCTCGGAGAGCACCGGGCCTGGCGGGAGTTCGTAGAGGCCGGCGGCGTGACCTACGAATACCTGGCCTTCTCCCTCCAGACGGTGTCGGTCCGCGTGACCGGGCGGTGATGGGACCGCCGAGCGCCTTGACCCGCCTGCTCAGCTCCGCCCGGCCCGGTGCGTTCCGGCTCTTCCTCGCCTTCGCGGTGCTGGTGTCCCACTCCAGCCGCTTCAACTTGGGCTCCTGGGCGGTCTACACCTTCTTCGTTCTCAGCGGCTACTGGATCCACCGGATGTGGTCGGACAAGTATGCGGGCGCAGCGCATCCCGTGCGGCTCTTCTACGGGTCCCGCCTGCTGCGCATCCTGCCGCTTTTTTGGCTCGTTAACCTCGGGGCCTGCGCCCTTCTGGCGGCCGGCCTGCAGCCCGCCTATGCCGGCCCCCCGGTCGCCTCCTGGGGCGGCCTCCGCTCCGCCGCGGTCAACGTTCTCCTGCTGGGCTATGCCGAGCTGCCGCTCCCGCAGCGGGCGCTCGGGGTCGCCTGGTCCCTCGACGTCGAGCTCCAGTTCTACCTCGCGTTTCCTCTTCTCCTCTACCTCTGCACCCGGGGGCGACTCGGAAAGTATGTCCTCGCGACCATCATCGTGCTGGGCGCCGCCGGGCTGGCGGCCTTCCTGATCCCTAGCGACGAGGGGCCCACCTACCTCGCCTCCTTCGGGCTCTTCTTCCTGGCCGGCGCCGCCGCGGCCCATCGCGACTGGACGCCCGGCCCACGGCTCGCCGCCCTATCCGCCCTGGTCACCGCGGCGATCGTCGCCGCGTGCTGGTGCAGCCCCATGGGCCGCCTGCTGTTCGAGAATGGGAAGCACGGCGCGGTGGAGGCCTATCTCCACTACCAGCGCTCGGCCCAGGTCGCCCTCGCCGTGGTCACGATCCCCTTTGCGCTCCGGACGGTCCGGATCCCCTCGGGCCCGCGAGATCGGCAGCTGGGCGAACTGAGCTTCACCCTCTACCTGGCCCACTGGCCCATCATGATGGTGCATACCCGCTACTTCGAGCAGCTGCCACCCCTGCAGCGGATCCCGTCGCTGGCGGTGGCCTGGGCCGCTGTCGCCCTCCTGTCCTGGCTGCTGCTCCGGTATTTCGACCAGCCGCTTGAGCGGTGGCGGCGCCGGTGGGTGGCCGCCCGATTGCCGGCTGCCTAGCGGCCGGGACCCTCCGGCGGCTCAAAGGCGGGCAGCGCCAGGTCGAGGATGCCTTGGATCCGGGCGACGCCGGTCTCGACGCCCGGCTCGGCGCCGGTCTGGAGGAAGACGTAGGCCCACCGCGGAGCCCGTCCGCGGGTCAGGCGGTTCCAGGCGTCGAAGAGCATCCGGCCCAACTGCGTCGCCACCACCCGGTCGTCTCCCACGAACCAGTAGACCACCACCTCGGGGACGGAGCGCCGGCCCCCGCCGTCGGCCACCTCGCGGTGGACGCTGAGGACGGTGGCGTCGAAGGCGGCCGCCGCCACGCCCGGGTAGGAAAACCGGTGCCGGCTGGCGCGGTCGATCGTCCAGCCCTGGCCGACAAGGCAGAGCTCCGGGCGGTGGATCGAGGTGCGGTCGCGGCCGCTGAGCACGATCGAGAGCAGCACGCTCTCGCCGGGCTTCTCCAAGTTCACGTAGAGCTTTCGGGAAAATCCCGTGTCGGGTGGCAGGATCGCCCGCTCAATCGGGGCCGGTTCCACCCGCCGCCCCATCCAGTCGGAACCCAGGTAGGTGGGAAGCTCGACGGGGTTGACCCCGTCCGCCGCCAGGACGACGCCCGGCCGCTCGTCGAGGGGGAGGGACGACCGGTAGGAAAGAAAGGCCGCGTCGCCGACGGCGAACACCGCCACCACCGCCGCCACGGCCGAGGGTCCCGGGTGCGCCGTCCATCGTCCCGCCGAGGCCACCGGCACTGAAGCGGTTCCTGCCCGCCAATGCGGCCATTTCCGGCTCGCGGCCTCGGCGAGCCCGATCACCCCGCCGAGCACGATCACAAAGACGGCGAAGCCCATGATGTCGTGGACCTGGTCACCGCGGGCCTGCCCGCCGCGCTGGGCGGCAAAGATGATGCTCGAGATGCGCAGGACGTTGCCCAGGTAGACGAGCGGGAGGCTGGCAAGAAGGATGGCCAGCCGGAGCCAGAACGGACGGAGCCACAAGTAGCCGATGAACAGGGAAAGCGCCGTCAGGGCGACCAGGGAACGGATGCCCGAGCAGGCCGCCACGACGTCGTACTGGTACCGTCCGTCCGCGGCGAAGAGTTGCGTGCCATTGCGCACCACGGGGATCCCCGCGAGGTGGGCGATCTTCTCGCCTGCCTGCACCACCCACATCTGCAGCCAGAAGCCGACTGTATCCAGGGCATTCACAGGAATCGCGAAGACCATGAAGGCGAGCGGGAACACCGCGGCGGCACCCCAGCGGCGACCGCCGCCGAGGAGGAGCACCCCCCAAGTGAACAGGAGAAGCCCGAGAATCGAGACACGCGGCTGCTGGCAGACAAAGCCGATGGTGTGGAGCGCCAGGCCCCCGAACAGAGCGGCCAGCGCCCCTCCCGGGGCGCCCCCGGGATCGGCGGGCGCGTCCTGGAGATTGCGCCGGAGCAGGAATACGCTGAGCCCGAGGACCAGCCATGCATGCTCCGTCTCGGAGACCGGGTTCACCCACTGGAACACCCACCAATAGAAGAGCGAGTTCGTGGCAATGTAGCCGTGGGTGGCGTTGCCCCAGAACTGGAACACCACCAGACCCGCGAGCGCGGCGGCAAGTGCGGGCTTCCAGGCGGACGCGGCGGTGGGACGGTTCATCGGCCGGTTCGCGCGAGCGCCTCCCGGATGGCCGTCACGCGTTCCCGCGCCAGCCGATCGAAACTGAAGAGGCCCGCGCGCTGCACTCCCGCGGCCCTCATCCCCGAGTACAAGGCGCCATCGCCGCAAAGGCGTTCGATGGCGGCCGCCGCCGCCGCGGTGTCACGGAAGTCGATGTAGAGGGCGGATTCCCCTGCAACCTCCCGCAGAACGGGCAGTTCCTGCAGCACGCTCGGGCAGCCGCAGGCCATGGCCTCGAGCACACTGCGCCCGAAAGTCTCGTATTCGGTCGACAGGAGGTGCAGCCGCGCGCCGCGGTACAGGCCCGGCAACGCGGCATCCTCGACCCAGCCGAGGAAGCGGACCTCATCCGCGACCCCGAGCCGCCGGGCTTCGGCCTCGGCCTTTGGCTGGCCCTCGCCCCAGTCGCCGCCGGCCACGAGGAGCGGATACTGCGCGCGCAAGGCTGCCGGCAGGGCCGCGTAGGCCGCCAGCGCCAGCTCGAACCGCTTGTACGGATAGAGGTTCGAGGCCCAAAGAAAATAACGCGACGGCAGTCCCGGTCCGCCCGGCGGGACCTCGAGGTTGAATCGGTCGTGGCGCAGCCCCTCCGGGCTCACCACCACCGGACCGCGGGCCGCGCCGACCTGCGTGGCGGCCCACGCCGAATTGACGATCACGACGGCGGCGCGCCGGAGCCCGCGCGCCACGGCCCACGCGCGGTAACGCGTGCGGCCACCGCCGACGGCCTGCCGGGGATCGACCGTGAACACCTGCATCGCCACCAGCAGCCCGGCGGAGCGCAGCGGTGCAAACCCCACCGTGACGAGCGCCGCGGCGCCGCGGCGCCGCGACTCCGGGCCGACCCGCAGATGGTCCGCGGCCAGGCGCGCCCACCGGCGCTCGTTGGACGGGAAGCGGCGGCAGACCTCGACGCCCGGGTCGCCGGCGGGCCACTCCACCTGGGGGCCCGCGAAGACCAGCCACTCCACCTCGGGAAACTGCCGCCGCGCCGCCGCCACGAACTCGGGAAAGAGCGTGCTCAGTCCCGTGCGCCTCCCGGGATTTTCGCAAAGCGTGGAAAGGGCGAACTTCACGCGCATGGATGCCATTCCAGACGGCCGGGGCGATTCGCCAAGCGTAAATCCGACGCAATTGCCAACGAATCGGCACCGGAGTAGATGAAGGGGCCTTGATCCCCGGTTTCCGCGCCTCCTCCCCCCGTGCTTAAGGAAAAGCTCCAGCAATTCCTCCGCCGTCACGGGATGTATGAGCGCATGCGGGAAACCTTCGCCTACGACTGCTACCGAAAGTGGAAGGATGGTCGGCCGGTCGGGTGGCGCCGGCAGGAGGTTCAGTTCTACCGGTCGGTACTCGGACCGCTCGCTCCCCGAACCCTCATCTTCGACGTGGGGGCAAACCGGGGCCAGCGGACGCGGGTGTTTCGGAAGCTCGGGGCCCGCGTGGTGGCGATCGAGCCGGATGAATCCAACCGGGCGTTGCTCGCCCGGCGCTTTGGACCAGGTGGCCCCGGCTTCCCCGTCGTGATTGTCGGCAAGGCGGTGAGTGACGCCGAGGGCTCGGCAACCCTGTGGGTCCACGAGCCCGGCTCCGGCCTCAATTCGCTAAGCCCCAAGTGGGTCGAGACGCTCGCCACCGACCAGGTCCGATTTGGCCGGCGCCTGGAATTCGGGGAGCGGCAGGACGTGGCGACGACGACCCTCCAGGCCCTCATCCGGGAGTTCGGCAACCCGCACTACATCAAGGTGGACGTCGAGGGCCATGAAGCCGCCGTCCTCCGAGGATTGAAGCAAGCCGTCCCGGTGGTTTCCTTTGAGGTCAATCTGCCGGAATTTCTCGGCGAGGGTCTCGAATGCGTCGCGATCCTGGCCCGGCTGTCCGCGCAAGGACAGTTCAACTGGACCTCCGACTGTCGAGGGCCGCCGGCGCTGGCCCAGTGGCTCGCCGCCGACGAGTTTGCGCCCAACCTTCGTGGGTGCCGGGCGGCCTCGATCGAGATCTTCTGGCGGGCCGACCCAGCAGGCGGAAGGGGGCCGTGAGCTCCGCGGGTGGGGAAACGGCGAAGTGTTGTCAGTCGGCAACGCGGCCACTACCCTGATGCGGCGTGACGGCTTCGTCCCCATCCCCTGCCAGCCGCCGTGAACGGGCGATTCGTCTCACCGTCGGCGCGTCGGTGGCCGCCAAGGTTTTCTCGATGGCCTGCACGCTCGCCCAGGTCCCGCTCGCGCTGCACTACCTGGGTACCGAGGCCTACGGCTTCTGGGTCACGCTCTCCAGCATCGCGCTTATCCTCAACACCGTTGACTTCGGAGTGGGCGTCGGGATGCAACATGCGATGGCCGCCGCCTACGGGCGGGACGACGTCGCGGCCATCCGCCGGCTCTTCTGGACGGGCACCGCCACGCTTGGCATCCTCAGCGCGGCCGTCCTCCTCCTCGGCGGGGCGGCCGTTTGGTCCGCATCGTGGGCGGATATCCTCAAGATTCACGACCCGACGCTGCGCGCCGATACGCCGCGCCTGCTGGCGATTGCCATCGGTGCATTTGCACTGGGCCTGCCCTTCAACGCCGTGGGTCGCCTCGCGGCCGCCCTGCAGCGCGGCTGGATCAACGCCGGATGGGTGGCGGCAGGAAGCGCGCTTTCCCTGGCCCTCATCGCGGCCGCGGCCGTCGGCCACTGGGGCCTGCCGTGGTTTCTCGCGGCGAGCCTTCTCCTGCCAGTGATCCAAGGCCTCGGGCTCCTCCTGCACCTCTGCCGGGTCCTCGGCTGGAGCCTGGTCCCCACTGGCTTGGCCCCGGCGGTAGAAACCCGGGCGCTCCTGAGCTCCAGTTTCACCTTTGCGCTGCCCCAGGCCGGCATGGCCCTGGTCCAGTCCGTCCCGGCCCTGGCGATCTCCATGGCCGCCGGCACCTCGGCGGTCACCGCGTACAACCTCCTGATGCGCCTCTTCGGGCCCCTGCAGCAGGGTCAGGTCCTGCTCCTCACCCCGGTCTGGCCGGCCTATACGGAAGCGCGGGTCCGGGGGGATGGCGCCTGGATCGAGCGGATGTTCTGGCGCACCGCCGCCGCCTTTGGCATCCTGGCCGGCGTTCTGGCCGTCGTGGCCTGGCAGTCGCCCGCCATTCTCACTTGGTGGATTGGCGCCCAGGCGAACCTCGTGGGGCTGCGCCTGGCGGCCTTGGTCGCCCTGTGGGCGGCGCTGCAGATGGCGGCGCAGCCGTCGCTCTATTACCTGATGGGTGTCGGCCGGCTCCGGCAGCTGGCGTGGGCCGCCACCCCCGGGTTCTTCGCCTGCGTTGCCGCGCTCTTCTGGGGCTCGCGCGGCGGCACGGCCGCCACCGTTCTCCTTGCGGGCTCGGGCGCCCTGGCGGTGCTGCTGCTTCCCCAACTTCTCGGCGCCACCTTTTCCGCGCTGCGCGCGGACCGGCGGACGGACCGCTCACCGTGAGGATTGTCATCTTCAAGTTCAATCACCTGGGAGACAACGTGGTCTTCCTACCGGCGGTGCAGGCGTTGCGGCGCCTGCAGCCCGACTGGCATCTGACCCTTCTCACCACTCCCAACGAGTCCGAGCTCTACCGCGGGCCCTTCGCTCCCCAGGAGATCCTGACCAGTCCCAAGCTCGCGTTCGACAAGTCACACCGCCGCCCCTGGGTGCTCGCCCGCTGGATCTGGCAGGTTCGCCGGCGCCGGCCCGACGCCTGCCTGGTGTCTTTCGATCAGGGCAGCGCGGCGCATCTGGTTGCGAAGCTGAGCGGGGCGCCCGTCCGCATCGGCGGCAACCTGGAGAATATCCGGGTCTGGGATTCACTGACCACGGTGATCCCCCAGCCCGCTGACGGGCGGCCCGTCACCTGGCATTGGGACATGACCCGGGAGCTATTGCGGGTTCTGGGTTCGGGAGCCATGCTGCCGGCTACCCCGTCGCTCCCCGATCTGGAGCATCTGGGCGCACGGCCGGCCAAGGCGGCCGGCCGGCAGCGGATCCTCGTCCATGCGGGGGCCAGTCGTCCCATCAACCAGTGGCCGGTTGAAAAGTTTGCGACCGTCGCCAGGGACCTCGCCCGCGACCACGATGTCGCCTGGATCGAGCACGGCGGCACGACGGGACCAGCCCCATCCGGGACCACGGCCGCCCGTCCTCTCTCGCTCGGCGACCTTGCCTCTCATCTCCGAGGCGCCGACCTCTTCCTCGGTAACAATTCCGGCCCCATGCACCTCGCTAACGCGCTCGGCGTGCGCGGAGTTGCCGTCACCGGCCCGTCGGCGCTCGGGTGGAACCCGTTCTGGTTCCAGGAACACTGGACCGTGCTGCGCCATCCCAGTCTGGCGTGCGCTCCGTGCGAACGCCTAAGCGTGGCCCTCGAGGGCTGCGTCAACCTCGCGAGCCCGATGGCCTGCCTTGCCTACTGGACGGCGGAGCGGGTCGCGGCCGCCTGCCGGGCGCAGCTGACCGGCGTTGCCGCATGAATCCACGCACCCGGCTGATCCTATACGCTCTGGCCGGCGCCGCGCTCGCGGTGGCGGTCGGAATCAAGGTGGCCGACGAGGAATTCGGCCTGGTGGCGCTCCTTGCCCTGGTCTCGACCTGGCTGATCGTGAAACGGGTTTCCGTCGTTCCACCGGAGGCGTGGCTACTGGCGTTTGCCCTCGTGGGCTACATCGTCGGCAACCGGGGCTTCGCCCAGATGCAGCCGGCGCCCAGCATTCCGCTGCTGCCGGCCGAGGCCGCACTCCTCGTCGCCGTGCCGACCCTCGCCTTCCGCGTGATCTTCCGCGAGTCGCCCGGTTGGCGCGGGGATCTCCTCAACTATGGAATTCTGGCCTGGATGCTGATCGGGACGGCGCGCCTGCCGTTCGACATCCGCAGCTACGGTGTGGTGGCGCTGCGCGACTACGCGATGATCTACTATGCGGCCTTCTTCTTTGTCGCCCAGGACTATGCCACCGCCTCCCCCGCCGCCCGGTTGCTCCGACGGTCGCTGACCATCGCCTTTGTCCTCCTGGTGCCGGTGGTGGTCAGCATCCTGATCGCGCCGGACTTCCTTGTCGCCCACCTGACCTGGCACGGGATACCGATCATCTACCACAAGAGCGACCTCATCGCCACGTCACTCGGCGCCGCCTTTTTCTGGCTGTGGACGCGGCGGCAACAGAGTGGCCACCGCCGCTGGCAGCTGCTTGCGGCCGCCAGTCTGCTCCTGATTGCCGTCATGGCTTCGCCGCGCGCCGGGATGTTCGCGGTGTTCGTCACCACCATCCTCTGGGTGGCCTCGGGACGGTGGCGGATTGCCGCCGCCCAGGCCGGCATCGTGGCGGCCGCCGGTTTGGTCGCAGTCGCCGCCGCACTGTTCTCCCACGAGGATTTTCACACGTCCCTCCCCTATTCGATGTACGAGCACGTCATCTCGTTCTTCGATCCCGCGGGCCACGGCACCTATGTCAACAACGCGTCCGGCGACCTGGGCGGCAACAACCAGTTCCGGCTGATCTGGTGGCGGGACGTGGTCGAGGACACGCTGGCCACCCACCCGGTCGCGGGCCAGGGATTCGGGAGCGACCTGTCGGCCCGCTTCCTGGTAGATTTCGACCTCCTCAGCGACGAGACCTTCGCCGCCCGCAGCCCGCACAGTATGATCGTGACGGTCATCGGGCGGATGGGGCTGCTGGGCCTGGCGGCCTGGCTGGCCCTGTCGGCGGGCGCCGCCACGCTGGTCTGGCGCCTCTTCAAGGCGGGCGGCCCGGACCAGCTCGGCCTCGCGAGCGTGGTCTGCGTGGTGGGGGTCAGCGCCTACTTCGGCGTCGTGCTGGAGGGCCCGATGGGGGCCGTCGCCTTCTGGACGGCGCTGGGACTGGCGAGCGCGCAGGCCCGCGAACTCGCGCCTAGCGGCCTGGTTTCACCCCAAACGCGTTATAGCGCGACTGCGTCGGCCGAATGGCACGTTGCAAAGGGATCTTAACTTGGTTCTGAATCGGCGCGCCGGTGAACTTACGCCTACCCGTCGATTCCTTCAGCTTTTTCAATACATCCACCCGGCAACGGTGGGACCTCTGGACGCCGATTGCAATGGCGGGGTTGGGGGCCTTCGGGATCGCCTTCATCTACTCGGCCCAGCTGCCGGTCCAGGGCCACAGCTGGATCGTCCAGCTGGTCTGGCTGATCATGGGGGCCGCCGTCTACGTCACTGTCTCCCTGATCGACTATCAGTTCTGGCTCGGGGTGGCCCACTGGATCTATGCCGTCTGCCTGGTCCCGCTGGTGCTGGTCCTGGTGCCCGGGATCGGCACCGAGGTCTACGGCTCGCAGCGCTGGCTGCGCCTGGGACCGGTGGAATTCCAGCCCTCGGACACGGCGATCATTGCCGTGCTCCTCATCACCGCCAGCTTGCTCGTGCGCAGCGAGATAGGCACGGTCAAGCAATCGCTCGGGGTGCTCGGGAAATTGGCCCTTGCGGTGGGTGTTCCCGTACTCCTTATTTTGAGACAACCGGATCTTAAGTCCGCGATCGTTCTTCCTCCGATGGTGTTTTCCATGCTTTACGTGTCCCGACTCTCCGGGCGATTCTTCGCCGGCGCGTTGGCCGCGTTTCTGCTGGTGACCGGCCTGGTCGCCTGGGACACCTGGCGGTACATGGACTTCATGGAGTCCCACGGCTACTCGTTTCAGAACGACCGGGGCATCTACGAGAAGCACACCCTCCTCCCCCTCCACGACTACCAGCGCAACCGGATCCTCTCGTTCGTCGACCCGGACAAGATCGACCCGATGGGGATCGGCTGGAACCAGCGCCAGTCGCTGATCTCGGTGGGCAGCGGCGGCCTGTACGGCAAGGGCTGGACCGAGGGCACCCAGGCGCGCCTCGGGTACCTGCCGCGCTCGGTGGCGCACAACGACTTTATCTTCTCGGTCATCGCCGAGGAGAAGGGATTTTTGGGAAGCATAATGGTTCTCAGCCTGTTTGGTCTGATGTTGTTCAACGGCATTCGCATCGCCGGTCTCTCCCGGGACCGGTTCGGCACGCTCCTCGCCCTCGGCGTCACCGTGCTCTTCCTCGTGCATGTGTTCGTGAACATCGCCATGACCATCGGGCTCGTGCCCATCACGGGCATACCGCTTCCCTTTATAAGCTACGGTGGCACCTTCGTGCTCAGTTGCTGCTTGTTGCAAGGACTGGTCCAGAGCGTCTATCGCTTCCGGAAGGACTTCGCATGACCATGCGTCCGACCCGCGATAACGACCGTTCTGCCGGAATTTCCTGCGCCGCAACCCGCGCCCGAAGGGGTCCCGATTCCAACCAAGACAGAGTCCCCCATGAGCGAAACAACACGCCCCAACACCGACGCCACCCAGGACGTCGCCCAGAAGTATGACTCCGAACTCGCGAGTCCCCCACTCCAGAGAGAGGTCGCATCGGTAAGCCCGAGTGAGCTGAAGGCCGGAGCAGTCGAGCGCGCCCAGAACAGGCCCCTCCTCCAGAAGATCGTCGCCGCGTTCAAGAAGGAGAAGGGCTCCTACCGCGAACTCATCATCAATTCCGAGCCACTGGAGAAGCGCGTGGCGCTCCTGGTGGACGGCCGCCTCGAGAAGTACGAGATCGAGCGCGAGTCCGACGACCGCATGGTCGGCGGCATCTACAAAGGCAGGATCAAGAACCTCGACCCGGGCCTCAAGGCGGCGTTCGTCGACATCGGCTACGCCAAGAACGCCTTCCTCCATTACTGGGACATGCTTCCCGCGGCAGCCGACTCCTCGATCGAGGTCGTGCGCGTCAACAAGAAGCGCGACGCGGGCCCCAAGGGAGAGGTGACCGTCAAGGACATCCCCGGCCTGTACCCCCCGGGCTCGGACATCGTGATCCAGGTGACCAAGGGCCCCATCGGGACCAAGGGGCCCCGCACGACGACGAACCTCTCCGTTCCCGGCCGCTACCTGATCCTCACCCCCTTCAGCGACGGCTGCGGGATCTCACGCAAGATCGAGGATCCCCTCGAGCGCAAGCGCCTCAAGCAGCTCATCAACGAGCTCACCATCCCCGAGGGAATGGGCGTCATCGTGCGCACGGCCGGCGAGGGCAAGAAGCCGCGCTATTTCGTGCGCGACCTGCACCTGCTCCTCAAGAAGTGGGAGGAGATCTCCCGCAAGATGCAGAATGACCGCTCGCCGTGCAACCTCTACATGGAGCCCGACCTCGTCGAGCGGACGGTGCGCGACTTCCTCACCGAGGACGTGGACCGCGTCCTCATCGACAACAAGTCTGACTATGACCGCACACAGGACCTCGTGGGCCTGATCTCGAAGCGCTCGCGCTCAAAGATCGCGTTCTACACCGACAGCATCCCGATCTTCGAGCGATTCAACATCGAGAGGCAGATCGAGCAGACCGGCCAGAGGAAGGTCCCGCTCCCGAGCGGCGGAGAGATCGTCATTGACGAGACGGAGGCCCTGATTGCCATCGACGTGAACACCGGCTCGCACAAGAACCGGTCGGGCGACGAGAAGAACACGCTCTACGCCGTGAACCTCGAGGCGGCCCAGGAAGCGGCGCGCCAGATCCGCCTGCGCAACCTCGGCGGCCTTATCATCCTCGACTTCATCGACATGAAGGAGCGGCGCCACCGCAACGCCGTGTATGAGAAGATGGTCGAGCTCATGTCGGGCGACAAGGCGAAGAACCACATCCTCCCGATATCGCAGCTCGGGATCATGCAGATGACCCGCCAGCGCCAGCAGGAGTCCCTCTCGTCCAACCTCTACACCGACTGCCCCTACTGCCGGGGCCGCGGCATCGTCAAGTCGGACACCACCATGTCCGTCGAGCTCCAGCGCCGCCTCTCCTCGGTCGTCCGCCGCCTCCAGGCTCGCAAGGACGGCAAGATGTACTCGATCCGCGTGCTCGTCCACCCCGCCGTCCTCGAGCGCCTCAGGAGCGAGGACGCGGACCTCCTCGTCAGGATGGAGAAGAGCTTCGGCGTCCAGCTCGCGTTCCGGGCGGACCCGAACTACCACATCGAGAACTTCAAGATCATCAACGCGACGACGGGCGAGGAATACCGCTAAGCCGCCCACGCCGAGGGTCAACGCCGATGAGCGACCACGATCATTCCCACGACCACCACGAGGGGCGTGACCACGATCATGACCATGCCCATCACCACCATCACGGGCACGGCCACGGGCACTCCCACGCCCCGGCCAGCTTTGGGATGGCCTTTGGCGTCGGCGTCCTCCTCAACTCCGGGTTTGTGATCCTGGAGGTGGCATACGGGCTGATGGCGCACTCGCTCGCCCTCGTCGCCGACGCCGGGCACAACCTGAGCGACGTCTTCGGCCTGCTGCTCGCATGGGGGGCCATATCCTGGGCCAAGAGGCCGCCGACGGCGGTCCACACCTACGGGCTGAGGCGGTCGACCATCCTCGCCGCGTTCTGCAACGCGGTCTTCCTGCTCATCAGCGTGGGGATCATCGGCTGGGAGGCGGTCATCCGCCTGGCCCATCCGGCGCCCGTGGGGTCCCACATCATGATCTGGGTTTCGGCGGCGGGCATCGCGGTCAACTCGACGACCGCCCTGATGTTTATGGCAGGCCGCAAGGGCGACCTCAATGTGCGCGGAGCTTTCGCGCACATGGCGGCGGACGCCATCATCTCCGCGGGCGTCGTCGTCGCCGGAATCGTCATCAGCTTCACGGGTTGGCTGTGGCTCGATCCCGTCACCAGCCTCGTCCTCGTCGTCGTTATCATATCCGGCACCTGGGGCCTGCTCCGCGACTCGGTCAACCTGGCCCTGGACGCCGTCCCAACTGGAACGGATGTTCCGGGCATCCAATCCTACCTTCGCGGGCTGCCGGCCGTCGTCGACGTCCACCACATGCACGTCTGGGGCCTGAGCACGAGCGAGACCGCGATGTCGGCCCACCTCGTGGTCGCGGGCCACCTCGAGGACAATTCCCTCCTCGAGTCGATCAACCACGAGATGCATGAGCACTTCGGGATCGACCACGCGACGATCCAGTTCGAGGTTGCCGGCCAGCCTGTCTGCGCGAGCAAGGACTGCGACTGCTCGGCCGGGGACTGAGCCCGGGGTCCGGAGCACCCTCCATAAAAGCGCTCATCCAGAGGATCCTGCGCGGCCTCGGACTCTACGTCTGGTTCAAGGAGGAGTCTCTCCTCCAAGACGCGTACCGGCGCCTCAAGGATGGCCGGCCCATCTCCTGGCGGGGCCTCGAGGTCCGCTTCTACCGGGCCCTGCTCGGAGGCGGGCCTTCCGGGTTTCTCGTCTTTGACGTCGGAGCAAACCGGGGCCAGAGGACGGCGGTCTTCCTGAGGCTTGGCGCCCGTGTCCTCGCCCTGGAGCCCGACCCCCTCAACCAGCGCGTTCTCGCTCGCAAGTTCGGCGAGCCCGTCCAGACGGGGAGGCTGACAATCGTGGGCAAGGCCGTGAGCGACACCGCGCGCACCGGGACATTCTGGGTGAACTCGCCCGGCTCGGGCCTCAATACGCTGAGCGAGAAGTGGGTCGACACGCTGAAGGAAAACAGGAGCAAGTTCGGCATGACTGTCCCCTACTCCACGCAGCACGTGGTAGAGATGACGACGCTCGGGTCGCTTATCACCGCCCACGGCATTCCCCGCTATATCAAGATTGATGTCGAGGGCCACGAGGTGCACGTCCTGCGCGGCCTCCCGCAGCCCGTGCCCTTTGTGTCATTTGAGGCGATCCTGCCCGAATTCCTGACGGAAACGCGCGAATGCATGGAGATGCTCGGCCGCCTCTCGCCGCAGGGGCGCTTCAACTATGCCGTCAATTGCTACGCGGGCCTTGTCCTTGCCGCATGGCTCAGCGGGCCCGAGATGGGCGCGCTGCTGGAGGGGATCGGGGAGAAGACCGTCGAGGTCTTCTGGAAGAGCGTGTAGCGCTCAGGAATGCGCAGGCAGCGCGTCCTGCGCCGACCCGCTTGGGGCCGACGTGGGCGAAACCGGGCCGCCCGTGCCGTCCCACTTCCAGTTCCGCACCTCGGGCAGGTCGACGCCGTTCCGGTCTATGTATTGACGATGCTCGACAAGCTTGTCCTGCAGCTGCTGCTTCAGGTAGACCCCCCTTTCGCCGCAGTCCGGGACGCGGTCGATCGTATCCATCACGAGGTGGAAGCGGTCGAGCTCGTTGAGCACAGTCATGTCGAAAGGCGTCGTGATCGTCCCCTCCTCCTTGTATCCCCGGACGTGGATGTTGGGGTGGTTGGTGCGCCGGTAGGTAAGCCGGTGGATCAGCCAGGGATAGGCGTGGTAGGCGAAGATGACGGGTTTGTCTCTCGTGAAGAGCTCGTCGAAATCCGTGTCGCTCAGCCCGTGCGGGTGTTCGCTCTTGGGCTGCAGCTTCATCAGGTCGACGACGTTGACGACACGGATCCTCAGGTTCGGGAGGCTCCGCCGCATGATCGAGACGGCAGCCAGTGTCTCGAGCGTGGGAACGTCGCCGCAGCATGCCATGACGACGTCGGGCTCCGCCCCCTGGTCGCTGCTGGCCCACTGCCAGATCCCGATGCCCTGCGTGCAGTGGATAACGGCGGCGGCCATCGTCAGCCATTGGGGCGCCGGGTGCTTGCCCGCGACAATGACGTTCACGTAGTGCCGGCTGCGCAGGCAATGGTCCATGACCGAGAGCAGGCAGTTGGCATCAGGCGGCAGGTAGACGCGCACGATCTCGGCCTTCTTGTTCATCACGTGGTCGATGAAACCAGGGTCCTGGTGCGTGAATCCGTTGTGGTCCTGCCTCCATACGTGGGAGGACAGCAGGTAGTTCAGCGAGGCTATCTTCCTGCGCCAGGGCAGCCCCAGGGTCACCTTCAGCCACTTGGCGTGTTGGTTGAACATTGAGTCCACGATGTGGATGAACGCCTCGTAGCAGTTGAATATCCCGTGCCTGCCGGTGAGGAGGTAGCCCTCCAGCCAGCCCTCGCACTGGTGCTCGCTGAGCATCTCCATCACCCGGCCAGCGGGCGCAAGAAACTCGTCGTTGGGCTGGGTGGCGGCCTCCCACTGGCGGTTCGTCGCCTCGAAGACTGCCTCCAGGCCGTTGGAGAGCGTCTCGTCCGGGCCGAAGATCCTGAAATTGCGCTGCTCCGCGTTGGCCTTTTCCACGTCCCTGAGGAAACGGCCGAGGACGTGCGTGTCGCCCGGTCCGGGAGATCCCGGCGAAGGCACGGCAATGCCGTAGTCGCGGAAATCGGGCATGCGAAGGTCCCTCAGAAGGATTCCCCCGTTGGCGTTCGGGTTTGCTCCCATGCGCCTCACCCCAATGGGGGCGAGGCTGGCTATCTCCGACCTGAGTTTCCCGCCTACATCAAACAGCTCTGCGGGGCGATAGCTCCTCATCCACTCCTCAAGGAGGGCCAGGTGCGCCGGAGGTGAGCTGTCGGATATCAAGATCGGGACCTGATGCGCGCGAAAGGTTCCCTCAATCTGGAGCCCGTCGACGTACTTGGGACCCGTCCAGCCCTTGGGCGAACGCAGGACTATCATGGGCCAGCGTGGGCGCACGAGCTTCCCGCCGGTCCGCGCCTCCTTCTGGATCCTCCCAATTTCCTCGATCACCATGTCAAGAGTCGAGGCCATCGCCTCGTGCATCAGCGCGGGGTCGTCGCCCTCGACAAAGTGCGGGCTCCAGCCATAGCCCCGGAGCAGCTGCTCCAGCTCCTCGCGCGTGATCCGGGCCAGTATGGTGGGATTCGAGATCTTATAGCCGTTCAGGTGCAGGATCGGCAGGACGGCTCCGTCGGTCGCCGGATTGAGGAACTTGTTCGAGTGCCATGCGGTCGCCAGCGGTCCGGTCTCCGCCTCGCCGTCTCCCACGACGCAGGCGACAGTGAGCCGGGGATTGTCGAACACCGCCCCAAATGAGTGGCTGAGCGAGTACCCAAGCTCACCCCCCTCGTGTATGGAGCCCGGGCAGTCAGGGGAGGCGTGGCTCGGGATGCCGCCCGGGAAGGAGAACTGCTCGAAGAGTTTCCTCATCCCGGCCTCATCCTGGCTGATGTTCGGGTAGACCTCGCTATAGGTGCCCTCAAGGTAGGTGTTGCCGACCACGGCCGGTCCCCCGTGGCCCGGCCCCGCCACGTAGATCATGTCGAGGTCGTACTTCTTGATCACCCTGTTCAGATGGGCGTAGATGAAATTCTGCCCTGGAGTGGTGCCCCAATGGCCCAACACCATCTTCTTGATGTCCGACAGCGCCAGCGGTCTGGTGAGCAGCGGGTTTTCGCGCAGGTAGAGCTGGCCGACGGAGAGGTAGTTCGCAGCCCGCCAGTATTGGTCTATGTGGCTCAGCTGCTCGGGATTCAGTGTCGGATTTTTCATAAGGTTGTTCTTCCGCCGGGCCGAAGCCGCAGCACGTCCACGATCGACGACGCGATCACGCTTTCCTCGTCGGTCCTGATGACCCTCACGGTCACCCGGCTCCCGCGCGAAGATATCACCTTTGCGCCCCTGGAATTGCGCGCGCCGTCGATCCTTATTCCAAGGAAACCCAGTCCGGCGCATATTTGGCGGCGGACCGGCGCCGCGTTCTCGCCTATTCCGCCCGCAAAGACCAGGGTGTCGACCCCGCCAAGCACTGCGGCAAACGACCCGATCCATTTCTTGGCCTGGTAGCAGAAGAGTCCCACGGCCTCCGCCGCCCGCGGATCGCGCGATGCCCGAGCCAAGAGGTCCCGCATGTCGGGGCTCGTCCCTGAAACACCCAGAAGCCCCGACTCATGGTTCACCATCGTCGCCAGCCGCGCCTCGGTCAGCCCGCCCTGCCTCCCAAGATAGGAAAGGACCCCGGGATCCAGGTCGCCCGTGCGCGTGCTCATGACCAATCCGGACGCGGGTGTGAACCCCATGCTTGTGTCCACGCTCCTGCCGTTCAGCACCGCGGCGAGACTCGCGCCGTTTCCAAGGTGGGCAAGGATCACCCGACCCCTGAGCGCGGCAGGGTCGCCCAGCCGCCTGAGCTCCCCCAGCAGGAACTCGAACGACAATCCGTGGAAGCCGTAGCGCTCCACGCCGTCCCTTGCGTAGCGCCTTGGAATGGGGAGCAGGCGCGCCAGTGCCGGAAGGGTCCTGTGAAACGCCGTGTCGAAGCACGCGACCTGGGGCACAGATGGAAAATGGTGCCGGAAGGCCTTGATAAGTGCTATTTCCGCGGGCAGGTGGTCGGGGGCAAAGGGGATCAGGCCGCGAAGCTCGGTGAGCAGCCTCGACGTGACCCGCTCGGGCGATGAATGCCGCATCCCGTGCACGACACGGTGGCCGATA
>Ga0302314_10003382_pt1 | contig 29447 bp, 32 predicted proteins | sample III_Palsa_N2_3_FD_200533 | JGI IMG/M metagenome (GOLD analysis project Ga0302314, IMG submission 200533) | Peat permafrost microbial communities from Stordalen Mire near Abisko, Sweden - III_Palsa_N2_3 | ecosystem: Environmental > Terrestrial > Soil > Palsa > Peat permafrost | place: Sweden...
CCGCGAGATCGACGCGATCGGCGCCGCCATCGCCGCCTCGGTCGAGCAGCAGGGTGCCGCCACCAACGAGATCGCCCGCAACGTCCAGCAGGCCGCGACCGGCACGGCCGAGGTCTCCAGCAACATCTCCGGCGTCACCGAAGCCGCCGCCGAAACCGGCCGCACCGCCACCCATGTGCTGGAAGCGGCGACCGATCTGGGGCGCCAGGCCGAGTTGCTGAAGGGCGAGGTCGACGGGTTCCTGCGGCAGGTGCGGCAGGGGTAGGACCGAGTTCTCTTTCCGTCCCTCCCGCGCAGGCGGGAAGGACGATCAGAATCACCAGCAGGCGGCTCCCTGCGTATTCACATAGAGGGCATAGACCGACTGGCTCGCCGCCATGAACAGTCGGTTGCGTTTGCGTCCGCCGAAGCACAGGTTGGCGCAGCGTTCCGGCAGCGCGATACGGCCGATCGGCTCGCCCGCCGGGTTGAAGATCATGACGCCGTCGAGATCCTTGTCGCCCATGCCCCAGCCGCACCAGAGATTGCCGTCCTCGTCGACGCGGAAGCCGTCGGGCGTGCCCGGGCCGGCGTCGATCAGAATGCGCCGGTTGGCGAGGCGCCGGCCGTCGACCACGTCATAAGCCAGCATATGGCGCGGGCTCGACCGGCATTCGACGACATAGAGGATCTTTTCGTCGGGCGAGAAGGCGAGGCCGTTCGGCCCGTTGATCTCGCCGCCGACCACGGTCGTCTCGCCGGTGCGCGGATCGAAGCGATAGAGATTGCCGGGCAATTCCTGTGCGGCCTTGTGCCCCTCATAGTTGCCCAGGATGCCGAACGGCGGGTCGGAGAACCAGATCGTATCGTCGGACTTCACCACCACATCGTTGGGTGAATTCAACGGCTTGCCGTCGAACCTGTCGATCAGCACGGTGATGCTGCCGTCGTATTCGGTGCGGGTCACGCGCCGGCCGCCATGCTCGCAGCTGACGAGCCGGCCCTGGCGGTCGCGGGTATGGCCGTTGGCGAAGTTGGACGGCTTGCGGAAGATGCTGGTGACGCCGGTCTCCTCGTCCCAGCGCAGGATCCGGTCGTTCGGAATGTCGCTCCAGAGCAAATAGCGTCCGTCGCCGAACCAGACCGGCCCCTCGCACCAGCGGAAGCCGGTCGCGAGCCGCTCGACCGCGGCCAGGCCTATGCGGTATTGGGCGAAGCTCGGATGCAGGATCTGGACGGCGGGATCGGGATATGACGAGGCGGGTTGCCACATCTGGCCGCTCCTAATGCTGGTCGAGATGGGAGAGAAACAGCGGCCGAAGCGCGTCTTCGGCGCCGTTCAGCAGGATCTGCGCGCCGATGCACAACAGGATGAAGGCCGAGAGGCGGGTGAAGATGCGCGTGCCGGTATGGCCGAGGAATTTCGACAGCCGGTCGGCGTAGCGATAGATGCCCCAGATGACGAGGCCCATCAGGATCGCGGCGCCGGAATTGCCCAGGAAGAACGGGATCAGCTCTTTGACGCCGGCCGGCCGGTTGGAGCCGAGCGTGATCGCGACCGAGATGGTCCCGGGCCCGGTGGTGAACGGCATGGTCAGCGGAAAGAAGGCCGCGTCCTCGGGATTGTCCGGCTGGCCGGCCTGTTCCTGCTTGCGTTCCTCGTGGCGTTCGGGCGCGAACAGCAGGCCCCAGGCGCTCGAGACCACGACCAGGCCGCCGGCGAGCCGGAGCGCGCTCAGGCTGATGCCGAAGAAATTCATGACCGCCGTGCCGAACCACAGCGCCACCAGCATGATGAAGGTGGCGTAGATCGCGACCTTGCCGGCGAGTACCCGGCGCTCGGCCGGGCTATTGCCGGCGGTCAGCTGGCTGAAGATCAGCGCGCAGGCGATCGGGTTGACGATCGAGAACAGCGCCGGAAACGCCAGCAGCAGACTGTCGGTGGCATTGGTCCAGCTGTTCATCGGCTTGGTCGATACCCTTTTTGGAACGGCCTGCAAGCGTTAACCGCTTCGAAGGGCGAGGCCAAGTCGAAAGCGTGCTCTTCTCTTTCCGTCATTCCCGCGAAAGCGGGAATGACGGCGGAGGTGCGGCCGCTACCCCGCCTGTTTCTCCGCTTCCAACAACGCGCGCTTCCTCTCCACGCCCCAGCGATAGCCCGACAGACGGCCATCGGCACCCACGACGCGATGGCAGGGGATGGCAAGCGCCACGCCGTTGGTGGCACAGGCGCGGGCGACGGCGCGGGCGGCGCTGGGTTGGCCCAGCCCTGCCGCGACCTCGCCATAGCTCGCCGTGCGGCCCGGCGGGATCGCCTGCAGCGCGCGCCAGACCCGGCGCTGGAACGCCGTGCCCTGGATGTCGAGCGGCAGGCTCAACCCCTGGGACGGCGTTGCGATATAGGCACCGACGGCCGACACATGGTCCGCGAGTGCCACATCGGCCCGGGCCCTGGCGGCCGACGGGAAGCGTTCCGTCAGCCGGCTTTCCAATGCCGCCTCGTCGGTGCCGAACTCGATCATGCACACACCCTCCGGCGTAGCGGCGATCAGCAGGAGGCCGAGCGCGGTCGGGGTCACGGTCCATTGGATGCGCTTGCCCTTGGCGCCTTGCTGGAACGCCGCCGGCGTCATGCCGAGCGTGGCATGGGTCGTCTCGTAGAGCCGGCTCGACGAGCCATAGCCGGCGCCATAGATCGCCTGGGCCACGGGCGTGCCGTCGTCCAACTCCCGCTTCAGCCGCTCGATCCGGCGGGCGGCGGCATAGTCCTTGGGCGTCACACCCAGCACCGCCTTGAACACCCGGTGAAAATGGAACGGGCTGATGCCGACGGCTTCGGCCAGATCCGCCAGCGAGGGCGGCGTCTCGGCCGCGTCGATCAGGCCGCAGGCTTGGCGCACCGCGTCGGCCTGGGTGTCGGCGATCGAGCGGCCGGTCGGGCGGCAGCGTTTGCAGGCGCGGAACCCTGCCGCCTCCGCCGCCGCGATAGTGTCGTAGAAGCGGACATTCTCCCGCTTCGGCTGGCGGGCGGCACAATTCGGCCGGCAATAGACGCCGGTGGTCGCGACGGCAAAAAAGAAATGCCCGTCCGCCGCGGCGTCGCGCGCACACACCGCCTGCCAGCGCGTAGCTTCGGTCGCGTAGAATTCAGGTGCCGCGGGCTTCGTCATGGCTTGCATGTTCCGTCTCCGATGATGCTCTGGTCAATCGGAGCATCTTCGATACCGGACCGGCCCGACATCCGGGCCTTGCTTTCTAATTTATGTGGTGCGATGGCGGCGGGCGCTAAGCCCGTCGGCGGAATCGCTCCACCACATTTATTGTTTCGCGAGCCAGCCGCCCAAGCGATCCAGGAACCGGCCGCCCTGGGCATATTGGTCGAGCGAGATGAACTCGTCGGGCTTGTGTGCCTGCTCGATCGAGCCCGGACCGCAGACGACGGCGCTCATGCCGGCCTGCTGAAACAGGCCGGCCTCGGTACCGAACGAGACGACGGTGGTGCCGTTGGCGCCGGTCAGCTCGCGCACCAGCGCCTCGGCTTCGCCATCGGGCTCCGGCTGCAGGCCGGGCAGGTCGAAGTCATGCTCGGTCTCGACCGAGGCGCCCGGATGGATCGCCCGCATGCGCGGCAGCAGGTCGGTGGTCACGAACCGCTCCAGCCGATCGACGATGTCATGGCCGTGGTCGCCCGGCATCAGGCGATATTGCCAGACGATGCGGCAGTCGCGGGCCACGATGTTATGGGCGGTGCCGCCCTGGATCTCGCCGACGTTGAAGGTGGTGTAGGGCGGGTCGAACGGGCTGTTCGCGATCGGGTTCGCCTTGCGCTCGGCCGCCATCTGGGCAATCAGCTGCAGGATCTCGGCGCCGGCCATGATCGCGTTCACGCCCTTGTCGGGCGCGCTCGAATGGCCTTCGAGGCCGGTGATGCGCGTGGTCAGGATCGCCGCCCCCTTGTGGGCGTTGGCGACCGCCATCAACGTCGGTTCGCCGATGATGGCGAGCCGCGGCCGGCGCTCGTCGGTCGGCAGATCCGTCAGCAGATGGCGCACGCCGGCACAGGTCACTTCCTCGTCAAACGAGAAGGCGTAATGCACGGGGATGCGCTTCGCCTGGGTTTTGAACTGGACCGCGCGCGCGATGGCGAGCGCGATGAAACCCTTCATGTCGCAGGTCCCGCGGCCATAGAGGTTGCCGTCGCGCTCGACCATCTTGAACGGGTCGCTCGACCAGGGCTGGCCGTCGACCGGCACCACGTCGGTATGGCCCGACAGCACGATGCCGCCCGGGATTTCCGGCCCGACGGTGGCGAACAGGTTGGCCTTCTGCTTCGCCTCGTCATAGGTCAGGCGGCTGGCGATGCCATGGCCGTCCAGATAGTTCGCGACCCAGTCGATGAGCGCCAGATTCGATTTGACCGAGGTCGTGTCGAAACCGATCAGATGGCCCAGCAGCGCCCGGTCGTCCAGCACCGCCGCCATCAGACGTTGGCCGCGTGGTTGGGCGTGTTGAGCATGGCCAGGAATTCGCGCCGGGTGGTGGCATCGTCGCGGAAGGCGCCCAGCATACGGCTCGTCATCATCGACACGCCCGGCTTATGCACGCCGCGGGTGGTCATGCATTGGTGCGCCGCATCGATCACCACGGCGACGCCGCGCGGCTGCAGCACCTCGTTCAGCGTATTGGCGATCTGCGCCGTCATCTTTTCCTGGATGGTCAGGCGCTTCGCGTAGATCTCGACCAGGCGGGCCAGCTTGGAGATGCCGACGACGCGGCGATCCGGCAGGTAGGCGATATGCGCCCGGCCGATGATCGGCGCCAGATGATGCTCGCAATGGCTCTCGAACCGGATGTCCTTCAGGAACACGATCTCGTCATAGCCCTCGACCTCGGAAAAGGTCCGTTCCAGGATCGCGTGGGGGTCCTGGGCATAGCCGGCGAACCATTCCTCGAACGCGCGCACGACCCGGTCGGGCGTGCCGGTCAGGCCTTCGCGCGCCGGATCGTCGCCGGCCCAGCGCAGCAGCGTGGCGACGGCGGCCTCGGCTTCGGCCCGGCTCGGCTTTTCGATCGGATGGTCGGCCATGCTCAATCCTTCAGAGTCTGACGCTCCGACGATGTCGGAGCCCAAGGGCCCGGAACTAGTGCGATTTTCGCGGGGCTCTAGTGCCGTTGCGTCGGCTGGTGCGGGGAATCGAGCGAGAAGGCGGGGATGCGCACGTCGAACGCTTCGCCGTCGGCCGTTTCCATCTGATAGGTCCCGTCCATGATGCCGGACGGGGTCGAAAGCGGCGTGCCGCTCTGGTACTCGAAGGTCTGGCCCGGGGCTAGCACCGGCTGCTCGCCGATGACGCCGGCACCCTTGACCTCCTGGCGACGGCCGATGCCGTCGGTGATGCGCCAATGGCGGCTGCGCAACTGCACGGTCTCCAGGCCCAGATTCTCGATCAACACCCGATAGGCCCAGACGAAATGATTCTCGTCGGGCGAGGATTGGTCGTCGAGATAGATCGGGCGCACGGTGACGCGGATGTCGCGGGTCGTTTCGGAATACATGGGCGTTCACTTCTTCGCCGGAACCGAAACCACAGAACCGGACGCTGTTTTAAAAAAGGGTGGGGCCGAAACGGCGCGGATGCAAGCCCGGCCCGCCGGAATGTCGCCCTGTCTTGCCCGAACCCACCCGCCTCAGGCAAGCGCCTTGGGCTATTCCGGGCGGCTATGGCAGCCGCCGCCCAACCCCCTTGCCAGCCCGAAAGCCGCTCCCTATAGTCCGCCGCCGTGCCCCCGACGATGTCGGCGGCCGCTTGGGCCCAAGGGCCCCGGTGCGGGTGTAGCTCAATGGTAGAGCAGAAGCTTCCCAAGCTTACGACGAGGGTTCGATTCCCTTCACCCGCTCCAAGATCTTCCGGTTTCCATGTGACAAGCTGAGACACGGCCCCATCAGGAGTGCTACCTGATGTTGAGTGCTCTCGACGGGCATGTTTCGGATGGAGATCGCGTGTTCACCAAGCTGGATATGCATAAGTCCTGGAGCCGCATCGGTTTTCGAGCGCTTGCCGTGTCTATCGCCATGACGGCGATTTTGAGCGTTGCGGACGGACTGATGCGCGGCCCGTTCGTCGCTGCGCACGGCTCTGCCGACTTTGGCACCTACACCATGATCACCGTCTGGATCAGCGACTTTCGCTACCTGTTCGAGCAAGGCATCTACGCCGCGACCGTCTTTCTGGTCGGGGCGAAATTCTTTGAGACGCGGACCATCATGACGGTCGGCTTTGATCAGGCTGACGCGTCAAAGATGGTGCTGAAAGGCGTCGATCAGGAAAATATCGTCTGGATCGGCCGTCGGTATGGCACGGCGCTGGAGGCCGAAGCTGTCGCCGGTGCGATCGCCGAGCGGCTGAAGGAAAGCGAGCCGTTGGCCGGCTGAACCGGCGCCCTGTTCGACGCCGGTTCCCATCATACGCGGTGTTGCTACAGCTTCATGCCAGCCTTCATCTCGGCCATCTTCTTCCGCATCGGCTCCATCGCGGTGGTCATCGCGATTTTGGCGAGTTCCCCGATCTTCGCGCCGTCCGACGCGGCGTCGGCCATCCCATCGGTCATGAGCTTCTTCTGAAGCTCCATGAAATCCTGCGGCGTCTTGACCGCTTTGAAGGCCTTCATCGTGTCCTTGAGCTTCTGCGAATTCCGTTTCGACATCATCTCGAAGCCCTTCAAAAGCTCCTGCATGCCTTGGCCGCTGGCGTCGGGTGCGGCGAGGGCTTGCTCCAAGGCGGTTGGGCCGGTCGACATGCTGAAATCTCCTGATCTGGGATGAAAAACGAGGTGGCCGACCATCGTGCGCTTCAACGGCGGATTCACGAAGCTTCGGAATCTACTTAGCGGCGGTTTCAGCCCAGCGCCGCGACCCAGCTCCCCGGCGTCAGGCCGTAGGCGCGCTTGAACTGCCGCGACATGTGGCTCTGATCGGCAAAGCCGGCGTCGAGCGCGGCTTCGACCAGGCCCGTGCCGTCCCTGAGGGCGCGGCGCACCTGATCCAGTCGCCGCAAGGTGCGAAACCGCGTCGGGCTGGTGCCGTAGGCCGCCCGGAATTGCCGGGCCAGCGTCCAGCGGTCGAGATCGGCGAGGCGTTCGAGCGTGTCCATCGAGTGCCGCCCGGCCGGTGCTGCGGCGATGAGATCGCGCACCCGCGCCAGATTGCCCAGGGCGAGGACAGGCGACCGCATCGTGGTACCGGAGGCGGCGAGAAGGAGTGCCGCCACCGCCGTGATCAGCTCGATCCGGGCCAGATCGTCGATGACCTCATCCAGGTCCCAGATCCCGGCCGCAGCGGCCGGCAGACGGGCTGGATCGACCACGGGGCAGCCGACAAAGGGCAGTGGCCGTCCGCCCAGCGCCTGCTGGACCAGGGCCGGATCGAGATGGACGATCCGATAGCCGAAAGACCCACCGGCCCCGGCACCGCCGTCATGGGTTTCGTCGGGATGCAGGATGTGGCATTGCCCGGGCAGGCAGTGCCAGCGCTCGCCCCGGAACTGAAAGCGCTGGACGCCCGAAACGGTCAGGCCGATCGCGTAGGTGTCGTGGCGATGCGGGGCAAAGGCCTGGCCGTGGAAATGCGCCTCCAGCCGCTCGATGCCCGCGGCACCGGGCGCGATCCTGATGCGGCGGCGCCGATCGGCGGCATCGGGTGACCTGTGCTCGCACAATCGTTCAAGGCAGCCGCCGTCGCTCTGACGTAGCGTCGGTTTCATCAGGCGAGGCTGACAGGAAATCCGATCGCGAGCCAGGGTCGTGTCGGAATTCGAGAGGGTATCCGGATGAGCGTTGAATCGGTTCGCGGTTTTTTGGCGGCGCGGGCGCCCGATGTCGCGGTGGTCGAACTGGAGCGAAGCAGCGACACGACGACGCTGTCGGCGGCCTGGAACATTCTGCCGGCGCAAATCGCCAAGGCCCTGTCGCTCAAAGTCGGCGAGCGCAGCCTGTTGCTGATGACCTGCGGCGATTCCCGCCTGGACAATAAGAAGCTCAAGGCGGTGCTCGGCGGCAAAGCCAGAATGCTGCCGGCCGAGGAGGCGGCACTCATCACCGGGCATCCGGTCGGCGGCGTCTGCCCGTTCGGCCTGGCGACGCCGCTGCCGATCTACTGCGACATCCGGCTGAAGACGTTCGACGTCGTGGTGACCGGCGCCGGTTCGACCCACACCGCGTTGCGCATCGATCCGCTGCGGATGGCCGACCTAGTCGGCGCGACCTGGGTGGATGTCTGCGAGGCGCCAGGGTAGCGGCGCGAGGCGCGAAAAATACAGTTGAACGCGACCGACCGATGCATTCTCAATCATCACCCTCGGGCATGACGGAGAATTTCCAGTTTGTCGACCATATCGCGACCGCAGCCTGCCGCCCATACTACCCAACCCGTGCCCGATGGCCTGCCGATCCCTGCGCGCTATTGGGCGGTCTCGACCGTCTGGCTCGGCATCACCATGGCGGTGCTCGATAGTGCCATCGCCAATGTGGCGTTGCCGACCATTGCGCGGGATCTCGCGACCTCGCCGGCCGAGGCGATCTGGATCGTCAGCGCGTACCAGTTGACCATCGTCGTCTCGCTGCTGCCGATGGCAGCGTTGGGCGGGGTGGTGGGCTTTCGGCGCATCTATCTGAGCGGGCTCGCGGCCTTCACGGTCGCCTCGCTCGGCTGCTCGCTGGCGCATACCCTGCCGGAGCTGGTGGTGGCGCGCGCGCTGCAGGGTTTCGGTGCCGCCGGGTTGATGAGCGTCAATGGCGCGCTGCTGCGCTTCGCCTATCCATCGGCGCAGCTCGGCCGCGGCGTCGGGTTGAACGCGCTCGTGGTCTCGATTTCGGCCGCAGTCGGGCCGACGGTCGCCTCCGCCATCCTCGCGGTCGGCCCTTGGGAATGGCTGTTCGCGATCAATGTGCCGATCGGCATTCTGGCGCTGTGCATCGGCCGGGTGGCGCTGCCGGCGAGCCCCAAGTCGGGCTCGCTCGACAAGGTCAGCACGCTGCTCAATATGCTGACCTTCGGCCTGCTGTTCACCGGCACCGACGTGCTGACCCGGGGCGGCGGCGGTTGGCTCGGCGGGGCCGAGATCGCGGGGGCCGCGGTGACCGGCACGCTGCTGGTGCTGCGCTCGCGCGGGCAGGAGCGGCCGCTGGCGCCGATCGACCTGTTGAAGAGCCGGCTGTTCAGCCTGTCGGTCTTGACCTCGATCGCCTCGTTTACGGCCCAGATGCTGGCTTTCGTCTCGATCCCGTTCTACCTGCAGGGCGTACTGCACCGGACCCAGGTCGAGACGGGTTTGCTGATGACGCCCTGGCCCTGCGCCGTCGGGCTGAGCGCGCCGATCGCGGGGCGCCTGTCGGATCGGTTTCCGGCGGCGATCCTCAGCAGCGGCGGCCTCGCCGTGCTGGCGCTGGGCCTGTTGCTGCTGGCGCTGATGCCCGGCGACGTCTCGGCGTTCGATGTCGGCTGGCGCATGGCGATCTGCGGCGCCGGCTTCGGCTTCTTCCAGGCGCCGAACAACCGCACCATGCTGCTGTCGGTGCCACTGGCGCGCACGGGAGCCGCCGGCGGCATGCTGGCGACGGCGCGCCTGACCGGTCAGACCGTGGGTGCCATCGTCACCGCGATCTGCTTTCGCATCACGACCAATGCCGAGACCTTCGCGCTGTCGATCGCGACCGGCTGCGCGCTGGTGGCGGCGATCGCCAGCCTGTCCCGGTTGTCGGCGCAGCCGTTGGTGCCGATGCGGGCGCCGGACGTCTCTTAGGCGCGCCGTCCGACGAAGCGCAGCAGCCGGTTCCGTTCCAGCGTCTCGATCACTGCGCGCATCTCTCCGATCGGCGCACCGCATTTGGCCGCGATCTCCAGCCCGTCATGCTGGCCGTCGGCGTAGTTGAGCGCATAGAGGATGCGGTTCAGAAACGTCCGCCCGTCCGTCACCTGGTCGGTGGACGCGCCCTCGTTCGCGCGCGAATTGGTGTTGGGATAGAGGTCGCGGCGGCCCAGCTGCGGCTCGCCATAGGGGGCGAGGTTGACGTAGTGGGTGGCAAGCTCGGCCAGGCACAGGCTGCGCTCCAGGGCCAGGATCGTGCCCACGACCGTATCGATGCCCATGGAGTCCTTGGTGTCGAGCGAGGTGTGATAGGCGGCAAAGGTGCCGGGTGGCGTGCGGGCCAATTGCCCGAACGGAAAATTGAAGCCCGGGGCATTGTACTGGCGCTCGTCGGAGCCGCCGGTCGGGTCGAACGGGCGCAGGGTCACCGGCAATCCCAGCTCGGCCAGGCCCCGGTCGGGCAGCCCGGCCAGATGGCGCATCAGCCGATCGAGCAAGCCGTCGCCGCGGCGGGACAGCTTGTAGCTTAAGGTCTCGCCGGTGCCGCCGGTGCAGTTCAGCACCATGCCGGCGGTCATGCGCTCTCGGACATGGTCGGCATGGTTCGAGAGAAAGCACAGGCTGCCGATCGTCTCCGGATGCAGCACGAAGCGATAGGTGAAGCGCCGGCGCGGCCAAGATGCCAGGCGACGATAGAGGCCGAGCAGGGTCAGCGGCCCGCTCAGCTCGTTGTTCGCCATCGACGGGTGGCAGACGTAGGACGTGAGCAGGATTTCCTGGGCGCTCTCGCCCGGCAGCACGGCCTGGGCGATCTGCACGCCGGAGTCCGTCCGGAACTCGCTGTCGATGCGGGCGTGATAGCGGCCGGGCGGCAGGGCGGCGCGGACCTGGTGGGGCAGGCAGAAGCCCCAGGCGCGCTTGTAATAGCTGGTGACATAAGGCACCGCGTCCGGCAGTTGCGGCAGACTATGCAGATGCGGCTGCAGGCCCGCCAGATCGAGCGTCACATCGACCGGCTCGGAGTAATTCACGACCGCGAGCGTGCTGACCGCGAGGTCGGCCAGCACGGTGCCGTCCGGGCCGGTCAGCCGGGCGGATCGGCAATGCCAGCTCGGCGGCACGGTCCAGTCGAACACCTGGGTGCCCGACGCGACGGTCTCGATGGTGAGCGGCATATGCCGGCCGAGGATCGCCAGCGTCTCGCTCACGCCCGGTCCGGTCAGGCTGCGCAGGATCGGGAACAGCGTGTCGTAGAGCTCGGACAGGAAGGCGGCTTCGGACATCACGGTGCTTCCAGCTTGGCGAGGGTCAGGGGGCGGCCGTAGCGCTGGTAAAGCTCGGTCGTGATCGCGCGGGCTTCGGGTGTCAGCAGGCAGAGTTCGTCCACAGCCAAGCGCTGGCGCATCCGGTCGTGATAGGCGCGCGCGCCGACCGCCATGCCGCGGGCGAGGCCGATCGTGAAGTCGGTCAACAATCCCGCCGCGCGCAGATCGGCCTCGCCCAGGTCGCCATAGGCGACGGCGCCGGGCGTGCGCGGGCGGACCGGAAAGGCGAAATCGAGCGCCAGGCGCCGGTCGCCGTCGACGACATGGCCGGGGAACGGCTTCAGGTAGCGATAGCCGATGTCGGCCGCGGTCTCGACGAAATGCACGAAGGTATTGGCGATCATGCCGGCGCCCAGGAACAGGATGGCGCCGTCGCGGTCGAACAAATTGCCGAACGCGGAGGCGGCCGAGAACGGATGGGCGACTGGGGCGCGAGGGAAAGCCTCGTCGCCGAAAACGCAGAAATTGAAGATCGGCGTCAGGGTGCGCCGGGCTGCATGGTGTTGAGCGCAATGGACGCTGAGGGTGCCGACCTGACCCGGCGTTGCCGCTGGGTCGTAGAGGCGGCTGCCGGTGAAATCATAGTTGAAGGTCGGGATCAGGATGGTCCGCCCTGGCGCTGCCTCCTGAAAGATCCGCAGCCAGCCCTCGGCGATCGCCAGGCGGTTGGTGGCGCCGTCGGGCATGCCCAGCCGCATCAGATCGGTATGGATCAGCAACGGTCCGCCGGCCGGCACATGGGTCAGGGCCGCCTTCAGCGCGGCGATGGCCGGGCCGGCGGGGGTGGCGAAGCGGTTCATGGGCGGATCACGACACGGCGGGTGAATTCGTCGATCAGGTCATAGCCGTCCCAGATGAGATCGAACGCCAAGGCCTCGCCCAGCGGCACCATGCGATCGATGCCCTTGCCGGCGAGCCTCACCGCCAACTGGTCCAGCGTGGCGCGGTCGATGCCGAAATGGGTCAGCGTCTGCACCGATCGATCGATCATCGGCGCGATCTCCGCCACGTCATCGACCCGACAGCGATAGAGCAGGCCGGCGCCCGGATGGCTCGCGTCCGGCGGTGCGGCAGGGCCGTCGCCCAGGTCGACCAGCACCCAATCGGTCCGCGTGTGCTCGATCGCGCGCACCGGTCCCCGGATCGCGGCGCGGCAGGCGGCGGCGTATTTCTCCAGCGCGGTGGCGGTCGCGATCCGGTAGCCGCGCCGCTGGATCTCGGCGGCCATGGCCAGGGTCAGGCGCTTTTCCGCGGCGTCGGCCGCTTCGACGGAACCGACCCAGATCAGCCGGCGCGGCGAGGAGCAGGCCATCTGATCGAAGGTCAGCACGTCGTTGAACAGGCGGCCGGCCAGGTTGGCCAGTGCGGCGTCGTCCAGCGCGAGCACGGTCGGCGCCGCCAGCATGGTCAGCGACAGCCGGTCGGCGAACACGGTTTCCTTGGCATGGGGCGCCAGCGGCACGGCGCGGATCGCGGCAACGGCCGCGTCGCCGCCCCAGATCACGCGCAGGTCCGACCGGGCCGAGATCGCGGCGGTGATGGCGTCCTCGCGGTCGTATTCGATGAAGGCGCTGCGGGCATCGCCTAGTTCAGCGATCACGGCCAGCAGCGTGTCGGCGAGCGTCCCGCGCCGGCGCGACAGCCGGACGATCTGACGGTTGCCGGCCATCAGGCCGGCGGCCCAGCTATAGGCGAACATCATGTCGACGTTTGACGGCGGAATATGGAACGCCAAGCCCGCCGGCACGCGCAGACTGCCGTCGGAGAGCGGCGGATAACGGTCGGCGAGGCGGGCGAGGTTGGCGGGCCGCAGCCAATAGCCGAGCGCCACCGCATCGGGCTGGCGGGCGAGATCCTTGGCGGCCAGAATTCGGCGCGACAGCTCGCCCAGCATCTGCAGCGCCGCCGGGTCGAACGGCAGCAGCGCCGGGGCCGCATCCAGGCGATCCAGGATCTCCGCGATCGGGCGCGGCGCGGGGCTGGGCAGCAGCTCGGCGACGATCATGCCGAGAGCCTCGCCGCGGCGACATCGCTGCAGCCGCGCAGCTCCGTCTTCGGCACGCGGCCGAGGATGCGCAGGCCCTTGCCGTACCGGGCGGGCGCGGCGCCGTCGATATGCTCGATCACGCCCAGATCCTCGGTTAGCAGCGAATGACCGGGATAGCTCATCGGCAGCAGGCTCAGCACCTGCACGACGCCGACCTCGCCCGGCTGTAGCGGCTTGAGCGTCAGCGGATCGCGGATGATGACGTCGGCGAACCAGGGTGGATAGAGCAAGCCATCCTCGCCCTCGACGAACACGCTGCCGACCTGCTCGGCCATGCCGTAGAAATTGCGCACGGTGGCGATGCCGGTCATGTCCCGGAGGCGCGCCTTGAAGCTGGCATTGTCGACCGCTTCGTCGGCCAAGCGCTTCCAACCGCCGGAATGGACCAGGATGGCGTCGTCGAAGCGCAGGCCCGCCTCAGCCATTTCGGGGGCGAAATGTTTCCAGACCAGCCAGGTGAAGCCGAACAGCAGCACGCGCGTGCCGGCGAATTTTTCAAGGAAGCGCCTCAGCCCCTCGACATCCAGCCGCATGTCGTCGTCGAGCGCGTAGAAATGCTGCCGGCCGAAAATCATCATGCCCAGGATGCCGGCGGCGCGCGCATTGAAGCGGGCGCGGTCGCGAATGGTCGAGGCGCAATCGACGATCACCATCGGCAGGCGCTCGGGGCCGAGCAGATCGCCCATGATCGCGGCGAGCGCGCGGGATTGCAGGGCGGCGGTATTGCGGTCGAGCGTGATGCGGCTCACGGCCTGGCCGGTCGTGCCGCTGCTGGTGACCAGCTTGAACAGCTGATCCTCGGGCACGCTGGTCAGCAGGTCGGTCTTGAACAGCGACACCGGCAGGAACGGGATCTCGGCGACCCTCGTCGGCACCGGGCCGCCCAGGGCCTGGACCAGGCGCGCATAGGGCGGGCAGTGCCCGCGATGATGCGCGGTCAGCGCCACCAGCTGCTCCAGCAGCAGCGCATCCTTTTGCGCCTGAGGCACGCCATAGGGCGGATGGGCCTGCGGGTCGATCACGCGACCAGCCTGCCGACCGCGTCGCGATCGATCTTGCCGTTTGCCGACAGCGGCAGGTGGGCAACGCATCGCACCCGGACCGAGGCCGCCGGCAAACCCAGCGCCGCGGCCATGTCGCGGCGGATCTCGGTCGCGCGCGCCTCGTCCGCTTCGATCAGCAGGGTCAGGCGCTCGTCGCTGGCGATGACGGCGGCTGGCGCGAAGCGGGATGTGGCCAGCGCCTCGACCTCATCCAGATTGAGGCGCAAGCCATTGACCTTGGCGATGCGCTTGGCGCGGCCGGTGATCCAGAGCACGCCGTCTTCGTCGAGATGTCCCAAGTCGCCGGTCGCGAGCCGGCCGTGGAGCGCGTCGCCCAATGCCAGGTCGTCGGCGCGTTCGGCATAGCCCAGCATGACATTGGGCCCGTGATAGATGATCTCGCCATCCGCGATCTCGAACCGGCCGCCGGGGATGGCGCGGCCGACCGCACCCGGCTTTTCCGGCGCCTGCAGCACCGCCATGCGCGGGGCGGCTTCGGTCGCGCCATACATGACGAAGAACCGGCCGCGGCGCTGGGCCATGATCTCGCTGAAATGCTGGATCAGCGGCACCGACAGCTTGCCGCCGGCTTGCGTCAGGGTGGTCAGGCTGGCGGGCGCGACATTGTCGAAACCCAGCCGGCGCAGCATCTCATAGACCATCGGCACGCCCGGCATCGAGGTGACCTGCTGGGCGGCGATGCGACGCCAGAAACCCTCGCCGGTCAGGCCCTCGCGGGTGAGGACGACCGAGGCACCGGCGGCCAGATGGCTGTTCAGCACCGACAGGCCGTAGGAATAGGAAAACGGCAGGTTCAGCACGCTGCGCTGGTCGGGCGCGATGGCCAGGCTCTCGACGATCGCGGCGGCGTTGCTGTCGATGGACGCGCGCGACAAGCGCACCAGCTTCGGGCTGCCGGTGCTGCCGGAGGTCGAGAGCAGCAGCGCCAGATCCGGATGCAGGGCAGGGGCGTCGTCGGTCAGGCGCCGATACCAGCCGGGCTGGCCCGGCACCTCGGCATAGTCGGCCTCGGGCGTGAAACCCACGACCAGCGTCGGGCGGTAGAGTGTCACCAACGCATCGGCGCGACCGGGCGGCAGCGCGTCGCCGAACAGGCCGATCGGCGCGCCTGCCTCCAGACAGCCCAGATAGGCAACGGCGCCGGCGATCGTCAGGCCGGAAAACAGGAACACCAGCGGGCGGCGGCGCAAGCGGTCGGCCGCCTTGGTCACGGCGTGGGCCAGCCCGCGATAATCCATCCAGCGGTCGGTCGCATCGTCCAGCAGGGCCGGCGCGTCGCCCCGCATCCGGAACTCAGCGCAGCCGATCATGGCATGCCGCCATCGACCCCGATGACCTGGCCATTGATGTAGCGGGCCCGGTCGGAGGCGAGAAACAGCACCAGGTCGGCGACCTCCGCGGCCGTCCCGACGCGGGCCAAGGGGATGGTCGCGACCCGTTCGGCCAATTGCTCGGGCTTCAGGCCCGCCAGCATGTCGGTCTCGATCAGGCCCGGCGCCACCGCATTGACGCGGATGCCGTGGGGACCCAGCTCCAGTGCCGCCGACCGGGTCAGGCTGGCGATGGCGGCCTTGGTCGCGGCATAGGCGGACGCTCCCGCGGCCCCGCGGGTGCCCATGATCGACGACAGATTGACGATGGCGCCCGCGCCCCGCCGGCGCATCAGGCGCGAGGCGGCCTGGATGTGGAACAGGGTGCCAAGCGCATTCACGGAAAAGGCGCGGCGCGCCTTGTCCGGCGCGATCATGCCCAAAGGCCCGTCGCACAGGATGCCGGCATTGTTGACCAGGGCGTCGAGCCGCTTGAAACGCTGGAAGATCGCGCGATAGCAGCCGTCGACCGCCTTGTCGTCGCCCGCATCGCCGGCGACGGCGAGCGTCGGCACGCCATGCTTATCGGCAATCTCCGCGGCGGCTTGCGCAGCGCCGGCCTCGGTCGTGGAATTGATGGCGACGGCCCAGCCCGATGCGGCAAACGCCTCGGCGCAGGCGCGGCCGATGCCGCGGCTGGCGCCGGTGACGAGGACGACCGGGCGGTCGTCGGGCTCAGAGGTCGGCGCCATGGCGCCGCAAGATTTCGATGGCCTTGTCGAAGCTGCTCATGTCGAGGACTTCCTGGGTTTCCAGCATGACGTCGAACGCGGTCTCGATTGCGGCGATCAACTGCATATGGCCGACCGAATCCCACTCCAGAATGCTCTGGAACCGCAAGCTCCGCGGATCGGTACCGGGTTCGAGCGCAAAACTCTCGACAAAACAAGTTTCCAGATCGGCCACGCCCGCCATTCACGCTTCTCCAAGCCGCATCGGCGCGGCGGCTAAGTGAAGCCCGGGATTGGTTAATTTAGTGCTGTCGGGCGGAACCGGATCGGCCGATCGGCGGTTTCGTTTACATCTCGGGAGATTGCGAATGACCGAATGCCGTGGCGCCGCGTAGCCTGGCCGCTGATGAGGCGGTGCTGGAGACAGACGAGTCGGTTTTGCGAACCGACATCCCTGCCAGGCTGGATCGTCTGGTCTGGAGCCGATTCCACACGCTGGTCATCGCCGCCCTCGGCATTACCTGGATTCTGGATGGGCTCGAGGTCACCCTTGCCGGTGCCGTCTCCGGCGCCCTGCAGGCCAGTCCCCGACTCCATCTAAGCGACGGCGACATCGGCCTCGCCGCCAGCGCCTATCTGGTGGGCGCGGTCGGCGGGGCGCTCTATTTCGGCGGGCTGACCGACCGGCTCGGCCGCAAGAAACTCTTCAACATCACGCTGTTGCTCTATCTGATTTCGACGGTGCTCAGCGCCTGCGCCGTCGATTTCTGGTCATTCGCGCTGTTCCGCGCGCTGACCGGCGCCGGCATCGGCGGCGAATATGCCGCGATCAATTCGGCGATCCAGGAATTGGTCCCGGCCCGGTTGCGCGGGCGCACCGACCTCTTGGTCAATGGCAGCTTCTGGCTGGGGGCAGCGGCCGGCGCCGGCGGAGCGGTCTGGCTGCTGCAGCCGGGTTTCCTGCCGCCCGACATCGGCTGGCGGCTCGCCTTCGGCATCGGCGCGGTGCTCGGTCTGGTCGTGCTGCTGCTGCGCCATTGGGTGCCGGAAAGCCCGCGCTGGCTGATGACCAAGGGGCGGCTGGACGAGGCGAACGCGATCCTGGCGGAGATCGAAGCGCGCTGCGAGCAGCCGGCACCCGCGGGCATGAAGCAGATCAAGATCCGGGCGCGCGCGCGGTCGATCGGCTTCGTCGATCTCTGTCGCACCCTGTTGCGCGACCATCCGCGCCGGGTCGTGCTGGGCCTGGCGCTGATGATCGCCCAGGCGTTCTTCTACAATGCGATTTTCTTCACCTATCCGCTTGTATTGGGCCGGTTCTATCAGGTGCCGGCCGATCGGATCGGGCTCTATATCCTGCCGTTCGCCGCCGGCAATTTCTTCGGGCCGATGCTGCTCGGGCGCTTCTTCGACACGGTCGGGCGCAAGGCGATGATCGCGGGCACCTATGCCGTCTCGGGCCTGCTGCTGATGCTGCTGGCGGGACTGTTCGTCGAGAACCAACTGGACGCCATGGCGCAGACGATCGGCTGGAGCGTGATCTTCTTCTTCGCCTCGGCGGCGGCAAGTTCCGCCTATCTGACCGTGGCCGAGAGCTTCCCACTGGAGATACGGGCGCTGGTCATCGCGCTGTTCTATGCGATCGGCACGGCAGTGGGCGGCGTCGCCGGCCCGGCCCTGTTCGGCCATCTGATTGGCACCGGCGAGCGATTGCAGGTCGGCGGCGGCTATGTCTTCGCCGCGGCACTGATGTTGATCGCGGCCGGGGTGGAGCTTGCGATCGGCCTCAAGTCCGAAGGCCAATCGCTGGAGGATATCGCCCGGCCCCTGGCGGCGGTCGACTAATGGCCGATCAGATGCGGCGCGAACGCCCTCCAGGCCGGGCTGAAATACAGGCCGGTGTCGCCGAACTGGATGACGAGGATCCAGCAGACGCCGGCCAGATAGACGGGATGCAGGCGCCGATGGCGGACGAGGTCGTGGATGCCGAGGGCCAGGACCAGCAGATCGGCCCCCAAATAAAACTCGATGAAAAACGGCCAGTAGCCGTCGCCCAGCAGGTCGCCGACCACATAGTCCCACAAGCGGGCGAAGCCGGCGGCGCTGAGGCTGAGCGTCGACAGCAGCATGAGCCGCTTGTGCCCGGCCGGCGACTTGCGCAGCCAGAGCCCGGCGCCGGCCAAGCCACCGAAGCTCAACAGGCTGCCGATCTCGATGCTGAAGAAGGCGGTGTGCGGCATTTCCGGCGTATAGCGCGCGACATGGGAAACCCAGGATGCGGCGAAGCCCAGAACCAGCATGGCCGGAATCATGAAGGCCGCGGCCATGCCGAGCCGGCGATGCAGCGCCCGATGGCCGCCGCGGATCAGGACGATCTGGACCGACAGCAGCAGCAGCCAGGCGCTGAACGTGGCCGCATGGACATGGACGATCGGCGGATAGGCGGGTGCCCCGGTTTTGATATGGTCGAGGATGTCGGTGCCGAAGCCGCCGATCACGCCGATCCAGATGCCGATCAGCAGAGCCAAGAAGAAATTGCGTTCGCGCGCATCGGTCGGTCCGAAACCGCCGGTGCGCGGTGTGAATTCGCCCATCGTTTCCGCCGTCATCTCCGAGCCTCCGATGATGTTGGTCTCGAAACCTAGCATCGAATGACACCGGTTGTGAATCATGCGGCTCTCGCTCGCGAAACGAGCGGGGCCGTCGACGCGGGTTAGGCTTGCCGCGGGGGCGGGTTTCCGTCAGCGCCCGGTGCTGATAAATCAGGGGCGTCATGAGCTTTCACGTCGCCGCCTTCTATCAATTCGTCAGCCTGCCCGATTGCGCGGCGCTGCAGGAGCCCGTGCGCCGATTCTGTGCGGACCGCGGTCTGACCGGCACGCTGCTGCTGGCGGCGGAGGGCATCAACGGCACGCTCGCCGGCACCGAAGAGGCGATCGACGCCCTGGTAGCCGAACTGACCGGCGGCGCCCGGTTCGGCGGACGGCTCGACAATCTCGAACTGAAGCGCTCGACCGCGGCCGAAATGCCGTTCGGCCGCCTCAAGGTGCGCGTGAAGCGCGAGATCGTGACGCTGGGTGATCCCGAGACCGATCCGAGCGCCCGAGTCGGCACCTATGTCGAGCCGGCCGACTGGAACGCGCTGCTGGCGACGCCGGATCTGGTGCTGATCGACACGCGCAACGCGTTCGAGGTCGCCATGGGCAGCTTCGAGGGGGCCATTGATACCGGCACGGAGCGCTTCAGCCAATTCCCGGAATTCGTGGCGCAAAAGCTCGATCCCAAGACCCACAAACAGGTCGCGATGTTCTGCACCGGCGGCATCCGCTGCGAGAAGGCCAGCGCCTATCTGCTCTCCCAAGGATTCGAGACGGTCTATCATCTCAAAGGCGGCATCCTCAAATACCTGGAACAGGTGCCGGCCGAGGCCAGCCGCTGGTCGGGCGACTGTTTCGTGTTCGACGAGCGCGTGGCGCTGGGCCATGGGCTGGTCGAACGGCCGCAGGCGGTGCGGGGCCAACGGGAAGGACAGTCCGATGAATGATGCCGAAGCGCTGGCCCGCCGGATCGATGCGCTGGAGATGCGGCTCGTCCATCAGGACGAGATCATCGAGGATCTGAACAACACCGTGATCCAGCAATGGAAGCAGATCGATTTGCTGGCCCATCGCGTCGCGCGTCTCGGCGATCGGCTGGCGGCGGCCAAGGAAGGCAGCGGTCGCGATCCCGAACTGGAACCGCCGCCGCCACATTATTGAACGGCGCATTATTGACCCCGCGCACGCTGCCTCCGTGCTAGATTCCTTTCCAGATCCCGCTCCGGCGGTATGCCAAGTCACAGGAGATTTCATGGCCTTCAAGCCGAACTACAATCAGCAGCGCGCCGAGCGCGATCGCCTGAAGAACGCCAAGAAAGAAGAAAAGCTGAAGCGCAAGCAGGAAGCTTTGAACGAGCGCCGCGGCGCCGATGGCGAGCTGTTGCCGGAACCCGAAGGCGGCGACCAAGCCGAGCCGACGGTCTGATCATGGCGCGCAAGAAGGCGACGGATAACGCGTTCGTATTTTTCGATGTCGTCTATGAGGACGGGGCCCGCACATCCAACCGCAAGGTCGCCAGTGGCGAATTGCTCGGCATGGACGGCGATCTGCCAGCCCGCACGATCATTGAAGCCGAAGATGAAAAGATCGGCCTGATGTCCGGCAAACCCCGCGGTCCGATCAAGACCTTCAACCGCTCGCCGGGGCAGTAACCTCGCGCCCTCTACCGCGAACTGCGGTAGAGGGTTTCACACCGGAATCCAGGCTTCGGCCAGGATGCGGATCGGCGGCAGGGCCGCCAGGTGGAATTCAAATTCGATCTGAACCGGCTCGAAGTCGGTCGCGGTCTGGGCGCAATCCTGCGCCAGGGCCGCGGCGCCGGTGGCGCTGCGCGCGCTGCCGATGATCGTGTCGCCGCTGGCATCGGGCCAGCGCGAGAACACCGGCGCGCGACCGTTGCGGAGTGCCGTCAACAGGTCGTCCGCCCGCTGCTGGTCATGATCCAGCACGACCCGAAGCGGCGAGGCGACGAGGCCGGGAAGCGGTTGGGCGCGGCCCGTGGCCAGACTCATGTTCGACCCTCGAAAGCGAGACGGAGCCGATCTCCATCAACGGTTCAACGCGCAATCCTGGCGAAGAGTTCCGTACTGTAGTCGTCCAGCAGTTCATCGAACAAATTGTTTGACGACAAAACATAATCTGCTCTAATCCCGCCAAATCGGCTGGGAGGAATGGCATGCGGACGCAGGTTGGGATCGTCGGGGCGGGACCCGCGGGGCTGCTGCTGTCGCATCTGCTGCATTTGGCAGGGATCTCCTCCGTCATCGTCGAGGCACGCAGCCGCCAATATGTCGAGGAGCGCATCCGCGCCGGCGTGCTGGAGCAGGGCACGGTCGATCTGCTGAACGACACCGGTGTGGGCGCACGCATGCGTCGCGAGGGGCTGATGCATCACGGCATCGAGCTGCGCTTCGCCGGCCGCAACCATCGCATCGATTTCGCCGCCTTGACCGGCGGCCACGGCGTCACGGTCTATGGCCAGCACGAGGTGGTGAAGGATCTGATCGCCCAGCGCCTGGCCGACGGCGGCGACATAAGGTTCGAAGCAGAAGAGGTTTCGGTCCATGACATCGACGGCACGCGACCAAAGATCCGCTTCAGCCATCAGGGCGGCCCTCAAGAACTGGACTGCGATTTCATCGCCGGCTGCGACGGCTTTCACGGCATCTGCCGGCCGTCCGTTCCCGCGGCACGGCTCAAGACCTATGACCGCACCTACCCGTTCGCCTGGCTGGGCATCCTGGCCGAGGCGCCGCCGTCCCAGGATGAGCTGATCTACGCCAATCATCCGGACGGCTTCGCGCTCTATTCCATGCGCTCGCCCCAGATCACGCGGCTTTATCTGCAATGCCGGCCGGACGAGGATCTGGGAGGGTGGTCGGACGATCGGATCTGGAACGCGCTGCATACCAGGCTGGGCGACGGCACCGACGGCTGGCGGCTCAACGAAGGCCCGATCCTGCAGAAGAGCGTCACGCCGATGCGCAGCTTCGTGGCCGAGCCGATGCGCCATGGCCGTCTGTTCCTGGCCGGCGACGCCGCCCATATCGTGCCGCCGACCGGGGCCAAGGGCATGAACCTGGCGGTGCATGACGTGAAGGTGCTGGCGGCCGCCCTCGACGGCTTCTATCGCCAGGGCGCCGAGCAGGGGCTGGAAAGCTATTCGGAGACCTGCCTCACGCGGATCTGGCGGATGCAGCGCTTCTCGTGGTGGATGACCTCGATGCTGCACCGCTTCGACGACAAGAGCGATTTCGATCAGCGCGTGCAGCTGGCCGAACTGGACTATGTCACGAGTTCGCGGGCGGCCTCGGAAAGCCTGGCTGAAAACTACGTCGGGCTGATGCGGCGTTCGTCCGAAGCCTAATCGGTCGCACCACCGGCCTTTCCCAATCTCCAAAACGGACGCGTGCGCCGGCCTCCGGCGATCCGCGCACGCCGTTGCGATCGACTGCTGACGCGCGCAGCATCGACAAGTATTCCTTCATAAAAATAGATAAAATCTCGCCTAATCGAATATATTTTCGATGTGACAATTGTCGACTATCTGAGTTTTTCAGATAGTTCCGCATCGATTTATAAATAAATATGGATCATAGCAATCTCTAATATTGTTGTTGATGGAGGCGTGAACGGCACATTCCGGGGTTATTGGGGGTTTACTATGAAGCGCGCAGCACTTGTTTTTTCTTCGCTGGCGATCGGGGCGGCGATTTCCTCACAAGCTCTGGCCCAAAGGCAACAAGCCGTCGGCCCCGGCGTCATTCCGCTGGATGCGAACGGCATGCTGAGCGGCGTGGATATGTCGGCGTCCGGCACCACCGGCACCTTGAGCGTCGGCGTGGTGGGCGGGCCGGAGACGGATATCCTGAGCAGCAACAACCCCTATGTCGCGGGCATGCTCGCCGTGACGACGGCGGCCTCCAGCCAGGGCAATATCGTGTTCAACAGCAGTTCGACCGTCTATGGCGGCATCGGCGTCACGCAGCCGGGCGGTCCGTTTCTGCTCAATGTTTCCGGCGGTAACACTGGGGCGACGGTCACGCTGCTGGGGCCGCTCTACGCGACCACGTTGAACGTGACCGGCACCGGCACGGTGAACTTCGACAGCGGCTCCACCAATATCACCGCCACCAATTTCGCCGCCGACGGCACGATCAGTCTGGCGCCCAATACTACTGTCATCGGGGCGTTGACCACGACGGCCGGCGCCAATACCGGCACCTTGGTCTTGGGCGGCGCCAGCGTGCTGAATGGCGCGGTCGGCGGCGCGGTCGGCCTGAAGGCGATCGATGTCCAGGGCGGCAGCGCACTCGCCGGCGTCAGTGCCACCATCACCGGCGCGGTCAGCGCCTATTCCTTCGCGCTCGGCACCAACACGCTCAATGTCGGCGGCGCGCTTACGATCGCCAATGGCGGGCCGGCCGGCGTGATCAATACGACGCTGGCCAGCCCATCGGTCTATGGCAACATCCGGCCCGTCGGTGCGACCAATCTCGGTGCGGCACTGCAGGTCAACGTCACCGTGCCATCGAGCGCGATCATTCCGGTGGGGACCCAGTTCAATATCATCGCGACCCAGCCCGGAACGCTGCAGAGCGGCACCAACGGCAGCCTGGTCGCCGTTACAATCAAGGATCCGACCAATCCGCTCTATACGTTCCAGGCGACCCCGGCGGCCGGAACCGTCGCCGGCGAGGTGACGATCCGCACCGTCAGTATCCCGCTGCTGGTTCCGATCGCCCCGCCGGCCGGTGTGGTGTTGCCGCCGTCCTTGCCGGTCGCCGTTGCCGTGGTTCCGGTTCTGGTCCAGTTGACGCCGACCGTAACGACCCCGGCCGTAACGACGCCGACCGGTGTCGGTCCGGTGACGACGACACCCGTCTCAAGCGTTCCATCCAACCCGGATCTGGCGTCGGTCATCGCGCCGATCAATGCGCTGACCAACCCGGTGGCGGTCGTAATGGCGGTGTCCCAGCTGGCGCCGTCGACCGTCAGCGAAGTCACGCCGCTCGTCGCCTTCCAGACCACGCGACAGTTCCAGGACCTGTGGCAATCGCATCTCGAGACGGTTCTATGCAGCGAAAGCACCCGTCCGAAAACCGATGCTGAGGCATGCGAGGGGAACGTCGAGCGCAGCAATTGGTGGGTCAAAGGTTTCGTCTATAGCGGCGCCCAGGACGCCCGGCAGTCCTTCGCCGCCTATGACACGACCATTCTCGGGACCATGATCGGCTATGACTTGCCGATCGCGGCCAACACGCGCGCAGGCTTGAGCTTCGGCTATGCCTACAGTTCCCTCGACGAGAGCGGTGACGGCAACAAGACCGATTTCCAGACCTATCAGGCGACGGCCTATATCGGTCACCGGGAGGGGGCCTGGTTTCTCAACGGCGACGCCTCGCTCGGACTGAACGACTACTCGGGAACCCGCCAGATCGCGTTTCCGGGCGTCGACCGTACCGCGCAGGCCAAGTACAGCGGCGAGAACTACAATGTCTCGGCCTATACCGGATACGATATACCGGTCGATCAGTTCACGGTCACGCCGCTGGCATCGTTGCAATACACCAACGTCGCCATCGACGGCTTCCAGGAGACCGGCGCCGGTTCGATCGATCTGCAGGTGGCGTCGCAGAACTACAATTTCCTCGAATCCGGCCTGGGCGTGAAGGTCGCCCGCGATTTCGATATCGAGGCCGGCCGGCTCAAGCCCGAGGTCCATGCCAAGTGGCTGCACGAACTGATCAACCCGACATTGTCACAGACCGCATCCTTCACGGCCCCGGGTTCGTCCTCGTTCTCCAGTCCGGGTCTCAAGACTGCGGCCGATACGCTGAATCTCGGCACCAGCGTCACGCTCTATTCCTGCACCTGCGGTCCGCAGAGCTGGTCGATCGAGGCGGGCTACGACTATTTCGGTCGGACCGACGGCTATGCGGCGCATCAAGGCATGATCAAGATCACCAGCCGGTTCTGACCGGGTCGCGAAACGGGTCCGTTCAAGGGGCGTCGGGGAATGTCTCGCATGTCGCGGCGGTCATGGTGTGGCGGCCGCCGCGACCCACCTTCTCCTTCAGGTCGAAAGAGGGCGCTATGCGGCGCCGTTTGGCCGGCGGCTCCGATGCCGCATCTGGATTGAAGGATCCGCGCCATGTCTTACCACTTGTCCAGCCTGCGTCAGGTTGCGGCGGCCGTCCTGCTGCTCTTGGCAGTTGGCGGCACTCTGTCGGCCTGCGCCGACATCCAGTCCGACAATCACCCGAGCAGCCCGAAATTCAGGGCCTATATCAATCCGTAAAGCACGGCCGTTAATGGAAAAGTTTCTTCTCCGGGCTATTTGTGGCATGAAGAGAGCACGCGAAGTTGGCACGGGGCCTGCAGATTAGATCTCGAATTGGTTCGGTCGCGCCGAACCACCGGCCTATTTCGCGATTTGAGAGAGAAGAGACATGAACATCAACGCTTTCTGCAAGACTGCCGCTCTGGCGCTCGCAGTTTCGGCTATCGCTTCTCCGGCTTTCGCCGCCGTGGAACCGGCTCCGGCCCCGCTCGCCGGCGCCAGCCTGCTCGGCCTTGGTGTGATCGTCGCCGGCGCGCTGGCTCTGCGCCGCCGCAATCGCGACAAGACCGCTGCCGCCGAGCATTGAGCCTCTGGCGCGGCTTCGGCCGCGCTCGCTCGTGACGCCCCCGGGGCCGCTTTTCGCGGTCTCGACGTCCGATTCTCGCAGACCGCATCGCGGGTTGCGAGAATTTGCATTTTTAGGCTCCGAAACGCCCGCTTCATGACGGCCGCCTCTTCGAATCCGCTGAAAACCGCGCTCAGGGCCTGCCGCCAGGCCCTCGTGGTGGTCGGCGGCTTCAGTCTGGTCATGAACCTGCTGATGCTGGCGATGCCGCTCTACATGATGCAGGTGTTCGACCGGGTGCTGACCGGTCAGAACCTCGATACGCTTGCGTTCCTGACCTTGCTCGCCGTGGTCGCGATCGCCCTGCAGACGTCGCTCGAAGTGCTGCGGGGCCGCATTCTGACGCGCACCATGCAGTGGCTGGATCGCGTGTTGGGCGGCCAAACCATCGAACGCCTGATCGAGGCGCGCCTGACCGGCCGGTCCGAGGCGGCGGAGCCGTTGCGCGACCTGGGCGCGGTCCGCAGCTTTCTGGGCGGCGCCGGGATCTTCCCGCTGTTCGATGCGCCCTGGGTCCCGATCTATCTGATCGCCGTCTATCTGCTGAACCCGTGGCTGGGCCTGCTCGCGACCGTCGGCGCCGTCGTGCTGTTCGGGCTCGCCATCGCCAACGAGATGGCGTTGCGCGCGCCGCTCGGCCGGGCCAGCGTGCTGAACCAGCGCAATCTGCACGCTGTCGATTCGGCGGTGCGCAATGCCGAGGTGGTCGATGCCATGGGCATGCTGCCCGGCATTCTCGCCCGCTGGCAGGTCGGCAACGACGCGGCCCAGGCCGAGCAGGAGCTGGCGTCCGATCGCGCCGGCCTGCTGATCGCCATCACCAAGGGCGCCCGCATGCTGGTGCAGGTCGCGACATATGGCTTCGGTGCGCTGCTGGTGGTGCATCAGGAATTGACCGGCGGCGCCATGATCGGCGGCTCGATCATCATGGCGCGCGCCTTGGCGCCGATCGAACAGGCGATGGGCACCTGGAAACAGCTGGTCTCCGCCCGGGAATCCTGGCGCCGGCTCGACCGGTTCTTCGATCTGCCGCGGCTGCGCGTCAGCGAAATGACCCTGCCGTCGCCCGAGGGGCATCTGTCGATCGAGCAGCTGCTGTTCGGGTTCCCGGGGGCGACCGAGGCGACCGTGCGCGGCATCAGCTTTACGCTCGACGCCGGGGAATCGCTCGCCATCGTCGGCCCGTCGGCGGCCGGCAAGACCTCGCTCGTCCGCCTCATCGTCGGCACGCTCCGACCGAGCGCCGGCCATGTCCGGCTCGACGGCGCCGACGTGTTCCAGTGGCGCCGCGACGCCTTCGGCCGGCATGTGGGCTATCTGCCCCAGGATGTCGAGCTGTTCGCCGGTACGGTGCGCGAGAATATCGCGCGCTTCTCCGAGGCGACGGACGAGGCGGTGATCGCCGCCGCCCAGATGGCCGGCTGCCATGAGATGATCCTCCGGCTGCCGCTCGGCTACGACACCCAGATCGGCGACGGCGGCGCGCTGCTGTCCGGCGGCCAACGCCAGCGCATCGGGCTCGCCCGCGCCGTGATCGGCCGGCCGCGCCTGGTCGTGCTGGATGAGCCCAACGCCAATCTGGACGGCGAGGGCGAGGCGGCGCTGATGCAGGCGCTGATCGCCTTGAAGCGCGACCGGGTCACCGTGGTCGTGGTGTCGCACCGGCCGAGCCTGGTCGCCCATGTCGACAAGATGCTGGTGATGCGCGCCGGTGCGCTGGAACTGTTCGGCCCGCGCGAGCCGGTGCTGGAGCGTCTCGCGCGCCCTGCCGGCGGCAATCCCGTGAAGGTGCCGGCATGAACCCGCGGGACACCGCGATCGTGCGCGCCGAGCCCGCCAACATCACGCTGGTCATGACCGAAGTGCCGGCAGCACCGCCGGTGCAGCATCTGGTCCGCGCCGGGCTGATCGGCGTCGGGGTCTTCGTCGTGGGCTTCGGGCTCTGGGCGGCTTTCGCGCCGCTTTCGACCGCGGCGGTCGGGCCCGGCCAGATCAAGGTCGAGGGCAACCGCAAGACGCTGCAGCATCTGGAAGGCGGCATCATCAGCGAGCTTTCGGTGCATGAGGGCGACAAGGTCGAGCGCGGCCAAGTGCTGATGCGCCTGTCCAATGCACAGCCGGGCGCGCAGGTCGCCTCGTTCTCCAGCCAGCGCCTGGCGCTCATGGCGCAGGATGCGCGGCTGATCGCCGAGCGGGACGGGGCCGCGACCATCGCATTCCCGCCGGATCTGCTGGCGAGCACCGACGCGCGCGCGGCCGAGAGCATGGCCGGCCAGCAATCGATCTTCACCAGCCGGCGCGCCGCGATCGAGGGGCAGATCGCCATCCTCAACCAGCGCATCGCCGAAGCGGGGTCCGAGATCGACAGCCACAGGGCCCAGGTCCGCGCCCTCGACCAGCAGATCGCCCTGATGAAGGAAGAGCTGGACGGCGCCCAGCAGCTGTTCGTCAAAGGTTATGAGCCGAAGACCCATATCCTGGCGCTGAAGCGTGATGCCGCCGGCCTCGATGGTGCCCGTGGCGACCAACTGGGCCAGATTGCCAAGGCCGAGCAGACCATCTCGGAATCCCGCCTGCAGATGTCGGAGACGACGAAGCAGCGCGCGAGCGAAGTCGCGACCGAACTCACCGATGTCGAGACGCGGCTGACCGAGACGGTCCAGCGGCTGAAGGCGGCGAGCGATGTCGAGCAGCGGACCGAGATCACGGCGCCGATCAGCGGCTCGGTCGTCAGCCTGCATTTCTTCACGGTCGGCGGCGTGATCCGGCCCGGTGATGCGATCCTGGATATCGTGCCGGACAAGCTGGCGCTGGTGGTCGAGACAAGGATCAAGCCCAGCGAGGTCGCCAATATCCAGCCGGGCCTCGCCGCCAAGGTGCGCCTGACCGCGTTCAAGCAGCGGGTCGTGCCGATGCTGGACGCGACCGTCACGGTCGTCTCGGCCGACGCGCTGCACGATCATGACAACGGCGAGCCCTATTACTCGGCCGAGGTCGAGATCGACGCGGCCGAACTGGCGCAGCTGAAAGACGTGAAGCTGATTTCCGGCATGCCTGCCCAGGTCGTCATCCCGACCGGCGAGCGCACGCTGCTGGACTATCTGCTGGCCCCCTTGCGCGAAAGCTACTCGCGGGCGCTGAGCGAACGGTAGCTGCCGTGCGGCGGCTGTCTCAAGGAATTTGGGTAGGGCCCGTCCCGATTCTCGCGCCCAGGCGCCGATGCTCTCAAGACGCGACAGCACATACGAGACCAAGGAGCGACCGCAACGCCGCGATATCGGGCGCCTTGCCAACGAAAATCTCTGCTGAACACCACGGATAGGGCAAGCCGGCCAACCAGTCCAACACCGGGTCTGCGGCGGCGACCGGCAGGGTTTCCATAGCGTAGATGGTTATGCGGAGCGACCGCACCCGGTGCGGGCTTGTCGTCGAAAACCGCCAGTCATAGCGCCCGCATCCTATCCGAAGCTGCCCGGAAGCCTTCTCGGTCATGCCGACGGCCCAGCCACAACTAAAGCTGTCTGCACTCTCAGCGGGTCCGGGGCGGCGCAGGCAAAACGTATGGACGTTCTCATAGGTAGCGCCGAACTGGCGAACCAGGATATCGGCAATCTCTTCGCGAGACTGGGCCGCCGGCGGAAAGCTGATGGCGCTTGTGTTGAGGATCATCTCCAGTTGCGCGTCTTCGGCGAAGACCCGGCGCAACAAGTGCGGACGATTGCCGTCCTTGGCCAAAATATAGGTCTCGACCTGCCGTTCCTTCATGATATCGGCAGTTCCATGCCCGGCATGGCGACGAAGCCGTCCAAGGCGGTCAAGCCGTTGATCCAGCGGCAGATGG
>Ga0302314_10003383_pt1 | contig 29442 bp, 30 predicted proteins | sample III_Palsa_N2_3_FD_200533 | JGI IMG/M metagenome (GOLD analysis project Ga0302314, IMG submission 200533) | Peat permafrost microbial communities from Stordalen Mire near Abisko, Sweden - III_Palsa_N2_3 | ecosystem: Environmental > Terrestrial > Soil > Palsa > Peat permafrost | place: Sweden...
CTCCCCCGCGAAGCGGGGGTGGCGCGGCGCTCTTTCTTGCGCCGTGACGGAGGGGGGGTCCGCAATTGGGCCACCCGCGGCAACTCGGCCTATCCCCCTGATCCGTGCCGTTTGGCGCGCTCGATCAAGGCCCCCATCCGGTGTGCGGCGTGGACGGTCAGCGGGTGCGGCGTCGCACCCGGCTTCGGCTTGATCATGGCGGCCATCTCGCGCGCCAGGTCGCGCTGCACGTCGCTCGCGGTTGCAAGGAGCGCGACCACCAGGGTCTCCAGCGCGATCACCCGGGTGTGCATCTCCACCCACTCCGCCGCGGTCGGCGGCGCCGTGGCTGATGTCAGACGCTCCGGCGCCAGCAGCTGCGCGCCGTCGGGCTCGGCGCCGCCCTCGTCTTCCCAGCGATCGACGGACTTTTCGGGGTCTTGAGGATCAGGCATGGGATTACCCTACCTCGCAATCTGCTCCAGGCAAGCAAATCCAATTCTCCGCGCCAACATCCGCCGAGCGAGGACAGTCCGCCACGGCGGCCAATGGGGGGCATGCGGATACGCTGCTGAGTATCCAGTACCTGCGCGGCGCGGCGGCTTTGGCGGTCACCCTCTACCATGCGCTGCAATGGGCCGACGGAGGGTTCGAGGTCGGCCGCGCCGGTGTCGATGTCTTCTTCGTGATCAGCGGCGTGATCATGTGGCGGGTGACCTTCGGCCGGCGGACGTCGCCGGCGGCATTCCTGATTCGGCGCGCCAGCCGGGTCGCGCCCCTCTACTGGCTGATGACGCTGCTGGTGGGCGCCATCGCGCTGGTCTGGCGCGGTTTCCTGCCGGAGGTGATTCCCGACGGGCGGCATTTGGTGCTGTCGCTGGCGTTCATACCGCATTTCGATCCGATCGGCCGGCCATTCCCCCTTCTGCCGCCGGGCTGGACCTTGAGCTACGAAGCCGTCTTCTACTTGCTGTTCGCCGCCGCCTTGATATTGCCAAGGCGTTTGCGGGCCATCGGAGTCACCGCGGGGTTGTGTGCTGTGGTGGCGGCAGGCTTCCTGCTGAACGATCCGGCCTATGTGTTGGGGGCCAATCCCATGTTGCTGCAATTCGCGGCCGGGGTCTGGCTGGCCGTGGCCTTGGACGCGCGGGTCTTGCCGGGGCGGGCTTGGGGGTTCGCCCTGTTGCTCCTCGGACTGGCGATGTTCGCCGCGTTGCAGATCACCGGCCTGATCAATGAACTGTGGCGGCCGCTGATCTGGGGCGCCCCGGCTGCACTGCTGGTCATGGGCGGCCTCAGCCTGGAGGCCGATGGAGGCGTTCCGAGGCTGCTGGGGGCGCGAGCCCTTGGTGACGCCTCCTACGCCCTCTACCTCGTGCATTTGCCGGCCACCGCGCTGATCGCTCATACCCTGGGCTGGCGTGATCCCTGGCTGTTCGTCGCGGTGTCGACCGCCTTTTCGATCGCCATTGCGCTCGCCTGCCACGTTTGGGTGGAAATACCGCTGATCGCGATGGTCCGCCGCATTCTATCGAGACGATCTATCGGCGCCATGTGATCAATCGATTGGACGTGGGGGAAGGCGGTCAACTACAGATGGCCTGCGCCGAATGCGGGGAGCATCGCGCGCGCTTACCGACATCAGCGGATTTTTTTCAACGAGAGGATCGATCCATGTCGCTTACCAGCAGCAAGACCCTGCAGAACCTGAAGGACGCTTTCGCCGGTGAAAGCCAGGCGAACCGGCGGTACCTCTATTTCGCGCAAAAGGCCGATGTCGAAGGCTACAACGACGTCGCGGCGGTGTTCCGCTCGACGGCGGAAGGCGAAACCGGCCACGCGCATGGCCATCTCGAATTCATGGAAGGCGTCGGCGACCCGGCGACCGGCCTGCCGATCGGCGCCACCGACCTCAACCTCAAGGCGGCGATCGCCGGCGAGACCCACGAATACACCGACATGTATCCCGGCATGGCGCGCACCGCGCGCGACGAAGGCCACGACGAGATCGCCGACTGGTTCGAGACCCTGGCCAAGGCCGAAAAGTCCCATGCGGGCCGGTTTCAGCGGGCCCTGGACGGGATGGAATAGACAGGATCTCATTACAGGATTCCGTCATGGCCGCGTTTTCGCGGTCACCCATGAGAAGGGCTGCCCTCCACCGGTGCGCATGGGTCCCCGCGATTTCGCGGGGATGACGGAGCACGCCCCAGGCGAGATTGCATGACAGACGCACCCAAGAAGCCAGCGACCGCGCGTGAGGGGAGTCTCGACGCGCCATTTCGCCACGCGATCGCCTGGCGCGACCCGGCCTTCTACGACACGGGCGCCATCGAGGCCGAGATGGAGCGGGTGTTCGACATCTGCCATGGCTGCCGGCGCTGCTTCAATCTGTGCGACAGCTTCCCCAGGCTGTTCGACATGATCGACGAAGGCCCCACCGGCGAACTCGATGGCGTCGACAAGGCCGATTACGGCAAAGTCGTCGAGGCGTGCACGCTCTGCGACATGTGCTTCCTGACCAAATGCCCCTATGTGCCGCCGCACGAATTCGACATCGACTTTCCGCACCTGATGCTTCGCCACCGCGCCGCCGAGCGCAAGGCCAAGGGCGGCGACTTCGTGCGCGAGCAGCTGGGCGAAACCGATCGCAACGGCAAGCTCGCCAGGCCGGTCGCGCCGATCGCCAACTGGGCGACCAGTGTCGACAATAAGCCCATCCGCGCGGCGATGGAATCCGTCGCCGGGATCGACAGGGCGGCGATCCTGCCGACGTTCAGTTCGCGCACGGCGAGCGACAGGTTGAAGAAACCCGCCGGGCCCGACCCGTCCGGCCCGGCGTTCGGCCGGCGCAAGGCGGCGATCTACGCGACTTGCTTCGTCGACTACAACGCGCCCGCCACGGCTCAGGCCGCGGTCGCCGTGCTGGCCAGGCAGGGTGTGGAGACGCGCATGGCCTATCCCGAATGCTGCGGGATGCCGCAGCTGGAGGCCGGCGACATCGCCGACGTGGCTGGTCGCGCGGAGCGCGTCGCCGCCGAACTCGCGCCCCTCATCGACCAGGGCTATGACATCGTCACCCTGACCGCCTCCTGCGGCCTGATGATGAAGTTCGAATGGCCGCTGATCCTCCCCGAGAACAAAGCGGTCAAGCGGCTGGCGGCGGCGACCCGCGACATCAGCCAGTATGTGCTGGAGATTTCCAAGGCCCACGGCCTGGCCCCGGGCATGACCGCTCCCAGCGGCGGCGTCACCGTGCATCACGCCTGCCACGCCCGCGCCCAGAACATGGGCGCGGTGTCGGCCCAGATGCTGGGCCTGATCCCGGGCGCCAAGATCGACCTCGTCGAGCGCTGCTCGGGGCACGGCGGCACGTTCGGCGTCATGAAGGAGACGCGGCCCATGGCCGTGAAGGTCGGCAAGCCGGCCGCCCGGCAGGTCGCCCAGAAGGGCAATGAAACCCTGTGCTCCGACTGCCCGCTGGCCTGCAAGCACCTCGGTCAGCTGGTCGAGGCCGAGCTGAAGGACGGCGCCGCGCCGCCGCGCCAGGCTCACCCCATCGAAATCCTGGCCCAGGCCTACGGACTCATCTGAGGGACACCTAAGTCATGCCCGCTTCCGAACGCGCGATCACGGCGCAAGACCTGATCGCCGACGCCGACTATGCCCGCGTACGCAAGGAACGCCGCGCCGCCCTGCTGCCGCTCAAGCGCCTGCGCCGGGTCTCGCTCGGCCCCTGGTGCACCCTGATCTTCGAATCCTACGACACAATGCTCTTCCAGGTGCAGGAGATGCTGGTGACCGAGCGAGGCGGCGCCGATCAGGTCCCCGACGAACTGGCCGCCTACAACCCCCTGATCCCGCAAGGCCGCGAACTGGTGGCGACGGTGCTGTTCGAGATCGAGGACGCCGATCGCCGCGCCCGGGTGCTTGGAAGCCTTGGCGGCGTCGACGATCATTTCTACCTCGGTCTTGGGGACGAACGCGCCAGGGCCGTCCCCGAAGGCGACATCGAGCGCAACCGCGACGACGGGAAGACCTCCTCCGTGCACTTCCTGCATTTTCCGCTTACGGACGACCAGGCCGCGCGGTTCCGCGACCCCGCCGTCACCGCCACGATCGGCTGTGACCATCCAGGCTACGGCCACATCGCGATGCTCACCCCCGACACCCGCGCGGAGCTGGCGAACGACCTGGCGTAGTTCTTCTTCCTCCCTCCCCCTTGTGGGGAGGGACAGATCGCGAAGCGATCAGAGTGGGGTGCGGCAGGCAAACCCCACGCTTTCTAGGCTGCGAAACCCCACTCTGGATGCTTCGCATCCTGTCTCTCCCCATAAAGGGGAGAGAGGGAGGGAGTGATATCACTATCACATCCTCGCCGCCGCCTTCTCCACCGCCTCGCGCCGCGTCGCGCCGCTCGCGTCGAGCATGGCGCTCACCCTGGCCAGGACCTCGCGCGGCGCGGTTTCCGGGCGGCCGGCGTTGAATGGGGGGGCCGGGGCGTATTCCAGCGAAAGCTGCAATCCCTGGGCGAAGGCGTCACCGGCGATCTCCGCCGCCAGGGTCAGGGCGAAGTCGATGCCGGCGGTGACGCCGCCGCCGGTGAACACATGGCCGTCACGCACGACCCGGCGCCCGTCGGGGATCGCGCCGAACAACGCCAGCTGATCGCGCCAGGCCCAGTGGCAGGCGGCGCGCCGGCCCTTCAGCAAGCCGGCGGCGCCGAGGATGAGCGAGCCGGTGCAGACCGAGGTGACATAGCGCGCGCCGTCGGCCAGCCGGCGGATTTCGCTCATGAACCGGGCGTCGCCCATGGCGTCCGTGGTTCCAAAGCCGCCCGGTATGCACAGCACGTCGCAGGCCGGTATGTCCGCGAGCTTTTCGAGGTCGCCGAAGGTGACGCCATCCAACGTCAGGGCGCCGCCGTCGACGCTCGCCAGGTGGGTCGCGGCGCCGGGAAGCCGGCACAGCACCTGGTGCGGCCCGGTGAAATCCAGGTGCGTCACGCGGGGATAGAGCGCGAAGACGATGGTGAGGGTGTCGGTCATGATCGCGGCCTCCATTGGCTTGACGGCCTGGGTATGAAGGATCTAGCTCTTGGCTGAAATGACAGGTTTCCGACATTTTCCGCCATGACGCGCCTCGTCGCCTTCGCGATCTTTCCCGACCTGCAGATCCTCGACGCGACCGGTCCCCTGGCCGCCTTCGAGATCGCCGAGCGCTATCGTCCGGGGAGCTATGAGCTGAAGCTGGTGGCGGCCACGCCTGGACCGGTCCGAAGTTCCGTCGGCGCGCGACTGACTGCCGAGCCGCTGAGCGATCCCTTCAGGCTGCACACCCTGATCGTCGCCGGCGGCGAGGGGTCACGGCAGTCTTCGCGGGACGAGGCCTTGCTGGGTCACGTCCGCGCCGCCGCCGCGGCGGGCCGCCGGGTCGCCAGCGTCTGTTCGGGGGCCTATGTCCTGGCGGCGGCGGGAGTGCTCGACGGCCGCTGCGCCACCACCCACTGGTCGCTCACCGCCGATTTCGCCCGGCGCTTTCCCAAGGTGCGCCTGAAGCCCGATCGCATCTGGACCAGGGACGGAGAGATCTGGACGTCGGCGGGCATCACCGCGGGCATCGATCTGGCGTTGGCGCTGATCGCCGACGATCTCGGCGAGGACGTCGCGCGGCGGACTGCGCGCGCGCTGGTAGTCTACCATCGCCGCCCCGGCGGGCAGTCACAGTTTTCGGCGCTGGCCGATATCGACCCCGGAGGCGGCCGGTTCTCGGGTCTGCTCGACTGGGCTCGCGCCAATCTCGATCAGCCGCTGACCGTGGACAATCTCGCGAATCGCGCCGCGATGAGCCCGCGAAACTTCGCCCGCGCCTTCGTGGCCGAGATCGGCGTCACGCCGGCCAAGGCGGTCGAGCGTCTGCGCCTCGAAGCCGCCAGAACCGCCGCGGAGCAGTCGCCGCGCCCGATCGACGTCATCGCCCGCGACACCGGTTTTCGAGACCCCGAGCGCATGCGCCGCGCCTTCGTGCGCGCGTTCGGCCATCCGCCGCAGGCGCTGAGGCGCCAGGCCCGGTCAGGCGGCGGCTAGGAAGGTTCAGACCGCGTGACCGGCCTCGCGGCGGCCGACGCGCTGACCAGGAACACGTGTCCGCCGACCTGAGCGATGCGTGACATGTGCCGATCAGGGCCCGATCCCAGTCTCACGGCGTGGAACGACGTGGCCTCGCCGATGGCGCTCATCACATATCCAGCGAGCGCGCGGGCCGCGACGTTGCGCGCACGGTCCCAGGCGCTCGGTTCCCGCGGTCGCGACATTGCGCCGCTACAGACGAAACTGAACTGGCACCCATGGCCCTGGACGCTCTGGTAGATGACGCCACAGACACTTTTGGGAAAACCCGCCTTGCGCTCTCTGTTGAGCACGACCTGGGCGACCGCCGCCTGGCCCGCCGGCGATTCGCCACGCGCCTCGTAGTAGACAGCGGCGGCGAGGCAATCGACGGCGCTCGTCAGCGTCGGCGTCATGGCGGCTGAAACTGGCGCGGGGGAGCCGATGGCTCCCAACACCAACGGAAAGCCGATCGACGCACACGCTTTCGCGCGCGCTCGGAGAGACAAAAACAAGGATTTCGTGTCCTATGCGACGAGGGACCAACGCGCCCTCTTTTTTCGCCTTCACCGGCCCGGGATTCATTCCCGACACGCGGTTCGAAGGCGGAGTTCGACCGGCACACGGTGGCCGAACGCCGGGTTTGTAGACCGGATCGTCATGGAAACGCAAATCTATGCTGCAATGCGGCGTAACGCGGCGCCGCGCCTAACGTTCCTGCGGCGCCTCGGGGGAGGCGGCGCTTCCTGCGAGATCGCCGATAGCCTAGACCGCATCCGCCCATTATGGAGAGGACGTAATTTGGGGATCAGCCATAAATGAGCATGGAGGAAACCGCCGCCATCGATCCGCGCCTGTGCGCGTGCGGCAGCGGTCTGCGGTCGATTCGCTGTTGCGGCCAGGACGTCAGCCTCAAGGCGATGCCGTCAGCGGCGCGGCACGTGGCGCCGCTGGCCGAGCAGGCGATCGCGGCGTTCAACGAGGGCAAGGTCGGCGACGCCACCGCCCTTTGCCTGGATGTCCTGGAACTGGCCCCCGGGCAGGCCCAGGCGCTCAAGCTGCTCTACCAGATCCGGCGCGGCGGCAATGTTCCGGCGGCGGCCGAGGCGCTGATCCGCCGGGTAGTGGCGCTCTATCCCAACGATTTCTGGGCCACCAACGAACTGACCCTGCTCCTGCTCGGCAAGGGCGCGCTCGCCGAGGCCGAGGTCCACGCCCGCAACGCGGTGCGCATCGCACCGCAGAACGCCCAGGCCCATCACTTGATGGGCATGATCATGACCGAGATCAATCGGCCGCAGATCGGCGAATACCACTATCGCCGCGCCATCGAACTCGCCGACCAGCGAGGTGCGGTGCTGCTCGCCAACCTTGCCTGGAATCTCAAGAACCAGAGCAAGATGACCGAGGCGCGGGCGCTTTACGAAGAGGCCTGGAACGCCGACGCGACCATCCTGCAGACCGTGCTCGGCTGGGCGCGCCTGGAAGAGGCGGACCGCAACTTCGAAAAGGCCGCCGAACTGCTCGACAAGGCCGAGGCCCTGGCGCCGGGCAATCCCAGCGTGATGCTGTCACGCGCGGTCCTGCACGGCCGCCGGCGCGCCTATGAGCCTGCCCTGGGCGTCCTCGACGAGATCGCCGCCCAGCGCCAGAATGTGGGCCTCGGTCCCAACGAGATGCTCGAGAAGGGGCGGCTGCTCGATCAGATGGGCCGCTATCAGGACGCCTTCGTCGCCTTCGTCGATGGCAAGCGCCTGGTGCGCGAGGTGAGCGGCACGCGCTACATGGCCGACCACGCGGCGCAGACGGCGGCCCGCCTGAAGGGCTTCTTCACCGCCAACCGCATGAAGATCACGCCCCGGGCGAGCGTTCGCACGGACATGCCGCAGCCGCTGTTCATCATCGGTTTCCCGCGCTCGGGAACGACGCTGACTGAGCAGACGCTGGGCGCGCACTCGCAGATCTCGGCCGGCGACGAGTTGCCGTACATCGCCGACATCACCGGGCTGATGCAGCGGATGCTGGGCAGCCCGCTGACCTATCCCGACGCCATGTCCGAGTTGTGGATGGGCGATCAGCGCGAAGGGCTGGACAATCTGCGTGACTACTATCTGCAGCGCGCCCGCCAATCGGGGGTCATCGACCCGGACAGGCGCTGGTTCACCGACAAGATGCCGCTGAACGAGACGCATCTGGGCCTCATCGCGCTGCTGTTTCCAGCCTCACCGATCATCCACGTGATCCGCCATCCGCTGGACGTGGTGCTCTCGGTGTTCTCAAACCAGCTGACCCATGGCTTCTATTGCGCCTATGAACTGGAGAGCGCGGCCAAGCACTATGCGCTGATCGCCGATCTGATCGCCCACTACCGCGCGCAGATGCCGTTGCGCTACCTGCCGGTGAAATACGAGGACATGGTCGCCAACCAGGAGTTCCACATCCGCCGCATGCTCGATTTCATCGGCGAGGAATTCGACGAGAACTGCCTGAGCTTCCATGAGAACAAGCGCTATGCGCGCACGGCCAGCTATGCCCAGGTGACCGAGAAGCTCTATGACCGCTCGCGGTTCCGATACCGGCGCTATGTGAAGGAACTGGCCCCGATCGTGCCGATCCTGCAGCCGGCCATGGACCGGCTGGGCTACACCTTCGACGCCGAGGAGGGCGCGGCGTGAGCGAGGCGATCGAGCTTTCACCGGAAGACGCCGTCAAGCGGGCCGCCGAGCAGGAAGCCGCCGGCCGCCTCGACGAAGCCGAAGCCACCCTCGACCGGCTCCTGGAGCGAGACCCCAACATCGCCGAGGCGATCCACCTCAAGGGCGTGCTGGCGATTCGTCAGGGCCGCACCGCCGAGGGCGCCGCGCTGATGCAGCGCTCGCTCGAGATCGGTCCGGTCAAGCATTACTACCTGCGCAACATGTGCGAGGTGTTCCGCACGCTCGGACGCTATGACGAGGCGCTCGAGTACGGCCGCCAGGCCGTCGCCGCCGATCCCGCCGATCCCATCTGTCACGCCAACCTGTCGGTGCTGCACTACGAGCGCGGGGAGGCGATGGACGCCATCCTCAGCGGCGAACGCGCTCTGGCCATCAACCCCAACCTGCCCGGCGCCCACTTCGGACTCGCCGAGGCCCTGCTGCTGCGCGGCGAGTTCGAGCGCGGCTGGGAGGAGTACGAGTGGCGGTTCCGCATGCCCGGCGTGCCGACCCTGATGCCGATCGAGGGCGTGCCGCAGTGGGACGGCCAGCCGTTGGAGAGCGGGCGCCTGATGCTGATCGCCGACCAGGGCTTCGGCGACGGCATCCAGTTCTGCCGCTACATACCCTGGGCGGCGCAGCGCTGTTCCGAGGTAGTGGTGGCGTGCAGTCGCGAGCTGCAGCCGCTGATCGGCCAGATCCCGGGCATCGCCCAAATGTTCGACCGCTGGGAAACCGCGCCGGCCAGCGTCGCCTACCTGCCGCTGAGCGGCCTGCCGCGCCTGCATGGGACGACGTTGGACAATATCCCCGCCGACATCGTGCCCTATCTGAAGCCGGATCCGGCGCGGGTGGCGAAGTGGAAGGCGCGGATCGACGAACTGGCGGCGCCGCACCATCGTCGTATCGGCCTGGTCTGGGCCGGCCGCCCCACGCACAAGAACGACCGCAACCGCTCGGTGGCGTTGAGCCGGCTGTCGGCGCTCACCGATATTCCCGGCGTCACCTATGTGTCGCTGCAGAAGGGACCCGCCGAGGCCCAGGTTGGCGATTATTTCGGCCTCGCGCCGCTGGTCAACCTCGGCCCCGAGGTCGACGAGTTCACCGACTCCCTGGCGATCATGGACGGCCTGGACCTGGTGGTCACCGTCGACACCGCCGTCGGCCACCTTGCCGGGGCGATGGGCAAGCGCGTCTTCATCATGCTGCCCTACGCGCCGGACTGGCGCTGGCTGGAAGCGCGCTCCGACACGCCCTGGTACCCCAGCGCCCGCCTTTTCCGCCCCCCGACCCCCCAGAACTGGGACGCCGTGACCGCCGAGGTGGCGGGGGCAATCCGGGAGATGCTGGGGTAGCGCCTCTCGTAGCGCGGGCTTCTGGCCCGCTCCTATTCTCACGATCGAGCGCACAATCTTCAGAAAGATGCGGGCTGGAAGCCCGCGCTACGAGAAGTCGACGCCGGCCACGCTGTCCTCAGCCGACCGTAGTTGGCGCCGCCGCCGCAGACTCCGCGGGCGAGCGCGGTCTTCAGCCGCGCGGGCGGGGTCTGGCCGGCCAGCAGGCTCAGGCATTGCCGCGTGAGGGTATCCTGGGCGGGCGAGAGATCGAACTTCAGATCGACCTCGGGCCGGGCGCTGGCGGGCAGCTCACCGAAGAGGCCGCCACCGCTCGTCAAAGGCAGCGCGACCGCCACCCGCCTTGCCGACCATGCCCGTGAGAGCCAGACGTCCGCAGCCTTTGGATCGGGCCGCGCGCCGCGCAGGCCGTAGCGGTTCACGATGGACAACGCATATTGGGCGGACGTCCGGCCCAATTCGGCGTCCGAGTTCAGCTGGTCCATTGGCGCTGTGAGCGCCAGGTAGATGGGCCGCCACGCCGAGCTTTCATCTTCGCCAGGCGTGCTGGCGCAGCCACACAGCGCGATCGTGACGGCCATGGCCAGGACAGCCGGGCAGAGGTTGCGCGACGTGGATGTCAAATTTCAAACCCCCCCGCCCAGCGCGTCCCGACGCCGGAGCGCACCTTGCGAGATCATACATGCGCCCAGGCGCCATGACACGCTGAAACCTATCCGCAGCCGGCCGCGGGGACTTGGTAGAGACGCCCGGTGGCGCCGAGGTCGTCGAGCGTCCATGGCGGACCGATCCCGGCGATCATCCAGTTGAGGATGGCCCAGATATCCGTGTCGAGGACATCGCCGTCCACGGGTTCCAGCGCTTCGACCACGGCATAGATCTCCAGCCCGGACGGGAAGGCCTCGCCGCTGCGGCCGATGAAGATCAGGGCGTAGGTCAGGCCCGACGACGCTCGCACATAGCCCGGTCTGCCGAGGCCGACCTTGTCGAGATCGAAGGCGCGCACGAAGAAGTCGCGAAATTCCGGATAGTGGCCGACGCGGTCCTCGGCGAGGGCGAATTCGAGGCGGGTCGCGGCCAGATCGGGTTCGACGACGATCGTGACGGCGCTCATCGGGCGGCCTCCTTCGCGTCAACGCGTTCCAGGAAATCGACGATGATGGCGCCGATCTCGGATCCTGAATCCTCCTGCAGGAAATGGCGGCCCGTGACCATGTGCGGGCCTTCGGCGTGGGGCATCAACTGTTTGAATTTCGGTGCGAAGGTCGCCGCGTCGAAGACATCGTCCTCGCGGCCCCAGATGATGGCGGTCGGCAGCTTGCACGCCGCCAGCTTCTCCTCCAGCCACAAGAACCGATCGTGAGCGCGGGCGTTCTCGTCCAGCGGTATCCAGCGCGGCCAGGTCCAGGTCGGCAGGCGAGAGGCGGTGTCGGGCAGCATCGCTTCGTAGACCGGCTGGGTATGGCTGCGGAACCTCTCCCGGCCGACGACGGAGAGGTAGAGTCCGCGCCCGACCAGGGCCTTGTGGTCCCCCAGCAGATACGGGCCCACCAGGGGCGCGTGCATCATGCGCCAGGGAAACATGCGCGTATGGAACTCAGCCGGCGTCGGCCACGCCCAGGTGCTCATGACGGTCAGCGCCCGCAGCCGCTCGGGATTGTTCATCGCGAAAGAGAGGCCCGTGGGGCCGCCCCAGTCGTGGCAGACGAGCGCGATGTCCTCCAGGTCAAGTTGGCGTACCAAAGCGGTCAGATTGGCGGCATGGCCGTCGAGGCTGTGAGCCTGCTCCCGGGTGGGCTTTTCGGAAAGGCCAAAGCCGATCATGTCCGGGACGATCACTCGCCGCCCCGACGCCAGCAACGGCGGGATGACTTCGCGCCAGAGATAGCCCCAGGTGGGATTGCCGTGCAGCAACACCACGGGGTCGCCTTCACCTTCGTCGACATAGTGCATGCGCCAGCCGTTCACGCCGGCGTAGCGCGGCGCATAGGGCCACCGCGCCGCAATCCAATCGGGCAGCGGGCTCTCCGTCGTCAGCACCTTCGCTCCTCCTCCAGCCACTGGACCGCTCGCCCGTTTTGTTTTAGGACGATCGATATAGAATGCATGGATGACAGGACGCTGGCAACCGGCCTGCAGCCTTGGATCCGTTGAAACCAGCCTCGAAAAAGGGGCAGGCCGAATGTTCGAATGAATACGATCGAGCGGGGAGAACCACGATGGAAGTGACAAACGCGGTGAACGCGAGTGATGACCAGATCGCGGAGTTCTTCGACACGCCAGAGGACGGGCCGTTCGTGATGGTCAACCTGCTGAAGTTCAAGCCGAAAGCGGAATACGCCGATGGCTCCGATCCCGGCATCTCCGGCGCCGAGGCCTATGGACGCTACGCCGCGGCGGTGACCAGGATCATCGAGGGGCTGGGTGGGCGCATCGTCTACGGCGGGGTGACGACGAGCCTGATGTTAGGCCAGGTGGACGAGCTGTGGGACAGCGTCGGCTTGGTGGAATACCCCTCGATGGCCGCCTTCCGGGCGATGGTCTCCTCGCCGGAATATGCGGCGATCTCCCATCATCGCACGGCCGGACTGGCCGGGCAGTTGAACATCCGCACCAAACAGGGCGGCAGCCTCCGACCCGCGGAGATGGCGGCCGGAAGCCAACGCCTCACCAACTCTGAACCCTCTGGAGGATGACCATGATCAAATTCTACTACCATCCCTCGCCCAACCCGGCGAAGGTCGCGCTCTATCTCGAAGAGGCGGAGCTCGAATACGAAGTCGTGCCTGTGGACACCCGCAAAGGCGAGCAATTTTCGCCGGCGTTCCTGGCGATCAATCCGAACGCCAAGACGCCCGCCCTGATCGATGGGAATGCGACGATCTTCGACAGCACCGCCATCCTGCTCTACCTGTCGGAGAAGACCGGAAAGTTCCTGCCTGAGAACACGCCCACCGCGCGGGCGCAGTATCTGTCGTGGATGATGTTCATCGCCTCGGGCATCGGGCCTTATTCGGGGCAGGCCGTGCATTTCAAATACTTCGCGCCGGAACCCAAGGACTACGCGGTCAACCGCTACCTCTACGAGGCCGAACGCCACTGGGGCATACTGGAAGCCCAACTCGGAAAGGGACGCTACATGATGGGCGACGACTATACGGTCGTCGATATGGCGGTATGGGGCTGGGTCAGGGCCGTGGCGTTCATTTTCGGCCCGGAGGCATGGACGCAGTATCCGAACCTTAAGCGGCTGATGGATGAGGTGAACGCCAGGCCGGCCGCCGAACGTGCCAGCGCGCTGGCCACCCGGCACACCTTCAAGGCCGACATGGACGAAGAGGCCAGGGGGCACATGTTCCCTCAGAACAAACGTCTCACCGCGGCGTGATCGTCGGTCGCCGGCCCGCACCGGCGGGGCGGCGACCAAATTTCAAGACTTGGCCGCCACCTCACTGGTGACAAGGCAGGACTAGGCTGCGACGGTCATGGCGGCCAATGCCCCGAGCACGTCTTCGGGATCGGCGCGGTCGCGGTAGTCGGTGTCGACGTTCGCGTAGACGATGACGCCGTCGCTGCCGACCACATAGGTCGCCGACACCGGCAGCGCCCACTCGTCCGGCGCCCCGTTGCGGGCCGGTATGTCCAGGCCGAAGGCGTGGTAGACGCTTTTGAGCTCGTCGGTGAACTCATAGACTAGGCCGAAAGCCCGCCCGACGGTCTGCCCCACATCGCTGAGGACCTCGAACGTGAGGGCGTTCTTCTCCGCCGTGGACAGGGATTCGTCCGGCTTCTCGGGGCTGATCGCGACCAGGGACGCGCCGACCGCTCTGATTCGGGGCAGGACGTCCTGATAGGCCTTCAGCTCGAGATTGCAGAACGGACACCAGCCTCCGCGATAGAAGGTGACGATCACCGGTCCCGACTGGAGCAGAGAGCGGACATCAACGATTTCACCCTTGGCGTTGGCCAGGACGATCGCGGGGGCGCGATTGCCGACCTTCAACATGTTCGGGGCTCCATCTCCATCCCTCAGATGCTGAATGTGACGCAGCATCTTCTCCTGGAGTTCTGGCGGCACTCGCTCGCGCCAGGCGCCGCGGAAGTCTGCGAGGTCTTGATTGAGAGACATCGGGGTTCTCCATCATGGTTTCAGGTTGCGATCTCTGTCGCGCTGGCCGTCGCGGGGAGATCCAGCAGCGCAAGCGCCGGGCGGGCCATCCCCTCCAGCAATTCTCGGTCAGGTTTGGAACGGGCCAGGACGCGAACGCCCAGCAGGACGCCCAGCATCAGCCGGCCAAGATCCTCCGGACTCTGCGCGGCCGGCGCCGTTCCGTCCGCCTGAGCAGCCGCTATGGATCTGCGAAAAAAGGCCTCGACCTCGCCGAGCCTCTCCGCGATATCGGCGCCGATTTCCGCATCGTGCGGGGATATCTCCAGGGCGGCGTTGATCAGAAGGCATCCGCGACGTCCTTCGTCATCCACAGACCGGTCGATGATCTCCCTGATGAAAGCGCGAACCGCCTCTTTGGGGGGCAGCGTCGATTCCAGGCGGGCGATCCTCGCGCGCGACGAATGTTCGGCGTAGCGCTCCAGCGCTCGTCGAAAAAGTGCCCGCTTGTCGCCGAACGCATTGTAGAGACTTGGTCCGGCAATATTCATTTCGGCAGCTAGCGCGCGCACCGACGTGGCTTCGAAGCCACGTCGCCAGAAGCAGTTCACCGCCGCTTCAAGAACGGCTTCTTCGTCGAATTCTCTGGGTCTGGCCATAAACCTGCACCGGGCCGGTTTGGCTACCGTAGGCAATTCCTGTTCGAACGCCACAGGAATTTGATTGCGATCGCTACAAAACCCGTTTCAGGCCTTGATCAGGAATTCTGTGTCCGGCCTCCCCATGACGCCAAGCGGGCGCGCACGCTAACACCAGCGCCATGAAGAGGATGGAGGATCAGAACCCGATTTCGCGGTCGTTGAGGCCTTGGGCGCGCAGGGCGTCGTACTTGGCTTCCAGCTCCGAGAATTCCTTGCGGGTCGGGCCCATGTAGCCGAACAGGAAGCCGGCGACCTTGCGCATCTGGATCTCTTCGGAGCCCTCGGTGATGCGGTAGCGGCGATGGTGGCGATAGATGTGCTCGAACGGCTTGTGGCGCGAATAGCCCATGCCGCCGTGCACCTGCATCGCCCGGTCGGCGGCCTCGCACACCAGCCGGTTCGACCAGTAGTTGCACATCGACACCTTGTCGGAGATCATCGTCGGATAGTCGCTGGTCGGCATCTGGTCCATTTCCCAGGCGGTCTTGCGGATCAGCTGGCGCAGCATCTCGCACTGGGTGGCCAGTTCGACCAGGGGCCACTGGATCGCCTGGTTGTCGGACAGCGGCTTGCCGAACGGCTTGCGCAGGCGGGCGTACTTGACGCTTTCCTTGACGCAGAAGACCGCCGCGCCCAGCGAACCCGCCGCCTGGCGGATGCGGTTCTCATGCACGAACAGCTGGGCGATGGCCAGGCCGCCATCCTCCGGGCCCAGGGTGTCGGTCTTGGGAACCCACACATCGGTGAAGCTCACCCGCGGGTGGTCGGTGGGCATGTTGAAGGTCCACATGTATTCCTCGACCTTCACGCCCTCGGAATTGGCCGGGGTCAGGATGCAGCTGATGCCCTTGGCGTCGCCGTCCTTGCCGCCGGTGCGGGCGAAGACGGCGCAGTGGGTGGCGTGATGCATGCCGGTGGTCCACATCTTCTGGCCGTTGACCAGCCAGCCGGGAACGCCGTTGCGCGTCTCCGGGACGGCCTTTGTCTCCATGTGGGTGGCGTCGGAGCCGTGGCTGGGCTCGGTCAGGCCGAAGGTGACGCGGCGGGTGAAGTCGAACGTGCCCTCGATGAATTCCTTCTGCTGCTCCTTGTTGCCGTAGTCGCGCATCATCATCACGAACGGGAAGTTGCCGACCACCGAATGCTCGTTCTGCAGATCGTTGTGCAGGCCCAGGCCCTGCGCGGCCAAGTGCTCGCGGATCACCGCCATCCATAGGTTCGAGCCATCCTGACCGCCGAATTCCTTGGGCAGGGAGAAACGCAGGAACCCGGCCTTGTCGGCGCGGCGCTTGGCCTCGCGCAGCAGTTCTTCCCACTCGACGCGCGGCAGGCCGCCGCGGTCCCAATCGGTGCGGGCGTGTTCTCGGCGATGGTCGAAGAAGCGCTCGTTGTCATCCTGGGCCTGCAGCGGCTTGATCTCGGCGTCGACGAACCTGTCGATCTGCGCCAGGTAGTCCTGGAGCTCCTTAGGGACGGCGAAATCCATGGCGGGTGTCCTCTCTTTTTTAAGTGGCGGAAGGGGTCAGGCGGGTTCGTTCTTCAATTCGGCCTGGTAGCGGGCGTAGCTGGGCTGATCGACGGCCAACTTGGCCATGGTCGTCGTCCACAGGTGTTCTCTGACGCCCGGCGTCTCGAGTGTGACCGTGTTTGTTTCGATGGCGTCGCATAGAGCCTGATTGAGCGCCGTCAGGTCGCCGTCCCTGCCCAAAAGCTCAATAAGCCTCTCATGTTCGGCCACATCAAAACCGTCCTGCAGCGCCATCTGGCGACCGACCAGGTCGAGGGCGTTGGCCGCCACACGGACCTGATAGTTCGGCCGGCCGCTCAGCAGGGGCATGATCTCATCCCGCAGCAGCGCGGTGACCGCCGCGAGGATTTCGGTGTGGTCGGGGGTGTCCTGCATGCTTTTCAGCCCCTCGGTGCGATCAGGTTCAGGATGTCGATCTCGTTCTCCGACGAACGGCGTGCGATCATCGCCCGGTCGGCGGTCTTCTCGATCCCGTCGCGGAAGGTGTGCGTCATGGCCGAACAGGAGACGCCCCAGCTGGTCGAACCGAGTACTGTCCACCACTTGATGTGGCTTGGATCGACGTCGTCTCCGCCGCCGGCCTTGTAGCCGTCGAGCAGCTGCTCGATGGTGCCGAAGCCGCCGACCGGTTTGTCGATGCCGCCGAACACCCAGGGCCCGACGCAGACCCAGCCCAGGTCCTCGATCGGATCGCCCAGGTGGGCGATCTCCCAGTCCAGCACCGCGCGCAGACCGTCGGGACCGACGATCAGATTGCCGTTTCGGAAGTCGCCGTGGACCAGCTTGGGCGCGCTCGGCTCGGGCGGAGCGTGCGCGCGCAACCATTCGAACGCGAGCGAGATCACCGGGCGCGGCCGGCCGTCGGCCTTGTAGCGGGTGTAGATCTCCTCGACCCGCCCCCTGGCGGTGGCCATGCGCAGCTTGGGCAGTTTGTCCAACGGCAGCTCGTGGATACGCGCCATGGTCCGCCCGCACTCGAAGGCGAGCGTCTTGCGGGCCTCGGCAAACCTCTCGTCGCGGACGATCTTGCGGCCCAGGGTCTCGCCTTCAATGAAGCCGCAGACGAAGCCGCGGCCGATGCCGTCGCCTGGCTCGAGCACATAGTGCACCGGCGGCTCGGGCACGCCCACCGCTCCGGCCAGCCGCATCAGGGCCGCCTCGCCTTCCAGGCCGACGGCGGAGTCGTGCACGCGCTCGCCGCCCGGCGCGCGGCGCAGGATCAGAGGCGTCGAACCGCTCTCGCCCACCGCCTCGAAGGCCCAGGTCTCCTGGCTCGCGCCGCCGGACAGCCGGCGCAGATTGTCCATGCGCGCGCCCGGAAAGACGCGCCGCACCACCGCGTCCAGTCCGGCGGAAAAGTCCCCTTCAATCAAAGATCCAACCAAAGATCGCTCCGAGCTGAAAATTCAAAGATTGTCGACCAGGCGCCGATGAAGCCGGCCCATGCCGCGCAGCCAACGGTCGTAGTCAGACGTCTTGCGCCGCATATATTCAAGCACCTCCGGATGCGGCAGGATGAGAAAGCGCTCCTCCGCGAGGCCTTCGACGACCACGCCGGCGACCGTCTCCGCGGTCAGGACGCCGTCGGCGATCGACGGCCCATGCATCTCTCCACGTCCGGACCCGCGCAGCATGGGGGTATCCACGCCCTGTGGACAGAGGATCGACACCCCGACGCCGCGATCGCGATAGGCGATCGCCAGGCTTTCGGCGAAGCCCACCGCCGCATGCTTGGTCGTGCTGTAGGTTCCGTTGCCCGCCGCCGTGAGCAGGCCGGCGGCCGACACGGTGTTCAGGAAGTATCCCGATCCGCGCGCCGCCATCTTCGGGCCGAGCGCGCGGGCGGCGTAGACGTGGGCCATGAGGTTGACGCCCCAGTTCAGCGCCCAGGCGGAGTCTGGCGCGGCCGCCGGATCCAGCAGATCGGGGTCCCCGACAGCGACACCGGCGTTGGAGCAGAACAGATCGATCGGACCGAAGCGCTGTTCGACGTCCGCGATCGCCGATTTGAGCTCCGCCTCGATCGAAACGTCGCAGCGCAGCGGTAGACCGCCGATCGAGGCGGCGACGGTTCGCGCGCCGTCCTCATTCCTATCCACCACCGCGACGCCCCTGGCGCCCTCGCTGGCGAAACGCCGGCAGAGCGCGGCGCCGATGCCCGAGCCGCCGCCGGTGACGACGACGATCCTGTCCTTGATGTCCATCAGACTGCTCCCGGTCTTCAGTTGGCGAGCGGCGAAGTCACGTCGCGGAACGACACGTCGAGCGAGGTGACGACGTCGATGACAGTCGGCAGGTCGGATCGGACCGCCGCCTGGATCGCCTCGGCGAGGTCGGCCGGATCGCTCACCCGCACCCCATTGCAGCCGATCGCGCGGGCGATGGCGGCGTGGTCGAAGTCGTTGAACTCCGCCGCGAACGGGCCGCCGCCATGATAGACCCAGCCCAGGGCGTGGTTGTTGAACACCACCACGATGATCGGGATCTTATGCTCCAGCGCTGACATCAGCCCGTTCATGGTCATGGCGAAGCCGCCGTCGCCGCAGACGGCGGCCACCGTGCGCTCCGGATGCACCAGCTTGGCCGCCAGCGCCGCCGGGATCGCGAAGCCCATCGGCCCAGCGCCCGCCGCCTGCAGGAAGCCGCCTGCGGCGCGGGTTTGGTAGAAGTGGGTCATCAGGATGCGGTTCTCGCCCGCGTCGCAGGTGACAATGGATGTGTCCGGCAGGTTCCTGCGCAGTTCGCCAATCACCCTCTGGGGCATGATCGGCGCCTTTTCAGAGCCGTATTCCGGCGCGTCGAAATAGCCTTGCGCCTTGCGGATCGCCTCGACGCGATCCTGGGCGCTTTCGGCTCGCGTCGTGTCGCTCCCGATCGCTTCACGCAGTTGATCGAGCGTCCCACCGGCGTCGCCGATCAGCACGTGTTCGGACGGGAAGGTCCAGGAGGCGTTGCGCGACTCGACGTCGATCTGGATGAACGCTTGGCGGGTGGGATCGAGCAGGGCGGGGTTCTCGCGCGCCGTGTCGGAGGCGCCGAGCTTCGAGCCAGCCACGATGATCACGTCCGCCTCTGCGACCGCGGCATTCGCCGCCGCTATGCCGAAGGTGCCGAACACCCCCAGCGCCAGCGGGTGGGTTTCCGCGAACGTCCCCTTGCCCGAAGCGGTGGTGACGACCGGAACGCCGGCGCTTTCCGCGAACCGGGCCAGGGCTTCGTAGGCGTTGGAGATCCGAACGCCGTTGCCCGCGATCACCACCGGCGCCCTGGCTGCCGCGATGACCTTGGCGGCGGCGGACACGCGCTCAGGATCGACCGGCGATGGCCTCGTCGGTAGGTAAGGGCCGGTGGCATAGAGCCGCGGGCGGCTGTCCGGCTCGACGCTGCCACCGAGGCCCGCCATGCCGTAAAGCACGGCGACGGGGCCGGGTTGGCCGCTCATCGCGTGCTTGACCGCCATCTGGGTGGCCTGCACGGCGGTGGTCGGATCGTTCGCCTCGAACACCTGCTTGGTCACGCCGCCGAACGCCTGGCGGGCGTTCCAGACGCCGTAGTCGCCGGTGCCGGCCTGGTAGGGCCCGTGCAGGTTGAAGCCGGGGCTGTCGCTGAAGTCGGTCAGCAGCAGCATCGGCGAGGACGACAGCAGCGCCTCCATAGTCCCGATCAGGCCGTTGCCCAGCACCCAGGGACCCTGGCCGATGATCACGCCCGGCTTACGGGTCAGCCGGCCATAGACCTCGGCCATGACGCCGGCCAGCGACTCCTCGCGCACCGTCAGAGTACGGATCGAGTTCTGGTGCTGCGCCAGGGCCATGAACAGTCGGCCGGTGTGGCCGCCCGCCATGCCGAACACCATGTCGATGCCGGCGTCCTCCAGGACGCGGAGCACCGCGTCGCTGGTCTTGGTCTTCTCGCTGATCAGGGGCTGGATGGTCATGCGAACCCGTTCCCTCAGCCGGCCCGGTTCCAGCCGCCGTCGATCGGGATCAGGGCGCCGGTGACATAGTCGGAAAGGTCGGTCGTCAGGAACTCGACGACCTTGGCGCAATCTTCCGGCTGGCCGTTGCGGCGCAGGGCGATTTCGCGATTGCCTTCGTTGTCGCCGCCCCGCGCGCCGACCAGCTGGACGATGCGGGCCGTCTCGATCACCCCGGGGGCCATGCAGTTGCAGTTGATGTTGTAGGGACCCAGTTCCTGCGCTAGGTAGCGGGTGTAGTGGGCGATGGCCGCCTTGTTGGCGCCGTAGTGGGCGTAGCCGCCGCCGATCCCGGCCACCGAGCCGGCATAGGAGGCGACGGTGACGATCTTGCCCGATCGCTGGGCCTTCATCGCCGGCGCCACGGCGCTGCAGCTGTGCACCGTGCCGTAGAAGTTCATCCGGGTCACCAGTTCCAGCAGGTCCTGCGGCACCAGGCTGGCGGTGGTCTCCATCGGCTTGCCGCGCCCGCCGCCGGCGTTGGCGACCAGGATGTCGACCGTTCCCCAGGCTTTCACCACATCGTCGACCATGGCGAACACCGCGTCGCGATCGCCGACATCGAACTCGAAGCCCAGCGACTCGCCGCCGCCGGCCGTGATCTCGTCCACCGTCGTGTCGGCCGTCATCGCCTTGGCCTCGCCCTCATATTCGGCGTAGGACTTCAGGTTCAGGTCGGAGACGGCGACTTTGGCGCCCAGCCCGGCCAGGCGTCGGGCGTAGGCGCGGCCCAGACCCCGCGCGCCGCCGGTGACGATCGCGACCTTGCCGTCGAGCTTACCCATCCGCGTTTTCCTCTCGAATTCCTTGATTTTGAACCACTCTATTCCGCCGCGGCCCGCACGTCCTGCCTGAAAGCCGGCGCGACCTCTTGCGCGAACAGGCGCATGGACGGCTCGCGATCCTCGATCCCGCTCGGCCGCCAGAAATCGCACATCAGGTGAGTGCAGCCGAGGGCGTCGGCCTGACGGCGGACCTGATCGATCACCGCGCCCGGCGATCCGGCCAGCACCAGGCCAGCCTCGATCAGGCGATCGATGCCCACGCCCTGGAAGCGGGATGGGTTCTGCTGCAGCCAATACTCATAGCCCTTGGTTCCTTCCGCCGCGCCGGGGGACTGCGTAAACACCGGGGCCGTGGTGCGCGCCGTATGGTCCCAGAAGCGCACCACGCGCTCGCCCGCTATCTCCCGGGCTTCGGCGTCGCTCGCCGCCACGCAGACCATGCGCAGGGGCACGATGCCGCCGCGTTTGATGGTCACGCCCGCCCGGCGCGCCGCGGCCTCATAGCGCGCGCGCTGGCCGGCGCCGGCCGCCAGGTCCTCGCCGATCTGCATCGCCGGATAGTCGTGCTCGGCCGCCCATTCGACGGACTTGGGGCTCTGGGCGGTCATCCAGACCGGCGGATGCGGCGCCTGCACGACGCGCGGCGCGATCTCGGTCGACGGGACTTTGACGAATTCGCCGTCGTACGTCATCCGGCCGCTCTTCCAGGCCGCCAGGACCGCGTCGTGCGTTTCGACGAAGGTCTGCCAGGAATTGGCCGCGTCGAGCCCGAAGGAGAGGAATTCGTGGCCGGTGATGCCGCGCCCGATGCCCCACTGGAAGCGCCCGTTCGATAGCCGATCCAACATGGCGCCCTCTTCGGCCAGCCGGGTGGGGCTGTGGAACGGCAGGACGGTGATCGCCGTCCCGAGTTTGATCCGCCTGGTCACCTGGCTGGCGATGGCAAGGAACAGGTTCGGCGACGGGCTGGTGCTGAACAGGTTGTCGAAATGATGCTCGGCGAACCACAGCGCGTCGAAACCCAGGTCGTCGGCGAGCCTGATCTCGCGAAGGATCGAGTCGTAGACCTTCGCCTCGGTTCCCTGACCGGCCGTGGGGCCGATGATGAAGACGGAAAATTCCATGTCGGTTCCTCGCCCGGGATCGCGCCGCGTCCCAGCCAAAGGCTGCTAGAACGCGTTCTAATTTGTTTCGACGTTATGATGCGGTCCAGATCGCGTCAAGCGCCGTCAGGCGTGGAGGAACGCCTCCCATTGCCGCATGCGTTTCTGGACCCGGTCGCGTCCCTTGGGCGTGGCGTGCGAGAGGAACAGGATCATCAGCACATAGTTGATCTCGGCGTAGAGCTGCCGCGTGCCGATCGTCTTCTCGATCCAGCGCTGGACGGCGCCGGTATAGGTGTACATCAGAATCTGGGTCAGCGTGTCGCTGCGCGTGGTCTTGACCAGGAACCCCTGTTCGCGGCAGGCATCCAGCAGCGAATTCCAGTAGAGGATGCGGGGCGCCTGAAACACCTCGATGAGCGAAGGGTCGCTGCTGGCGTAGGCCGCGCGATACAGCGCCCGATAGTAGTTCTCATCGCCGCTGAACATTTCGAAGCCGATGTCGAGCGCGGCGAAAACGTGTTCGAGGCTATCGGCGGACCTCACCTGCGCCGTGCGTCCGATCGCGTGGCCCAATTCCTTTTGCGACAGGGCGGCCAGCAAGCCATGCTTGGAGCCGAACAGGTTATAGGGTGTCATATTGGCCACCCCCGCCGACTGCACCAGGCTGCGCATCGACAGCTGGCCGGTCGCGCGAAGCAGGTCGCCGGCCGCGTCGAGCACCTTCCGCCCCGTCGCACTCAGCGGTCCGGTCTCCGCTTCGCTCGGAATGACGGCGTCCATCCCTGGAGTGTGTGCGCCCCCACGGCAACGGTCAATTGACCGATGGCATGGCGAGGCATTGAATGGGGCCATCGGGTTGGACGGCCTCGACGCCGTCCGGATCCTCGAGGAGGAAGCGGATGAACAAGCCCCCGGGCCCGATCATCGCCGACTACGGCCCCGAAGAGGCGGCCATGCAAGTCTATCTGCGCCAAGGCGAGGCGCGCGCCATGGCGCTGGGCAATCGCGGGCCGATCCGTTTCGGCCCGGACGGCAAGCTCGATCCGGCGATCCTGGCCTCCTATGACGAGCACGGCTTCTACGTTTTCGAGGGCGTGTTGAAACCCGACGAGCTGGCCGACATCGAGGCCGACCTGTTCGACCTGATGGATCGCATGCCGGTGGAGAAGGGCGCTCCGCTCGACAGGCGTGGCCGCCCGGCGCTCGCGGTCGATAACAAGGCGTTGACCCTGGTATGGGCGCGGCCGCTGTCCGATCCCATCGGCGGCACCGCGGCCGCGCACGGACGCCATCCGGTGAAGATGTTCGAGCCGACCCCGGCCGCGGATGCGCCCAGGGAGGTTGTGTATCTGATCCTGGGGTCGCTGCAGTTTTCGGAGGCCACGCTTCGCGTTTACGGCCACCCGGATCTGCTGCGCGTGGCCGAGGCGATCCACGGGCCCGACTTCACACCATTCAATGAAGCGATCTGGATCAAGGAGCCGGGCAAGGGCGCCTCGGTCGCCTGGCACCAGGACGGCTGGACCCATTGGGACAGCCCGGACCTCGACGCCAACACCCACGGCTTCAACTTCATGGGCCAGCTCTACGGCTGCACGCCGGCCAACGGGCTCTGGGTCGTCCCAGGCTCCCACCGCATGGGCAAGGTCGACATCAAGGCGATGGCCCAGGCCGCCGGGACGGAGCGGTTGCCGCTGGCCGTGCCGCTGGTCTGTAAACCGGGCGACGTGGCCATCACCAACCGCCAGGCCGTGCACGGCTCCTTCGCCAACACCAGCCCGGACTGGCGGGTGACGATCAACTTCGGCTTCCACCGCCGATCATCCGTGCTCGGCGTCACCAGCGGCGGCGTGCACAACGCACGCACCGTCTACGACGCCGACCGGATCACGAGGCGCTCGCGCGCCATCGGCTACGCCATCGCGGCCCGCCGCCAGCGCTTTCCGGCCGAGACTCCATACGTCTACGCCCCCCACGTCGCCTCGGGCGAGACGTTCGAGTGGGATGCGGCGGCGAAGGCCGAGTTGAAGGACTACAATCTCCTGGATCTGGGGATATAGTGAATTGTTGGCTCGAAAATCGAAAGCCAAGGGTTGGCGCGTACATCAATCAGTATAGTTGGCGCGTACGTCAACCAGTATAGATGAGTTGTATTCCTCCCTCGCCTTTATGGGGAGGGACAGATCGCGAAGCGATCAGCGTGGGGCGCGTCAAGCAAATCCTACGCTCTCTACGCTGCGGCAGTGCCCCACTCTGGATGCCACGCATCCTGTCTCTCCCCATACGCCGACGGAGAGGGGAGAAAGCAGTCGCGTTCCGCACTACCCCAGCGCCCCGAAGCACCAGGCCAGGATCGATTTCTGGATGTGGATACGGTTTTCCGCTTCGTCCCAGACCAGCGACTGCGGACCGTCGATCACCGCGGCGGTGACTTCCTCGCCGCGGTGGGCGGGCAGGCAGTGCAGGAACACCGCGTCGCGCGCCGCCGTCGCCATCAGGGCCTCGTCGACCGTATAGGGCGCGAACGCCTCCACGCGGTCCTGATAGTCTGCATCGCCCATCGACACCCAGCCGTCGGCGATCACGCAGTCGGCCCCGCGTGCGGCGCTGTGCATGTCCTCCGAGATTTCGATCAGCCCCGGGGCCCTGGCGAGGTCGTCCTCTCTCGGCCAATACCGCTGTGGGCCGGCGACGACCAGGCGGAAGTCGAACTTGGCGGCGGCGTGGATGAAGCTGGCGCAGACGTTGTTGCCGTCGCCGATCCAGGCAAAGGTCCTGCCGGCGACCGGCCCGCGATGCTCCTCGAAGGTCATCAGGTCGGCCATGATCTGGCAGGGATGGCTCCTGTCGGTCAGGCCGTTGATCACCGGCACGGTCGCGGCCGCCGCGAAGTTCTCGATGTCGGCGTGGCTGACGGCGCGGATCATCACCGCGTCGACCATGCGCGAGAGCACGCGGGCGGTGTCCTCGATGGTCTCGCCGCGGCCCAGCTGCATGTCGGTCCCGGTGGCGATGACGCTGTCACCGCCCAGCTGGCGGATCGCCGCGTCGAATGAGAATCGGGTGCGCGTCGAGTTCTTCTGGAAGACCATGGCCAGGGTGCGCCCGGCTCCAGGCGCGTCGGCGTCGACGCGTCCCCGGGGCCAGCCGCGCCGGGCGGCCTTGCGGGCCTTGGCGTCCTCCAGGATCAGCCGCAGCGCGCCGGCGTCCATCCGCCACAGGTCGAGGAAGTGCCGGGGCGGAGCCGCGCCGGTCACGACGCCCCTGCCTTTGCCCGCGCGGCGTCGCAGGCCTTCTCGAGTTTGCCCAGGGCTTCGCTGGCTTCTTCGGTCGTCATCACCAACGGCGGCAGCAGGCGGATGCAGTTGTCGCCGCCGCCGGCCACCAGCAGGTGCTCATCGCGCGCCAGGGCCATGAACTCGCGGTTGTTGGGGATCAGCTTGACGCCGATCAGCAGGCCCTTGCCGCGGACGTCGGCGATCACGTCCGGGTAGCGGTCCTGGAGGCCCTTTAGGCCTTGAGTGAAATAGCCGGCTAGGTCGCGCACGTGCTGCAGGGTCTCCGGCTTGCAGATCTCGTCGAACGCCGCGATGCCCACCGCCATGGCCAACGGATTGCCGCCATAGGTCGAGCCGTGCGAGCCCACGGTCATGCCGGCCGCCGCGCGCGCGGTCGCCAGGCAGGCGCCGACCGGGAACCCGCCGCCCAGCGCTTTGGCCACGCACATGATGTCCGGCGCCGCGTCGGCCGCCCACTCGTGGGCGAACAGCTTGCCGGTGCGTCCCATGCCGCACTGGATCTCGTCATAGATCAACAGGACCCCGTGTTCGTCGCAGAGCGTGCGCATGGCGGTGAGGTCGGCGTCGGGAAGGGCGCGCGCGCCACCCTCGCCCTGCACCGGCTCGATGATGATCGCCGCCGTGGTCGGCCCCATCGCGCCCTTCAGCGCGTCCATGTCGCCGAACGGCAGCTGGACAAAGCCGGGTAGGGCGGGGCCGAAGCCCTCGGTGTAGTGCGGATTGCCGGCGGCGTAGACCGCGGCGTAGCTGCGCCCGTGGAAGGCGCCGTCGAAGCCGATGATGTCGATGCGTTCGGGATTGCCGTTCGCCCAGTGGAACTTGCGCGCCGTCTTCAGCGCGCATTCCACCGCCTCGGTCCCCGAGTTGGTGAAGAACACCACGTCGGCGAACGTCGCCGCCGTCAGACGCTGCGCCAGCGCCTCCTGCCCGGGGATCCGGAAGATATTGGAGACGTGCCATAGCTTCCGCGCTTGCGCCTCCAGCGCGGCGACCAGCACCGGGCTCGCGTGACCCAGGCCCGTGGTGGCGATGCCGGCCAGGCAGTCGAGATAGGCCTCGCCCTCGGCGGTATACAGCCACGCGCCTCGCCCGCGCTCGAACGCCAGCGGGGCGCGGCTATAGACGCCCAGCAGATGGTCGGCGGGAACGGCGGGGCTTTCGGCGAGGGTCATGGTCGGCTTCCCAAAGCGGAACGTCCCCGCGTTGGGAACGCGGGGACGGGAAGCGCGGCGTTTTCGCGCCGCCGAACCCGTCTGTCAACGCCGTCACGTGCGCTGGACGGCGATCAGCTGAATTAAGAAAAGATGCACCACAAAGACACGAAGGACACGAAGAACTTCTAGACGGCGAAGCCGTCACGCGACCTCGCTGACGTTTCAAAGCGCCTGTGGCGCGGAAACGCGCTTTCCCTTCGTGTCCTTCGTGTCTTTGTGGTGCATCTTTCGTCGAGCCACCTGAAGCCTTGGAGAATGGCCAGGACGCCGACGTTCGCGTCAGGTCTTCATTTTATAACCCGTCACGAACATCCACAGGCAGCCCAGGCCCAGCAGCAGGGTGAGCACGGCCGTCATCGCAACGCCCACCAGGAGCGAGCCGTCGACATGGCCGATGAAGCCGTAGCGGAAGCCGGCGATCAGGTAGAAGAATGGATTGTAATGCGAGGCCGCGCGGAACGGCTCGGGCAACCGGTCCACCATGTAGAAGGTGCCCGACAGGAACGTCATCGGCATGATGATGAAATTGCCCACCGCGGCGATGTGGTCGAACTTCACCGACCAGATGGCGGCCATCAGGCCGACCATGCCCATGATGAAGGAGGCGCCGACGCCGAAATAGATCACCGCCCACCAGTGGGCGACGGTCACATGGGCGAACGGCAGCACGGCCAGCGCGGTCACCGCGCCGACCGCGACGCCGCGCGTGGCGGCGCCGAGCGTGAAGCCGAGCACCTGTTCCAGCGGTGACAGCGGCGGGGTGATGAAGTCGCCGATCAGGCCGTTCATCTTCGCCTGCAGCATGCTGGAGGACGAATTGGAGAAGGCGTTGTTGAGGATCTGCATCATGATCAGGCCTGGGGCCACGAAGGTCGCGAAATCGACGCCTTCAATGGGCGGCGCCGCGCCTTTCACGGCCACCACGAACACCAGCATATAGAGCAGGGCGGTCACCACCGGCGCGGCCAGCGTCTGGGTGCCGACTTTCCAGAACCGGCGCACCTCGCGCTGGTACAGGGTGTTGAGGCCGACCCAGTTGACGCCATTGTAGTCGCGCGGCAGCGGCGGCGTGACGGCGGGGGCGGAGATCATGTCCTTCATGTGTCTCCATGTGCTCTCGCGCCCCCCTCAGCGCAAGGTGGCGGGCGGCAGGCTCCGACGCGCCAAAAAGTGAATCAATATGTTGATCTCTGTGGACGAATGCGTGGCGCCTATTGTGTCTTCTTAACGAAAGGTTACGATATCTGGTAGGTCGTCGTGTGAGCAGGGCCAAACGGACACTATATCTAGATCGCTCGCGTGAGCTGCGGCCGTGGCGTGAAAGCAATGAGAGGGATTCTCATCATGGGTTGGACCGACGAACGAGTGGAACTGCTGAGAAAGCTGTGGATGGACGGCTTGTCCGCGAGCCAGATCGCCAAACAGCTCGGCGAAGTGACGCGCAATGCGGTGATCGGCAAGGTCCACCGCCTGGGCCTTTCGGGGCGCGCCACGCCGTCGCAGCCGGCGAAGCCGGTGTTCAAGGCGCCGCGCCCGCCGAGACCCGTGGTCCACGCTACCCCAGTTCAGCGCCGCCCGGTCGAGGTTCGGTCGGTCCCACCTCCCGCGCCGGTGGTCTATGTCGAAGAGCGCGGCACCGCCACGGTGCTCACCCTGGGCGCCCACATGTGCAAATGGCCGATCGGCGATCCGGCGACCGACGAGTTCACCTTCTGCGGCCGCCGCGCCGGCGCCGAAGGCCCCTACTGCGTCGAGCATGCGCGCGTCGCCTACCAGCCTCAGCAGACGAAAAAGAAGTCCAGCGCGTCCGAACTGACCCGCTCTTTGCGACGGTATATGTAAGGATCTTCCTCCCTCCCCCTCTTTCCCTCCCCTTCTGGGGAGGGACCGGACGCGAAGCGTCCAGGGTGGGGAAGTGCGAAGCGTCAACCCTAAGGCGCTATGATCCACGGACTCATCGACGGTGTGGGGTTTCATCGACACTTCCCCACTCTGGATGCTTCGCATCCTGTCCCTCCCCATGAGGGGGAGGGAGGGATACAAAGCTCTCCATGACCGACGTCTCCGCCGCCGAAACCAACGCCCACGCCTACAGCGTCTCCGAACTCGCATTCGCGCTGAAGCGCACCATCGAGGACGCCTATGGCTTCGTGCGGCTGCGCGGAGAGCTTTCCAAGGTCACTTTCCACGGCAACGGCCATGTCTATCTCGACCTGAAGGACGAGCGCGCCTGCATCTCCGGGGTGATCTGGAAAACCCAGGTGCGCGGACTGGCGATCCGCCCGGAAACCGGCCTCGAGGTGATCGTCACCGGCCGGGTCACCACCTATCCCGGCCGCTCGCAATACCAGATCATCATCGACACCATGGTTCCGGCGGGGGTCGGGGCTCTGCTGGCGCAGTTCGAGCGGCTGAAGGCCAGGCTCGCCGACGAGGGCCTGTTCGACGCCGCCCGCAAGGTCCCGTTGCCGGCCATGCCTGGCGTCATCGGGGTGATCACCAGCCCGACCGGAGCGGTCATCCGCGACATCCTGCACCGTATCCGCGAGCGCTGGCCCTGCCATGTGGTGGTCTGGCCGGTGGTGGTG
>Ga0302314_10003387_pt1 | contig 29429 bp, 22 predicted proteins | sample III_Palsa_N2_3_FD_200533 | JGI IMG/M metagenome (GOLD analysis project Ga0302314, IMG submission 200533) | Peat permafrost microbial communities from Stordalen Mire near Abisko, Sweden - III_Palsa_N2_3 | ecosystem: Environmental > Terrestrial > Soil > Palsa > Peat permafrost | place: Sweden...
CCACTGGGAGCGTCGCCACACGGCTGAGAAGACACTCGACGTCATACGGGATTTCGACTTCGCCGTCCTTGGGATTAGCATCGGCGCCGTCCCCCATGTGTGCCGGGAGATCCTGGCCCGCGATCCGCGCTGGCGGAGCATGACGGAGAACGTCAGGACCGTGGCCACCCAGGCGTTTCAGATCTGGCTTCACGAGGACCTCGGTCAGTTGGGCTGGGAGGGTCCGCCCTATATCGTCGCCGGCTTCAGCAAGCCGTTCGACACCTGGTGCGACATGGCTCACGTGACACCCGAAGAAGGTTGGGCCGCGCCGCCGGCGACCTCGGTGTATTTCTGTGGCGTCCTCCCCGAACCGCCCGATGCGACCGTCGACGACCCGACCTACCCCCAACGGCGGGCCGAAGAGGTGCGGGCCAGCGCGCTGGCCTATCTCGCTGGCCCCGCGCGCGCTCTCTGGCCCAAGGCCTTCGACGCCGAGGGCCGGTTCCGATTCGATCTGCTGGCCGACCCCATCGAGGGGCGTGCGGGTCCCTCGGGCCCCGACCGCATCGACACCCAATACTGGCGCGCCAACGTTAATCCGAGCGACCGTTATGTGCTCAATACGCCGGGCAGCACGCGCTATCGCATATCGCCGCTCGACATTACCTATGACAACCTGACAATCGCCGGTGACTGGACGGATTGCGGCTTCAACACAGGCTGTGTCGAAGCGGCGGTCATGTCTGGCCTCCTGGCGGCGCACGCCTTGTCTGGGCGACCGGCGCTGGAAGACATCACGGCCTATGACCACCCCTGAAACGTCGGATGCGATGGAGACCCATGACATGACCGACAGCCAACGCATGAAACGCACGCCACCCGTGCGCACGCCACCCATCCGGAAGGCGACCCCCGCTCCGGCCGCAACCGTCAGGGCCGCCCCGACTCCGGCCGACCCGACCGGAAATCCGTCTCCCGCCGACGGAACAGTGAGCGACGCGGTCGCCCAGATGGTTCGGCTCGGTTACGACGTTTTGGCTCAGAACATCCAGGAGGCGCGCACAGCCGCCAGCCAGTTCCGGGTAGGGGAGTACAACATACGTGAGGCGCCCGGCGACCTGAACCAACTGGCGACACGCATGCTTCGCCTCACGCGGGAGCTCAGCTCCACGACCTTCGACCTGATGGACAGGGTGCTGAACGATCCCGCCCTGCTGGGCGCGATCGCAGCCCACCCCACGCAACCAGCTCCCGCGACAGGCTACCAAGCCGACGGCCCGGCCACCGCTCCTCCCACCCCCAAAATGGCGGCATCGCCTATCGCCTCGGCCGCGGCCTCGAACGCCGTAGCGCTGACCTGCCGGTTCACGGGCGCCAAGTCCGCCGTCATGACGGTGGCGACACTCACTCAGCCGGATACGCCGACAACCCTGAAAATCACCGGGCTGGAGTCATTGGAGACGTCCTCGCCGGCGATCGAAGGCGTCACGTTCTCGCCGGCCGACAACGGGTCCGGCGTAGTTGCTGACATCACCATCAAGGACGATCAACCGGCCGGACTCTATAGCGGCATCGTCTTTTCCGCCGTCACCCATCTACCGCTAGGGACCCTGACCATCCAGGTTCTTCAGTGAACTATCACTACGCGAACGAGGCCATTGTCGACACGGCCGGAGTGGTGGCGGAGGTCTTAAGCGAATACGGCCTCGCCGCCCGCCTGGAAGTTCAGCGCTATCTCGCCAGTGGTCGCCAGGCGCCCTATCTCGACGATCTGGTCGCCGACTACCCGCGGCGCGGCGGAAAGATGATGCGGCCATGCATTTGCATCGCCAACGCCGGGGCCTTTGGCGGCCGGTTGATAGACTCAGTGCGCAGCGCCGCGGCCATCGAAATCCTGCACAACGGGCTCCTGGTGCACGACGACATCCAGGACGAGAGCGAATTGAGGCGCGGGCAGCCGACCCTCCACATGCTGCACGGGGTGCCGCTGGCCATCAACGCCGGCGACGCCCTGATGCTGCTGGCGATGCGCCCTCTCTTCGACAATTTGCGGTCTCTGGGCGCCGATGTCGCCGAGCGCATCCTTGATGTCACTCAGGCCATGGCGCGCGAGACGGCCGAAGGCCAGGCCCTGGAACTCGGCTGGCGCGACGGCCGTGCGACCCTGGTGACCGAGGCCGACTACCTGACCATGGTGCTTAAGAAGACGGCTTGGCTGGCGACAATCTGGCCGGCGCAAATTGGTCTTCTGATCGGCTCGCGCGGCGAAGCTGATCCCGAGAGCGTGGTCCGCTTCGGATTTTTCCTCGGGGCCGCATTTCAGATTGAGGACGATCTGCGCAACCTGACCGCAGACCAAGCCTACGGGAAAGAGCTCAACGGAGATCTGTTCGAAGCCAAGCGCACGCTGATGCTGATCCACGCCCGCCGAACCTGCGGCTCCGCCGATCGGCGGACGCTGGACGAGTTCCTGGCGCTTCGACGCGGCGACCGGACGGCGGAGATGGTGCGTTGGGTAGCCGACCTCATGCAGCGTCAAGGTTCTCTTGACCACGCGCGGACCATGGCGGCGGCCATGGCGGGCGCCGCCCAGCACGAGTTCACGCTCGCATACGGCCATCTGCCGCCGTCGCGCGACAAGACCTTCATCGCCGGCCTCGTCCCCTGGGTGTTCGTCAGGCCGTGACCGGCGCCGTCCTGCTCTATGGCGCCACCGGACGCGCGGGCCGGCTCCTGGCGCGGCGATTGCGCGACGACGGTCACGCCGTGGTGCTCGGCGGGCGCGATGCGAGGAAGCTTGGGGCCCTGGCAGGTGAGCTTGATGTTCCGTTTCGCGCCTTCGGATTGGGTCCGGACGCGCCGATCGATGACGCCCTCGCGGATGTCGACGTCGTCCTGCACGCAGCTGGGCCGTTCGTTAACACCGCCTCGCCAATGATGTCGGCCTGCATTCGCTCCGGCGTCCACTATCTCGATCTTACGGGCGAGTGGCCGGTTTTCGTGGAGGCCATGGACCGCTCGTCGGCTGCGGCCGAAGCTGGGGTGATGCTCATGCCGGGAGTTGGATTCACTCTGGTGGCGTCGGATTGCCTGCTGGCCTTGGCCGTGACCCGGGTTCCCAACACGGTCAAACTGCGCCTAGCGATCTCGCGGCCGGAGGCCATAAGCCGTGGGTCGATCCGGAGCCTCGCCCCCCTCATCGGCCCCGAGATTCTCGTGCGGCGCGCGGGCCAGCTGCGGGGCGTGCCCGCCGGCCGGCTGACTCACGATGTCGATTTTGGCCGCGGGCGCACTGAGACGACGGCCGTGTGCTGGCCCGACGTGGTGACGGGCGAGTTCACCACCGGCGTCGCCGACATCGAAACCTATGCGGAGAGCCATTGGGCCGCCCGGCTGACTCATCGCCTGTCGGCCGCCACCACAGCATGGACCGGTGTTCGCACACGACAGGCCATGTCGGATGCTGTGTCTCTCGCCTGGCCTGAGACTCTGCCGGCTCGCGTTGGTGCGGGGTTCGTGCTGGTGGCTGAGGCGGTGGATCGCTGGCGGCGCTCGACACCCATCAGGATGCGCACCCAGGACGGTTACGACGTGAGCGTCATCACCGCCTGTGAGATCGTCCGCCGGTTGCTGAACGATGAGTGGGAAAGCGGCTTTCGGACGCCGGGCTCACTCTACGGTGGAGATTTCATTTTAGGGCTCGGCTGCGCCGAACTCGATACATCCGTGAACTGATCATCTTCCTCGAGGACGACACCCATGCCTCAGTTCGTTCAGTCGGTCGCCAACCAGCAGACTCCGCCGCCGTACCATTTTCCGGGTGTGAGGGTGCACGCCTTCATCATCGATATGCCGATGGACGCGGTCCAGAGCTACTGCGACACCTATTTCAACCTAGGCGACGCAAAACAGCGCGGATTTGTCTACCGCCCGCTCGCGGTGTCGCCCTTCGCGGTTCTGATGGTCATTGAATACCCAATGATGATCAACTCGAACCGCGCCCAGCTTGGCTACGACGAGATTCCATTCGCCGACCGCGGCTATTCGAGCCAGAACGAAGTCTTCCTCGCCTTCCCGGTCCTCAGGCATGGCCTGACGCTCCGCAATCTCTTCATGGATGCGGCTGTTGAGTGGGCGATGCCCTTCATCGCCGTCAACAATTCGACATCGGCCTTCAGCGGCCGCGAGATTCTGGGGCTCGAAAAACTGTGGGCCGAGATCGATTTAGGGACTGGGATCTATCCCAACGGGTTCTCGGCCCGGGTGGCGATTCCGGCGTGGTCTTCGCTCAACCCGAACGTCCAGCAGCAGATGCTCCCCGTCGTCATGATCGACACGGGCACGCCGTTACCCTCCGTCGGCCGAGCGAGCGATCTGACCTCGCCATGGACGACTCTTCAGAGCCCAGCCGCATTGAAGACCTTCGAGTTTTTGTCGGGCGCGATGGACGGCCTGTGCACGTTCAGCAACGGCATCATTCCAAGCCCCATGCATTTGGTCGCACTTAAACAGTTCAGGGACGCGGAAGACCCCCATCGCGCGATTTACCAGGCGCTGGTCGGAGCGCGGACGCGATACTACGACGTCTCGGAACTGCAGCTCTACAATGAGCAGGACGTTACGATCATGCTGAACTCGGGCGGTAGCTTTGGCGAGATTGCGCGTCTCTTCGCGCGGGGCGCCGCGGGACCCCTCGTCGCGACGGACCCTTCGCAAGGCGACCAGCCGCTCAACCTGATTGCAAAAGCTGCCTTCACATTCCGCGCCAATCTCGATTTTGATGAGATGAGGACGCTTCACACCTTCCCCGTCGATGGTGGCGGGGCAGTCCCCGAGGATCTGACCACACCAGGTGATCTGCTCTCCCCCTGGCTCGTCCCGTGGCAGGGGTTTTTCGGGGTTGGCACATCGGGTGGGTCTCAGACATGACCCAATTCATCGAGTCGATCTCCACCCACCAACTTCTCCCGCCATATCAATCCATCAACTCGCAGGTGAACGGGTTCCTGTTCGATATCGGCGCCGACGCCATCGCCGCTTACTGCGATCGCTTCCTCAATCTGGGAGACCCGCTAGAACGGGGCTTCATTTACAAACCTCTGTACGCCGCCCCTTTCGGGTTGCTGACGCTCACCCAATACCCGAGCATGTGCAGCCTTGACCGCCTGGTCCCCAAGTCATTCGGGGTGTCGGCCGGGGAGTGGGACCACCTTCAACAGAACGAGTTTTTCTGCGCCGTCCCTGTCTACAGATACCGCCTGACGCCGGCCAATATCATGTTCGACCCCGTCATCCGGTGGATCCAGCCATTCATCGTCGTTGATAACGCGACCTCCGCCTTCAGCGGGCGGGAAATTCTGGGTCTGGACATGCTCTATGGCCACATCGACGTCGGCGACGGCGCCAAGCCGGGCGGGATGTCGGTCAACGTATCGGTGCCGGCATGGGAGACGTTCCGTCCCGATTGCCCCCAGAAGATGGCGCCGTTTATCGAAGTTCAGATGGGTCCCCCGCTCGAAAACGACGGATCGCCCGACAGCCAGGCCGCAATGGAATCCCTGTCTCTGAACACCGGGGGCGTCATCGCCCAGCTTCAGGCGGCGATCCCCGCCCTGGGCTCCATCGCTCACGGGGTTTTCCCGGAGGCCATGGACCTAGTCATCCTGAAGCAGTTCCGGGCCGCGGGCGACCCCTATACGGCGATCTATCAGGCGCTCGTCGGGGCCAGGTGCAGATACTCGGAAGTCTCGGAGTTGAAGCTGTACGACGCGTCCACCGTCTCCGTGCAGTTCATGGGCGGCGACATGGTCGACGAGATTATCCGCACGTTCCTGAATTTGGCGCCAAGCTGGCCCGGGACCATGGATCTGCAACCTCTCCTTACGCCGAAAATGGCGTTCTCGGCCCCACCACCGCCCCCGCCGCCCACGCTCGCCAACATCAGAATGGCGTTCAGCTTCAAGGCGACGATCGACTTCGACGGCATCAGAACGCTGCATACGTTTCGTGATGGCGCGCCCGTGAACGTGTGAACGCCGCCTTTATCCTCAAAGGCGCACGGGTAAATCCGCGAGATCGCCGAGGCGTGATCGTGCGTGATAATCCGATGGCGAATGTTCAGTTGCCGTTCAGGCCGCGCACCTTAAGAGCACGCCCGTGAGGATTCTGCGCACCTTTTTGGTCACGGCATTGATGACCGTGGCGCTCGCCGGGCATGCCCAGCAGCGTCCCGGACGCAACCACCCGGGCGGCGGGATGGGCCGTGGCTTCTTCGGCGCCCCGGCCTTCACGCGCGGGCCTCAGGGATTTGGCGGCCAGCGGTACGCCCCACCGCGATACGGTCCTCAGCCATACGCGCCTCAGAGATACGCGCCGCCCCCCAGCTACGGGCCGTACGGATCGCCCTATGGCCCAGGTGCGCGCCCCCCGGGCGGAGCCTGGCGCCAGCAGGAGGAATTCGTGCGCCAAGGCGTCAGGCACGGGCAGCTGGCGCCGCTGGGCCGGGTAATCGGAAACATTCGTCAGATCACACCCGGCCGCCAGCTCGATGCGGGTCTTGAATACATGGGTCCGAGGTTGGTCTATCGTGTCCGCTGGATGACAGCGCAGGGGCGCAGGGTCGATTATTTTGTCGACGCGGCCACCGGCGCGATCCTTTCTGGACGATAGGGAGATTTAAACGGGCGTGCGCATTCTGCTTGTCGAAGACGATCCCGATCTCTCGCGACAGCTGAAGCTGGCGCTTGGCGACGCCGGCTACGCCGTTGACCACGCCGCGGACGGCGAGGAGGCCGCGTTCCTCGGGGAAACGGAGCCTTATGACGCCATCGTACTCGATCTGGGTCTGCCAAAAGTCGATGGGGCCTCTGTCCTGGAAGGTTGGCGGCGGATCCATGTCGCCACGCCAGTCCTGATCCTCACGGCGCGCGGCTCGTGGAGCGAGAAGGTGGCGGGCTTTGACGCCGGCGCTGACGACTATCTGACCAAGCCCTTCCACACCGAGGAATTGCTGGCCCGGTTGCGAGCTCTCCTGCGTCGATCGGCCGGTCACTCGGCGCCCAGTCTGGCCTGCGGCGCTTTGCGTCTGGATCCCCGGGCGGCTCGCGCCTCGGTGGGGGGTGAGCCCGTGCGCCTGACCTCGCTCGAGTACCGCATGCTGCACTACCTGATCATGCACCAGGGCCGGGTGATCAGCCGAACCGAGTTGGTGGAGCACCTCTACGATCAGGATTTCGATCGCGATTCCAACACCATCGAGGTGTTCGTGGGGCGAGTTCGCAAAAAAATCGGCCCGGACCGCGTGGAGACGGTGCGCGGATTGGGTTATCGGCTCGTGGCGCTCGAGGGCGAGGCGAACGAAGCGTGAGGAAGCCTGCGGCGGAGCGTGGGCCATCTCTGGTCAGACGCCTCGTCATGCTCGCGGCCGCCTGGAGCCTGGCGGTGCTCGTGGTGGCGGGAATCTCCCTGTCGCTGTTCTTCACGCACACCGCCACCGTTCGATTTGACGACGAACTAGGCGAGACGGTGGACGGCCTCCTCGCGGGCACGTCGGTGGAGGGTGGCGTCGTCACGCCGCCGCCGGCAAGCGACCCGCGGGAACAGCGCACCTATTCCGGCGAATACTGGGAAATCGCCGCGCCAGACGGGACCGGCGGCCTCAAGGCGCTCGCAAGGTCGCGCTCGCTCTGGGATCGGGCGCTGGAGCCTCCGCCACAGGGCGCGGTCGCACTGGCCAACGCTCAGGGCAAGTCGGTCTTCTATGACAGCGTCGGGCCACTGGACCAACCGGTTCGCGTGGACGCGCTGCAGGCACGCGTGGAGGGCATATCCACGCCGGTCGTATTCATGGCCGCCGAAGACCGGACGCCGGTGGACCGTGACGTGCGCACCTTCGTCACCACTATTGCTGTCGCACTGGGCATATTGGGCGTGGGCCTGATAGCGGCGGTGATCATCCAGGTTCGTGTCGGACTTCGACCCTTGTTCGCGCTGAGGCGGGAAGTCGCGGATGTGCGCACCGGCAAGAGCGAGCGGGTTGCGGGCGCCTATCCCACCGAGCTCGAACCGCTGGCCAGCGAACTCAACGCCTTGGTGGCCCACAACCAGCAGGTGGTGGAGCGCCAGCGCACCCACGTGGGAAATCTCGCCCACGCGCTGAAGACGCCTCTGTCGGTGATCCTCACCGAGGCCAGCCAGCAAGGCGGTGAACTGGCCGATGTCGTCGAGCGCCAGGCGCGAATCATGAGCCAGCAGGTCGACCATCACCTGCGCCGCGCTAGGGCGGCTGCTCGCGCTCAGGGACTTGGGGAGCGCACGGAAGTCGCGCCTGTCATCGAGGAGCTAGCGCGCGCCCTTGAGCGCATCTTCCGGGACAAGATCACCCAGATCGACTTCAGCTGCCCTGACGGCCTGATGTTCGTGGGCGAGCGCCAGGATCTGCTGGAGGTGGCTGGAAACGTGATGGAGAACGCCTGCAAGTGGGCGCGCGGGCGGGTGCGCGTGCGTTGCGCCGCCGTGATCGGTCACCGTCGCGCCTTCACTGTGATTGTCGAGGACGATGGCGAGGGCCTTGCCGCCGACCAGCGCGAGGCCGTACTTCGCCGGGGCGAGCGCCTCGACGAGAGTGCGCCGGGCTCCGGCCTCGGCCTTTCCATCGTGGACGAGCTGGCCAGGGCCTATGGGGGTTCGATTGTGCTGGGTGAATCAGCGCTGGGCGGCCTGCGCGTAGAGATCACCCTGCCGCGCGCGGAGAGTTGAGGACCGCCTCTCGCGATCGGACCGCGAATTCTATAACAAGGCGCCATGATCGGTTTCTGGGTCGCGGCGGCGCTTCTCGCGGCCGGTGCGGCCGCGCTCATGTTGCATCGAGCGGCCCGGGGCGGCGCCGTGGCGCGCGCGCCGGACCCGCAGGTCGAGATCTATCGCCGGGCTCTTGGCGAAATCGACGATCTGGCGGAGCGGGACCTCCTTGGCGCGGAAGAGCGCCGGAGCGTGCGCGCCGAGGCGGCCAGGCGCCTGCTCGGCGCCGCCGACCGCGAAACCCCGCCGATCAGCGCCAGCGGCCGGCCAACCCTTCCGCTCGCCGCCTGCGCCGCCGTGGCGATCGGCGCCGTGGGGGTCTATCTGACCACCGGCTCGCCAGGCCTCGCCGATCAACCGTTCTCCGCCCGTCTGGCGGACTGGAAGGCGAATCCGGGCGCCGCGCCCCCCGCCGCGCTGGCCGCGATGCTCGAAGCCGTCGCCAACGAACGGCCGGATGACGTCACTCCTCTCCGTAAGCTGGCGGCTCTGGATCTGGGCCTCGGGGACGCCGACGGGGCCGCCCACGCCCTGCGCCGGGCAATGATGATCGCGCCGTCGGACGCGGGCCTTCCGGCCATGTTGGGCGAGATCAAAGTGCTCCAGGGCGGCGGCGCCATCAGCCCTGACGCGCGCGCCCTGTTCGAACGGTCGCTCTCCGATGACCCGAATGAGCCGGCGGCGCGCTACTACGTGGCCAAGGCCAAGATATCAGACGGCGATACCGTCGGCGGCCTAGCCCAGTGGCGCGCTCTGCTGGCCGCCCTGCCGTCGACCGACACTCGGCGCTCCGCGCTCGCCCAGCAGATCGCCGATGTGGAGCGGACAGGCCGCCTCGCGCCGGCCCGGTCGAGCGAGGCGGGGCCGCCGCCCGCCGAACTGACCGACGCCATTCGCGGCATGGTCGACGGCCTCGCCGCGCGGCTGCGCGATCAGCCCGACGATCCGCCCGGCTGGGTCCGGCTGGTGCGCGCTTATGCGGTCCTCGGCGAAACCGACAAGCGCGACGAGGCCCTGCGCACAGCTCGGACGCGCTATGCTGGGCGCCCCGATGAGCTTAGCCAACTGGCGGCGGCGGCCAGCACCGCAGCGACGATGGCGGCGGGGCGCTGATGTCTCTGCTCCCCAAGTCCCGGACCGCACGCCGCCGCTTGGTGGTGATCGCCGCCGTGGCCCCGGTTCTGGCTCTGGCCGCCGGTCTCGCGCTTTACGGCCTCAGGCACTCGATCTCGTATTTCTATACGCCGGCCCAGGCGCGGACCGCGCATGTCGCGGCCGGCCAGGCGATCCAACTGGGCGGACTGGTGGCCATGGGGTCGGTCGCCAAGTCACCCGACGGGGCGGTGCGGTTCGTCGTCTCCGACCGCATCGCCAGCACGCAGGTGGTCTATCATGGCGATCTCCCGGACCTGTTCCGCGAGGGCCAGGGCGTGGTCGCCATGGGCGCCTTCGACAAGGCCGGCGTATTCATCGCCACCACCATCCTAGCCAAGCACGATGAACGCTACATGCCTCGCGAACTGACCAACGCTCTCAAGGCGCGCGGCGAATGGCGCGGGGGTGGCGCGACACCTGCCTACCGCCAGATCGGCGGACCCACATGACCGCCGAGCTTGGTTCGTTCGCCCTCGTCCTGGCCTTCTCCCTGTCGCTCGCCCAGGCGGGCCTCTCGTTCGCCGGCCGCTCGCGACGCGACGCCACCCTGACGGGCTGTGGCGAGGGCGCCGCCCTGGCCGCATTCGTCGCCATCGCTGTCGGCTTCGCCTGCCTGATCTGGGCCTTCGTCACCTCCGACTTCTCGGTGGTCAATGTGACCGCCAATTCGCACACCGAGAAGCCGCTGATCTACAAGATCGCCGGGGCCTGGGGCAGCCACGAGGGCTCGATGCTCTTGTGGTGCTTCATGCTCACCGCCTATGGCGCGGCTCTGGCCATGGCGCGCTCCCTACCGTGGGGGCTCAAGGCCGCGACGGTGGGGGTGCAGGGATGCCTGGGCGTGCTCTTCATCGGCTACATGGTGTTTGCCTCCAACCCGCTCCTGCGCCTGGCGAGCCCGCCAGTGGAGGGCCACTCGCTTAACCCGCTGCTTCAGGATCCCGCGCTCGCCGCCCACCCACCATTCCTCTACGCCGGGTACGTCGGCCTGTCGGTGGTGTTCTCCCTGGCCGTCGGCGCCCTGATCGAAGGACGGGTGGACAGCGCCTGGGCTCGCTGGGTGCGGCCCTGGACCCTGGCGGCCTGGAGCTTTCTCACGGTCGGTATCACCCTGGGCTCGTTCTGGGCTTACTATGAACTTGGCTGGGGCGGCTGGTGGTTCTGGGACCCTGTGGAGAACGCCAGCCTGATGCCGTGGCTGATGGCCACCGCCCTGCTGCACTCATCCATCGTCACCGAAAAACGTGGCGCGCTCGCCTCCTGGACGGCCTTCTTGGCCATTGGCGCCTTCACCCTCTCCATGCTGGGCGCCTTCCTGGTGCGCTCGGGCGTGCTGACTTCGGTGCACGCCTTCGCAGTGGACCCAAAGCGGGGAATCCTTCTCCTCGCCGTGTTAGGCCTCACCTCCGGCTCGGCCTTCGCGCTCTTCGCCTGGCGCGCGCCGCTGCTGAAGGACACTTCGGTGTTCGCACCCATCAGTCGCGAGAGCGCCCTGGTGATCAACAATATCATCCTGGCGGCCGTGACGAGCACCGTTCTGGTAGGCACCGTCTGGCCCCTGATCCTGGAAGCTTTCGGCCGCCAAGGCGGCGTAGGCGCGCCCTACTACAATCTCGTGGTGGGCCCGCTCATGGCGGTGGCTTTCATCGTTCTACCCGCCGGGCCGCTCCTGGCCTGGAAGCGCGGCGACGCGCGGGGGGCGCTGCAACGCTTGACGACCGCCGCCGCGGTGGCCGTAGCGGCGGCGCTCCTCCTCTACGCCCTTTCCAGCCCAAAGAAGGCGATGGCGGCGGTGGGCGTGGCCTTCGGCGTATGGCTGATCGCGGGTGCGCTCACCGAGGTAATGGGCCGCCTGCGCATCGCGCGCGCGCCGCTCGCCGAGAGCGCTCGACGGCTCGGCGTATTGCCGCGCGGCGCCTGGGGCATGACGCTCGCTCACATTGGCCTTGGCCTGTTCGTCATGGGCGCGGCTTACGAGTCGGCTTGGCGAATCGAGTCGGCCCAGGTTCTGGCGGCGGGCGACAGCATGGGCCTCGGCGCCTACCACCTGCGGCTGGATCAAGTCGCCGTAGTGCCGGGCGCAAACTATGACGCGCAGCAGGCCGAGATCACGGTCACTGATGCGAGCGGCCGCGTGATGTGCATGGCGCGGCCCGCGCGGCGGACCTACGACGTCGGCGGCGAGACCACGTCCAAAGTCGCCCTGTGCCTGCGTGGGCTGGACGACGTCTATGTGGTCATTGGCGAGCGGCGCACGGCGGGCAGCCAGTCCACATGGCTCGTACGCGGCTTTCTCAATCCCTGGATCAGGCTGCTGTTTCTGGGGCCTCTGCTGATGGCGATCGGGGGCGCCCTGTCGCTTTCCGACCGGCGGCTGCGCATCGCGGTTGGGCGCTCGCGCGCCCCGGCGCCGACCCGTCTGGCCGCCGCGGAATGAACGTCGGCCGATGGGCGGCGATCTTCGGCGCTGTGCTGTGCCTGGCCGCAGCCGCCGATCCCGCCGACCGGCTGGCCGACCCGGCCCAGGAGGCGCGGGCCAGGTCGCTTTTCCGGGAGACCCGCTGTCTCGTTTGTCAGGGCGAGTCGGTGGACGATTCGGACGCGCCGCTGGCGGCGGACCTCCGGCGCGTCATCCGCCAACATGTCGCGTCCGGAGCCAGCGACGGGCAGGTGCGCGCCTTTCTTGCCGCGCGCTACGGCGATTTCGTGCTCTTCCGGCCACGCCTGATCTGGAAAAACGCAATTCTGTGGAGCGGGCCGTTCCTGGTCGCCCTGGTCGGCCTAGGCCTCCTGATCAGCCGCCAGAGGTCGCGGGGACCGGCGCCAGCCGAGCTTTCTCCAGAGGAGGAGGCGCGGCTCACCGCCCTCTCGCAACGCTCCGACACCTTGGCGCCAGAATTAAGCTCCAAGAACGCCCCCGGACTAACGGAAACGTAACTTGAGAACCCTCGCGCTCGTTGGCATCCGATACTAGATTATAGGCCCGTCCGCCTTGGGCAGGCGGGTTCTTGAGGAATATACTCATGGCCGTCACCAGAACTCACGTTGTCATCGGCGCCCTGGCGGGAGCTGGAATCGCCGCAGCCGCCATGGCGGGGGCCGGAATGCGTCCGCCCGCTCTGGCGTGGGACGGCCAGGGGCATCTGATCAAGGCGTCCACCTTGCCTGACCTGCCCTCAACACCCGGCGCGCCGCTTTCGTTCGCTGATATATTCGAGCGCGTGTCGCCGGCGGTGGTGTCCATCGATGTGACGTCCCGCCCCGCCGTGACGCCGCTGCACGGCATCCCCGGCTTCGGGAACCTGCCCTTTGACATCGTCCCGCGCGGCCAGGGGGAGGACGGCGGCGGGGCGCAACCCGCGCCCAAACAAATGTCCGCGGGGTCTGGGTTCTTCATCTCCGCTGACGGCTACATCGTCACCAACAATCACGTGGTCGAGCACGCCGAGGACATCAAGGTCATTCTCAAGGACGGCAAGGAGCTGAAGGGCACGGTCGTCGGCCGCGACGAAGCCACGGACCTCGCTGTCATCAAGGTCGATGGGCACGACTACCCCTTCGTCGATTTCGAAAACACCTCCAAGCCCCGGGTCGGCGATTGGGTGCTGGCGGTGGGCAACCCGTTCAGCCTTGGCAACACAGCCACCGCCGGCATCGTGTCTGCTTACAATCGCGACCTCGGCGGCCCGAGTAATTTCGTCGACTACATTCAGATCGACGCGCCCATCAACCGCGGTAACTCGGGCGGCCCGACCTTTGACACCTATGGTCGGGTGATCGGCGTCAATACGGCGATCTTCTCGCCTTCCGGCGGATCGGTGGGTATCGGCTTTGATATCCCCGCCGACGTCGCCGCGTCCGTGACCAAGCAACTGATCAGCACCGGTAAGATACAGCGCGGCTATATCGGCGCGAGTATCCAGGCGCTCAGCGACGAAATGGCCGATTCCTTTGGGCTCGCCGGCCGCACCGGGGCCGTGGTGGCGGACGTTGTGCCGGGTGGCCCGGCGCAGAAGGCGGGTGTTCTGTCTGGCGATGTGGTTGTTGGCGTGAACGGCCACCCGATCGCGAGCTACACGGAGATGACGCGCGAGGTGGCCAAAGTACCGGCCGGAGGCTTGGCGCGGCTGGACATCTTCCGCAACGGCAAGGAACAATCCATCGACGTGCACACTGGATTGCGGCCGTCCGAAGAGCAATTGGCGCAGGGCGACAATCAGGGTGACGGTGAGGAAGGCGCGCCGGGCGCCACGCCCCGCCCGACGCCTGGCGCCCCCATCCTCGGCATGAACCTCGCGCCCGTGAACCCAGCGGAACGTCAGGAATTCAACCTCACCGAGAACGCCCACGGCGTGGTTGTCGAAGGCGTCAAGAGTTCATCGGACGCCAGCGATAAGGGCTTGCAACGGGGCGACGTGATCGTCCGCGTTGGCGACCGTCAGGTGACATCCACCAGCGACGTAACCGCTGCCGTCGAGGCGTGGAAACACGCGGGACGCAAGGAGATTCCGCTGGCCGTCAGCCGCGGCGGCCGCACGCTCTTCGTGCCACTCAAGATCGACGGCTGATCGATAAATCGGCAAGGGGGCGCGATGCGGGTTCTGATCGTCGAGGATGATCTCGAGGCGTCTGCGGCCATGGCCAAGGGCCTGATTGAGGCCGGCCACGTATGCGAGACGGCCGCTGACGGCCTGGCGGGCCTGGGAGCGGCTGGCGGCGGACATTTCGACGTCCTCATCGTCGACCGTATGATGCCGAGGCTTGACGGGGTGGGCATGGTGGAACGCCTGCGCGCCAGCGGTGACCAGACGCCGGTTCTCTTCCTGTCGGCTCTGGGTGAGATCAACGACCGCGTGTCCGGTCTGAAGGCTGGCGGCGACGACTATCTGGTGAAGCCTTACGCCTTTGCCGAGCTCATCGCCCGCGTCGAGGCATTGGCCCGCCGCCGTGAGACCGGCTCGGTGCAGACGGTGCTTAAGGTCGGCGATCTGGAGATGGACTTGCTGGGGCGGGAGGTGAGACGCGCCGGTCAGGAGATCGACCTGCAGCCACGTGAGTTCCAGTTGCTGGAATTCCTCATGCGCAACGCCGGCCAGTCGGTCACGCGGACCATGCTGCTCGAGAAGGTCTGGGAGTACCATTTCGATCCCCAGACCAATGTCATCGACGTCCATATCTCCAGGCTTAGAGCCAAGATCGACAAGGGCTTCGAGCGCGCGATGCTGCAGACGGTTCGAGGCGCGGGCTACCGCCTGGAAGCGTGAGAGACGGGTAGGCGAAATGCGCCTGCCGCCCGTCCTCAGGACGACCCCATTCCGCCTGACGCTGTTGTTTCTGGCTCTGTTCGCGGCCGCGGCCTGCGCCTTCCTCGCCTACATCTATCTCGCCACCGCAGGCGAGGTGACCCGCCGAGCGGACACCCAGGTCGCCGCGGAGATGCGCTCACTGGAAGCGGTTTACGCGCGGGGCGGCCTTGCGGCGCTCAATCAGGCGGTGATCGAGCGTTCGTCCAGCGATCACGTCCTCGTCTATCTGCTGATGGACCGCACAGGCCAAGCGGTGTCCGGCTCCATCGGCCAGTCACCGGTGAAGATCGGCGACCGCCCCCAGACCTGGGCCAGTTTCGTGATCACCGAGACAAATCCTGACGGCGCGATGGTGCGCCTGCCGGCGCGGGGGCTTCAGGAGCGCATGCCGGGCGGGGAATGGATGTTCGTCGGCGCCGATGTGGGCGAGGCCGAGGGTTTCGTCGTCCGCATCCTGCGGGCGCTGTGGGGCGCCGGGGCTCTGGTGATCGTGCTCGGGCTCGCCGGCGGGGTCCTGGTGAGTCGGGACGTGAGCCGCAACATGGCCAGCCTTATCGATGTCATCGACGCAGCCAGGAGCGGCGATCTCGGCGCGCGCGCCAAAGTGCGCGGGGCGGGCGACGAATACGACGAACTCGCCGGCGGGCTCAACGACATGCTTGAGCGCCTGGAGCGCTCGGTGGGCGGCCTTCGCCACGCCGGAGACGCCATCGCCCACGACCTGCGCTCGCCCCTGACGCGCCTGCGCGCTCGCCTGGAGGCGGCGATGATCGAGGCTGACGCCGGCCGCGCGGATCCCAAGGCCGCCCTCCATCAGGCCCTGGATGATGCGGACGGGGTGCTGCGCACCTTCTCGGCCGTGCTCGCCATCGCCCGCCTGGAGGCGGCCGGCGACGCGCCCGATCAGGTCATGTTCGATCCTGGCCAATTGGCCGCCGGTGTTGCCGAACTCTATGAGCCGCTCGCGGAGGACAAGGGCCTCGACTTCAAGGCCGAGCTGACGCCTGGTCTCAACGTCAAGGGCAACCGTGAGTTTGTCGCCCAGGCGCTGTCCAACATCCTGGACAACGCGATCAAATACACCCCGACAGGTGGGGCGGTGATGCTGCGCGTTCGCCGCCGGTCATCCGGAGATATGGAAATGTCGGTCACCGACACCGGGCCTGGCGTCGCGCCCGCCGACCGCGCCCGGGTGATCGAGCGCTTCGTGCGCCTGGAACACAGCCGCAGCTTGCCGGGAGTCGGTCTCGGCCTGTCGCTGGTGGCGGCCGTCGCCCGCTCGCACCGGGGCCACCTGGAACTGGACGAGGGCCCAGGTGTCGGCGGCGAGACGGGACCCGGGCTTCGCGTGGCGCTGATCCTGCCCAAGGTCGGCTGATGGCGACGCCGACACGCGCCGGAAACCTGGGCCAACTCATCCGGCCGTGCGGACCAGTGGTCGACGCCGGAGCGGTCGAGCGGACCCAAGAAGCACTCATCGAGGCGGCGGCGGGATGGAGCGACGCCCTCGACTCGGCCCGACCGGCCCTCGCCCCCATTTTCGGCGCGTCGCCCTATCTGGCGGGGCTTTGCGTGCGGCGCCCAGATCGTCTGCGCCTTGCGCTCTCTCGGCCGCCGATCCAGGCGCTCGAGGCCATACTGGAGGCGACACGCCGGTGCGCCGCCGAGCCTGACATGGAGACGGCGGAAGCCCGCTTGCGTGGACTCAAGGGTGACCTGCATCTGCTCGTCGCCCTCGCCGATCTCGGCGGCGTCTGGGGCCTGACAGAAGTCACCGGCGCGCTCACGGGGTTCGCCGACGCGGCGGTTCAGGCCGCGCTCGGCCTCGCCGCGCGGGAGGCGCATGCGCGCGGATGGCTTGAAGCTGTCGGCGAGGGACCGGCAGGACCGGTCCCGGGCCTGTTCGTCGTCGCCATGGGCAAGCACGGGGCGTTCGAGCTCAACTACTCCAGCGATATTGATCTCACCGTCTTCCACGAACCGTCCGTGTTGCCTCTGGCGGCGGGCGCGGAGCCGGATGTGGTGGCCATACGGATCACCGAGCGCTTCGCCACCCTGCTCCAGGCCCGCACCGCGGAGGGCTATGTCTTCCGGGTCGACCTGCGCCTGAGGCCCGACCCGTCGTCCACACCCGTGGCGGTCACTGTGCCGTCGGCGTTTGGCTACTACGAAAGCGTCGGCCAGAACTGGGAGCGGGCGGCCTTCATCAAGGCGCGCGCCACGGCCGGGGACATCCCGCGCGGCGAGACGTTTCTCACCGACCTCGGGCCTTTCATCTGGCGGCGCAATCTGGATTTCGCCGCCATCGCCGACATCCATTCGATCAAGCGCCAGATTCACGCGCACAAGGTTGACGACCGACTGACCGCCGCCGGCGCGGACCTGAAGCTCGGCCGGGGCGGCATCCGAGAGATTGAGTTCTTCGTCCAGACCCAACAGCTCATTCTAGGGGGCCGTCACCCGAACCTGCGCTCGCCACGCACTCTGGACGCCCTCTCAGCCCTCGCCGCCGCGGGTCAGGTAAGTGAGGCGGCCGCCAGTGATCTTGCCGGCGCCTACAACACGCTGCGCGCCTGGGAGCACCGCGTGCAAATGATCGCTGATGAGCAGACCCATCGACTACCGCAGGCCGACGGCGAGCGCCGGCGCGTAGCCGCGCTCGCCGGCTTTTCCGAGCTGCGCGCGTTCGACGCCACGGTCTCCCGCACATTGCGGACGGTGAACAAGCGTTACGGCGCACTCTTCGCTGGCGAGGAGCCACTTTCGTCACGCTTTGGCAGCCTGATCTTCACTGGCGTCGACGACGACCCCGAGACGCTGGCGACGCTGGCGCGCATGGGATTTGCGCATCCAGCGCAGATATCAGGCGCCATCCGCGCCTGGCACCACGGGCGCATCGGACCCACCCGAACCGAGCGCGGCCGCGAGCTGTTCACGAGACTGGCACCGCGTCTGCTGGAAGCCGCGACAGCCACCGGCGCGCCCGACGCGGCGTTCACGCGCTTCTCGGATTTCTTTTCCCGCCTGACGAGCGGCGTGCAGGTGCAGTCCCTATTCCTCGCCCAACCGGCGCTTCTGGCCCTGGTGGTGCGGATCATGGCCTTCGCGCCGCGCTTCGCGACCACGCTGGCGCGCTATCCCGCCGCCCTGGACGCCCTGCTTGATCCCGGGTTCTTCGGGCCCATCGCCGCCCCGGCCGACCTCGCAGGACGGATCGCCGGCGCGGACGATTTCGAGGGGGCCATGAACTTCGCGCGCCGCGCCCGCCGGGAGCACGCCTTCCGCATCGCCGTCCAGGTGCTTGAAGGCGCGGCCAGCGCCGACGCCGCCGGCGCCGCCTTCGCTGATCTCGCCGACGCCGTCATTGGCGGTCTCACCAGCGCGTCGCTCGCCGAGGCGGAGCGCGCCTTCGGCGCCTTCGATGGAGACGTTGCGGTGATCGCGCTCGGAAAATGCGGCTCGCGCGAAATGACCGCGCAGTCGGACCTCGACCTCATGACCCTGTATCGCCCGTCCACGCCGGACGCAGTCTCCGCAGTCGCCGGACTCTCCGCCGACACCTTCTACGCACGCTTCACCCAACGCCTGGTGGCCGCCCTTTCCGTCTACACGGCCGAAGGCGGCCTCTACGAAGTTGACTTGAAGCTTCGGCCCTCGGGCACTAAGGGGCCGGTGGCCGTCAGCCTGAGAGCCTTCACCGACTACTACGCCGGAGAGGCCGAGACCTGGGAACTGCTGGCGTTGACGCGCGCGCGGGTCGTCTGGGCCAGTTCGGATGCGTTCGCCAAAGCCGCAGAGCAAGCCATTGATGCTGCCCTTCGTCGCCCGCGCGACGGGTTGGCCACGGCAATGGACGCCCGCGAAATGCGCGCCCTTATGGCCGCCGAGCGGCCGCCAAGCGGCTTCTGGGACATGAAACTCTCCGACGGCGGCCTGGTGGACATCGAATTTGCCGCCCAGCACCTTCAACTGAGCCACGCCTCGGAAGGCGGACCACTCCGCGCCAACACCGGCGATGCGCTGTCGGCCATGGCTCGCGCCGGCCTCGCTCCCGCCCAGACCTTGGCGAGCCTCATGGAGGCCTGGAGGCTGCAGCAGGCCCTAATCCAACTGCTGAAGATTGCGCTTGAAGATGGTGGCGACCCGGCCAACGAGCCCAAGGCCCTGCGCGCGCTCCTCGCACGAGCGGCGGGCGCGCGCGATTTCCGCTCGCTCAAGACCAGCGTCACGGCCGCGAGACGGACGGCGCTCATAGCCTCAAAGGCTCTGCTGGCCGTGTGAACTGGCCCTCAGGCCGTCTCGCCCAGCGCCTTTGCGGCCAGCTCCAAGACATTTTTCGACAAGCTCGGGTGCTCGGAAATGCGGGCGAGCTCCGCCTTCATCAGGGCTGCGAGTTCCGGCCGGAACCGCGCCCACACGCCTAACGGCTCGACCAGTCGCGCCGCTGTCATGGGGTTGATGGCGTCGGTGGCGATGATCTGGTCGGCGATGAAACGATAGCCTGCGCCGCTAGGGTCGTGGAACCGCGCGGGATTATAGGCGGCGAAGGTTTGCACGAGCGCCCGCAGGCGCGTCGGGGTCTTCGCGTCGAAGGCCGGATGGGCGGTGAGGCCGATCACCCGCTCCAGCGCATCTTCGTTCGGATCGCGAGCTTGGATGGCGAACCATTTGTCGATCACCAGAGGCTCGTCCTTCCAGCGAGCGTAGAAGGCGTCCAGCGCGTGGTCGAAATCCGGACCGCCCATGTGCATCAGGGCCACGAGGCCGCCCATGGCATCTGTCATGTTGCTCGCGCCGCTGAAATGCGCGCGCGCGCGGTCACGGTTGCGGCCGTTGGGATGCGCCGCCAGGAGTTCAAGCGCCGCATTGCGCAGGGCGCGGCGCCCCGCAGCCTCCGCATCCGGCGAGAACTCCGCGCCGTCGGTCAATCCCTCGTGCAGGCGTTGAAGCGACGCATCCAGGTGGGTGGCGATGCGATGGCGCAGAGCCTCGCGCGCCTCGTGGATCGCGGCGGGGTCGGCGTCGGCGCGAGCGAGCGCCAGATCCTGTTCTGACGGCAAGGCGAGGAGCAGAGCCTTGAACGCCGGCTCGGCGGACTGATCGTCCAGGGCCCGGCCCATGGCGTCGGCGAAGCGCTCCTCGCTCACCTCGTCCACGTCGCCGGCGGCGCGCGCCAGGATGAGCGCGCGGGCCAGGTTCTGGCTGGCCTCCCAGCGGTTGAAGAGATCTGGGTCCGCGGCCAGCAGGACATAGGCGTCCTTGGCCGGTGCGTCGGTGGTGAGATTTACCGGCGCGGAAAATCCACGCAGGGCGGAGATCACCGGCGTGCGCTCGATCCCCTCCAGGCGCAGGCGCTGCTCCGGCCCAGTCAGGACGACAACTTCCGTCCCGCGCAGAGTCCGACCATCTTCGTCCAGCAGCCCGAAGGCGACGGGGATCGGCAGCGCCCGTTTCTCGCTTTGGCCGGGCGTTGGCGCCGTGGCTTGAGTGAAGGTGAGTTCGAGGACTCGCGCGGCGCGATCGTAGGAGGCGGCGAGATTGACCGATGGCGTCCCGGCCTGCTCATACCAGGCGAAGAAGTCCCCGAGATCGCGCCCGGAGGCCTCGGCGAAACAGACGATGAAAGCTTCCACCGTGGTGGCGTGGCCGTCCCAACGCTCGAAATAGAGGTCCATGCCGGCGCGGAAATCCTTCTCGCCGAGCAAGATACTCAGCATGCGGATGACCTCGGCGCCCTTTTCGTAGATGGTCGCCGTATAGAAGTTGTCGATCTTGATGTAGCTCGACGGACGCACGGGGTGCGCCAAGGGCCCAGCGTCCTCGCTGAACTGGCGCGCGCGAAGGTCCCTCACCTGCTTGATCCGGCCCACGGCGTGGCCACGCTGGTCCGCCGAGAACGACTGATCGCGGAAGACGGTCAGCCCTTCCTTGAGGCACAGCTGGAACCAGTCGCGGCAGGTGATTCGATCGCCGGTCCAGTTATGGAAATACTCGTGCGCCACAACGCTCTCAATGCGCTCGTAGTCGACGTCGGTGGCGGTCGCTGGGTCGGCCAGTAGCAGGGCGGAGTTGAAAATGTTGAGACCCTTGTTCTCCATGGCCCCGAAATTGAAGTCGCGCACGGCGACGATCATGAACAGGTCGAGGTCATATTCGCGGCCGAAGGCTGTCTCGTCCCAGCGCATAGCGCGCTTGAGGCTGTCCATGGCGTAGGCGGCGCGGTCGGAGAGGCCCGGGTCCACAAAAATCCGCAGAGCAACCTCGCGGCCGCTCATGGTGGTGAAGCTGTCCTCCAGCACGTCGAGCTCGCCCGCCACCAGGGCAAACAGATAGCAGGGCTTGGGGAAGGGATCGTTCCACACCGCAAAATGGCGGTCCTCCGGCAGTCCCCCCGCCTCGATGAGGTTGCCGTTGGAGAGCAGGTGCGGAAATGCGCGCGGCGCCTCGATGCGAACGGTGTAGCGGGCCAGCACGTCTGGTCGGTCGGCGAACCAAGTGATCCTGCGGAAACCCTCCGCTTCGCACTGAGTGCAGAACCGCCCCGCCGACATATAAAGTCCGTCCAGCGCCGTGTTGGCGGCGGGGTCGATCTCCACCTCAGTCTCCAAGGTGAAGGCGGATGGGACGTTGGTAACAGTCAGCCACTCTTCGTCGACAGCGTACTCCTCCGGCCCCAGAACGCGACCTTCCACGGCCACCGAAACGGCCTTCAGCTGCTCGCCGTTGAGGCGCAGGGGTCGCTTATGATCGCCGCTCCGGCGGATGGCCAACCGCGCCTTCACCCGCGTAGCGCTGGGCTCCAGGCGGAAATCGAGACTCACTTCGTCGATGAGGAAGTCGGGCGGGCGATAGTCTTCGAGCCGGATCGGCGGCGGTGTGTCGGTGCGCATGGCAAGGGTGTTTAGCCCCGTGAACGGCGACGCGCTATCTGCGGTTGCGAGGATTTGCGCCAGACGTGACGCACGGTCAGGCTTTCCGTTTGCGGAAACCTAGGTATCGTGAATTCCAACAACGCCCGCGGATGGAAGCCCATGGATTTCGACTACTCCGACGACCAGAAATTTCTGAAGAACGAAGCGCGCCGGTTCCTGGAGGGACGCTGCGCCATCGGGGTGGTGCGCAAGGTCCTGGACGACCCCTCGCGCTCTTATGATGAGAGCTTGTGGAAGGCGGTGGCCGAGCAGGGCTGGATGGGCGCGGCGATCCCCGAGGCCGATGGCGGCCTCGGTCTGGGGCATATTGAGCTGGCCGTCATCGCCGAGGAGCTGGGGCGGGCGCTGGCTCCCATCCCTTTCGCGTCCACGGTCTATTTCCTGGCCGAGGCGGTCATGCTGGCCGGCTCCGACGCTCAGAAATCCCATTGGCTGCCCAAAATCGCGGCCGGCGAAACCATCGGCTGCTTCGCCACCGTCGAGCGGCCGGGCGCGCTCACCGAGGGCCAGATCCAGGCGCGAGTGGAAGGCGGTAAACTCACCGGCGTCAAGCTTCCGGTGACCGACGGCGACGTGGCTCAGGTGGCTGTGGTCCTGGCCAAGGAGGCCGGGCGCATGGGCCTCTTCCTCGTCGACCTCGCCGGTCCCGGCGTGACACGCGAAACCCTGCAGACTCTCGATCCCACGCGGAGCGCGGCGCGACTGACCTTTGCGGCGGCGCCGGCCGAGCGCCTCGGCGAAGCCGGCGAAGGCATGGCCCTCGCCGAGCAGGTGCTGAACCGGGCGGCGGTGCTGCTTGCCTTTGAACAGGTGGGGGGCGCCGACCGGGCCTTGGAGATGGCCAAGGACTACGCCCTGCAGCGCTACGCCTTTGGACGGCCGATCGGCAGCTACCAGGCGATCAAGCACAAGTTGGCGGATATCTACATCAAGAACGAGCTGGCCCGCTCAAACGCCTATTTCGGCGCCTGGGCGCTCGAGACCGGGGCGGCGGAGCTGCCGGTGGCGGCGGCCGCGGCGCGCGTGGCCGCCTGCGAGGCCTTCTGGTTTGCAGCCAAGGAGAGCCTGCAGACCCACGGCGGCATGGGCTACACCTGGGAGGTGGACTGCCATCTCTTCTACCGGCGCGCCCAACAGCTGGGCCTCGTCGCCGGCGGCGCCAAGGCGTGGAAAGAGCGTCTGGTCACCGAACTCGAACGGCGCAACGCGGCTTAGCGGAGAGAGCGACATGGATTTCAACGACACACCGGAAGAAGCCGCCTATCGCGCCGAGGTGCGGGCCTGGCTGAAAGCCAACGCGCCGGGGCGCTCTGGCGGCCACGAGAGCGGCCTCGAAGACCCGGTGAGCATGGATGGGGCCAAGGCCTGGCAGCGCAAGAAGGCCGAGGCCGGCTACGCCTGCATCACCTGGCCCAAAGCCTGGGGCGGCGGCGGCGGCAAGGCCTGGCAGTCGGTGATCTTCGGCCAGGAGGAGGCCAAGGTCTCGACGCCCGGCAATCCGTTCGCCATCGGCCTTGGCATGTGCGTGCCGACCGTGATGACCGCCGGCAACCCGGCGGATGCGGAGCGCTTTGTGAAGCCCGCCGTTCTGGGCGATGAGATCTGGTGCCAGCTGTTCAGCGAGCCTTCCAGCGGTTCTGACGTGGCCGCGGCTCGCACGCGCGCGGTGCGTGAAGGCGACGAATGGGTGATCAACGGCCAGAAGGTGTGGACCAGCGGCGCCCACTTCTCCGACTACGGCCTGCTGCTCACACGCACCGACCCCGACGTGCCCAAGCACAAGGGCCTGACCATGTTCTGGATCGACATGCATGCGCCCGGTGTGGAGGTGCGGCCGATCCATCAGATGTCAGGCGCCTCGAACTTCAATGAGGTCTATTTCACCGACTTGAGAGTGAAGGATTCCCAGCGCGTGGGCGCCGTGGGCGACGGTTGGAAGACCAGCCTCGTCACTCTGATGAACGAGCGCCTGTCTGTGGGCGGCGGCGGCGGCGGATCGGGCCACCAACGCGTGTTCAAGCTGGCCAGCGACATCTCCACGCTGGCGGGTCCGGCGGCGAAAGACGCCGGCCTTCGCGAGAAGATCGCCGATTGGTTCGTGCAGGCGGAGGGCCTCAAATACACCACCTACCGCACCATGACCGCGCTTTCCCGCGGCCAGACACCCGGACCGGAGAGCTCCATCGCCAAGGTGGTCAGCGCCGGGGTGATGCAGGACATGGCCCACACGGCCATGGATCTGGAAGACCAGTACGGGATTATCACAGATCCAGCGCTGGCGCCGCTCAACGCAGCCTTCCAGACCATGCTCATGGGCGCGCCGGGTCTCAGGATCGCCGGCGGGACCGACGAGATTCTGCGCAACATCATCGCCGAGCGCGTGCTGGGAATGCCGCAGGACGTGCGCCTGGACAAGAACGTCGCCTTCAAGGACATCCCGACGGGGCGGTAGGTACCGTCTTCCCCTTCATGGGGAGGATGGACCGCGCGCCAACGCGAGGAAGGCGGAGAACGCGCGCCCAACCGATCCGGCTCTGGTCAGCCAAGGCTCGGCAGGCGCGCCCTCCCCACCGTGGGAAAGGAAGATCTGAAAGTTCATAAGGAGATCCCCATGCCCCTCAATGTCCTGATCACCGGCGCCAACAGCGGCTTTGGCCTGCTGACCGCCGCCGCCTTCGCCCGTGCTGGCCACACCGTCCACGCCGGCCTGCGCAATCCGGCCAAGGGCGCGGCCCTGAAGACCCTGGCCGATGAAGGCCTGGCGGTGAAGGTCGTCAGCCTCGACGTCACCGATAACGCCGCCATCGCAGCCGCTGTCCGCCAGGCAAGCGCCAACGCGCCCATCGATGTCCTTATCAACAACGCCGGCTTCGAGGTGTCCGGGCCGGTGGAACATCTCTCCGATGAGAGCCTGAGGCTGCAGTTCGACACTAACGTCCTGGGCGTTGTCCGCATGGTGCGGGCCGTGGCTCCGGCGATGCGCGAGCGTGGCGAGGGCCTGATCGTCAACCTCTCCTCCGTCGCCGGCCACATCGCGGCGCCCTTCACCGGCGCCTATTCGGCCAGCAAGCATGCGGTTGAGGCTCTGTCGGAGGCGTTGTGGTTCGAGTTGCGGCCGTTCGGCGTGCGCGTGGCGCTGGTCGAGCCGGGCGGCTTCGAAACCAACTTCGGCGCCAACGTCATCGTTGAGCCGGCTTATGGCCAGGACTCGCCCTACCGCCCGATCGCGGCCCGCTTCAACGAGGCGATGACCGGTTTCCGCGCCGGGCCGCCGCAGAACCCTGAGGAGATCGCCGATATCATCCTGGCCGTCGCCGCCGAGCCGGATCCCAAACTTCGCCACCTGGCCGGCGACGATGCGCGCATGCTGGTGCCTCTCTATCGGTCGATGGAGTTCGAAGGTTTCGCCGGCGTCATGCTCCAGCGCCTAGGCCTCACCGACGTGTTGCGACCTCCGACTTCGAGTTGAAACTCTCGCTCCCGCTTTCTCACGCAGAGCGGATTTTGGTAAGCTGGCCGTCGTCGGCGCTGGAGCCCATGAAGGGCCGTGGTAGCTGGGGGCGGGATCGAACCGCCGACCTGTGGGTTATGAATCCACCGCTCTAACCATCTGAGCTACCCAGCCGGGCTCCGCGGAAGGCGGGCTTATAGGGGCTGGCCCCGCGGTCATCAAGCCGCCCGATCAGATATGCAGCGCGTGTCCCAGGGCCTTGAGCGACGCCTCCTGCAGCGCCTCGCCGAGGGTGGGGTGGGCGTGGATCGTTCCCGCGATATCCTCCAGCGTCGCGCCCATCTCGATGGCGAGGCCGAAGGCCGCCGAAAGCTCGGACACGCCCTGTCCCACGGCCTGAACGCCGAGCACTAGATGCCGGTCCGCCTGGGCCACCACGCGGATGAAACCGCGCTCGCCATGGCGCGACATCGCCCGGCCGTTGGCGTTGAAGGGGAACTGGCCGATTTTCACATCCAGGCCGGCCGCGCGCGCATCGTCCGGCGACATGCCGGCGCTGACGATTTCCGGATCGGTAAAGCAGATGGCCGGGATACAGCGCTTGTCCCACGCGCGCGGCAGGCCCGCGACGATCTCGGCGACCATCTCGCCCTGTGCCATGGCGCGGTGGGCCAGCATCGGCTCTCCGGTGACATCGCCGATGGCGTAGACGCCGCGCATGGACGTCTCGCAGCGCTCGCCGAAGCGGATGAAGCGGCCGTCCATATCGAGCACCAGCTCTTCGAGACCGAGGCCAGCGACGGCCGGCGCGCGGCCGACGGTCACCAGGATCTTGTCGGCGGCGATCTTTTTCGTCTGACCTTCCGCCGTCTCGGCGCGCAGGGCGCCGCGATCGGCGCCCTTGGCTTTGGCGTTCGTCAGCACCTCGACGCCCAGTTCGGCGAGCCGCTTGGCCACCGGCGCCGTCAGCTCCTGGTCGTAGAGAGGCAGAAGGCGCGGCAGCGCCTCGACCACAGTCACCTTGGAACCCATCTTGGCAAAGGCGGTCCCGAGCTCCAGGCCGATATAGCCGCCGCCAACCACGGCGAGGCGCTTCGGGACCTCCGCCAGAGACAGGGCGTCCGTGGATGAGATGACATCGCCGCCGAAGGGCAAGAACGGCAGCTCAATGGGCGTCGATCCCGTGGCGATGACCACCGCCTCGGCGCGGATTACCCTGGCTCCCGTCTCGGTCTCGACGACCACGGTTTTGCCGTCCCGGAACCGGGCCTGGCCATGGACAATCTTGACCCGCGCCTTGCGCAGAAGTCCGGCCACGCCGTTGTTGAGGCGCTGGACGATCTCGTCCTTCCAGCTCACGGCCTTGCCGAGATCGATCTTGGGAGACGCGGCGGTCAGGCCGAAGGCGCTCTGGCCCGAGGCGGCGGTGGACAGGATCTCGAATTCCTCGGCGACGTGGATAAGGGCCTTGGAGGGAATGCACCCGACATTGAGGCAGCTGCCGCCCAGCTTCCCTTGTTCGACAATGACCGTGTCGAGGCCGAGTTGGCCCGCGCGGATGGCGCACACATAGCCGCCGGGACCGGCGCCGATGACGAGCAATTTGCAGACGATCTCGTCCATGACCTCAGGCGTCCACGAATAGAAGCGCCGGAGTCTCCAGGAGCTCCTTCAGGCGCTGAACGAATACCGCCGCGTCCCAGCCGTCGATGACCCGGTGGTCGAAGCTGGAGGAAAGATTCATCATCTTGCGCGGCACGAAGGCTCGGCCGTCCCACATTGGCCGGACCGCCATGCGGTTGACCCCGACGATGGCGACTTCCGGATAGTTGATCACCGGCGTGGTGGCGATGGCCCCCAGGGGGCCCAGCGAGGTGATGGTGATCGTCGATCCACCGAGCTCGTCCCGACTGGCCGTCCCGTCGCGCGCACGCTCGGCGAGCCGGCTGACTTCGGCGGCGCAGTCCCACACATCGCGCGCTTCGGCATGCTTCACCACCGGCACCACAAGGCCGGCTGGCGTCTGGGTGGCGATCCCGATGTGGACGCCGGCGTGCTGGCGGACGACGCCTGCGTCGTCATCGAACAGGGCGTTGAGGCCGGGCTGCTCGGCCAGCGCCTTGACCATGGCGCGCATCAGGAAGGGCAGGACGGTCAGCTTTGGCCGCTCGGACGAAGGCTTCTTGTTAAGGGCGGCGCGCAGGTCTTCGAGCCCGGTGACGTCCACCTCTTCGACGATGGTGATGTGCGGGATGCGCGATTTCGAGAGCGCCATCTTCTCGGCGATGCGGCGGCGCAAGCCCACGATCTTGATTTCCGCGATCTCGGTTTTGCGCGCGAGCGCCGAAGACCTTGTTCCGTCCGGACCACGGGCGACGAAGGCGTCGAGATCTTCGCGTGTGATGCGGCCCGCCGGGCCCGAGGCGGTGACCTGACGCAGATCCACCCCGGCCTCGCGCGCCTCCAGGCGGACGGCCGGTGAGGCGAGCGGCTTCTCGCCAGCCGCCCGTCGCGGGGCGGTTGGCGCCCCATTACGCTTTGGCGCGAGTGGAGCGATCTCAGCCTTTGTGGCGCGCGCCTCAGGCTTCGGCGCTTCAGCTTTGGTGGGCGCCGGCGTTTCCGCGACGGGTTCAGGCTTCGCCGGCGCCGGTGTCGATGAGCTGTCCTCGACGCCAACCTTCAGGCGCACCAAGGCCGAGCCGATGGCCACCGTGTCGCCGATCTCGCCCCCCATCCACAGCACCTCGCCCTCTACCGGAGAGGGGATTTCCACGGTCGCCTTATCGGTCATGACAGCCGCCAGCGGATCGTCCTCGCGCACGATGTCGCCAACCTTCACATGCCACTCGACGAGCTCAGCCTCGGCCACGCCTTCACCGACGTCGGGCAGCTTGACGATATGCTCGCCCATCACCGGGTCTCCATGATTTCGCGCATCGCGGCGCCGACCCGCGCCGGGCCGGGGAAATAGGCCCACTCCTGAGCGTGGGGGTAGGGCGTGTCCCAGCCAGCGACGCGCACGATGGGCGCCTCGAGATGGAAGAAGCATGCCTCCTGCACCAGGGCGACCAACTCCGCCCCGAACCCGGAGGTGAGCGTGGCCTCGTGCAGGACGATGCAGCGTCCGGTTTTCTTCACCGAGGCGGCGATGGCGTCGAGGTCGAGTGGCACAAGCGTTCGCAGGTCGATGATCTCAGCATCGACGCCAGTTTCCTCCGCTGCGGCCAAGGCGACGTGCACCATCGTGCCGTAGGTGATGACGGTGACGCCCGATCCCTCGCGCCGGATCGCCGCCTCGCCAAGCGGCACGGTGTAGTGGCCATCGGGGGCCTCACCCAGTTCATGCTTCGACCAAGGGGTCACTGGACGGTCGTGATGGCCGTCGAACGGGCCATTGTAGAGCCGCTTCGGCTCGAGGAAGATCACCGGATCCTCGCATTCGATGGACGCGATCAGGAGCCCCTTGGCGTCATAGGGATTGGATGGCACCACGGTCTTCAGACCTGCCACATGCGTGAACAGCGCCTCGGGGCTTTGGCTGTGGGTCTCACCGCCGAAGATGCCGCCGCCGGTGGGCATGCGGATCACAAGCGGACAGGTGAAGTCGGCCGCGGAGCGGTGGCGTAGCCGCGCCGCCTCTGAAACGATCTGGTCGTAGGCCGGATACATGTAGTCGGCGAACTGGATTTCGACGCAGGGGCGCAGGCCGTAGGCCGCCATGCCGATGGCCGCCCCGACGATGCCGAGCTCGTTAATCGGCGCGTCGAAACAGCGGCTGGCCCCGTACTTCTTCTGCAGACCCTG
>Ga0302314_10003392_pt1 | contig 29398 bp, 23 predicted proteins | sample III_Palsa_N2_3_FD_200533 | JGI IMG/M metagenome (GOLD analysis project Ga0302314, IMG submission 200533) | Peat permafrost microbial communities from Stordalen Mire near Abisko, Sweden - III_Palsa_N2_3 | ecosystem: Environmental > Terrestrial > Soil > Palsa > Peat permafrost | place: Sweden...
CAACCGCGTTGCGCGCGAGGATGCCCGCGCCGACCATCACCGACGGGTTCGAGGTGTTCGTGCAGCTCGTGATCGCCGCGATCACGACGTGCCCGTGGTCGAGCTCGGTCTCGGTCCCGTCGGCGAGCGACACCGCGACGGCGCTCCCGCTACCAGCCCCGCCCCCGACCGACCCGCGCTCGGCGGTCGCCGTCGCGCCCGTCCCCTCCGCACCCTCGTCCTCGTGCGCGTAGCTGGGACCGCCGTGGTTGCCCGTGGGATGATCGTTGCCGTTCGCCGGCGGATCGCTCGAGGGGAAGCTCTCCGCGGAGGCCTCGTCGCGCTCGTCGTAGTCGGGCACATAGCCGCCGAGCACGCGCCTGAAGTCCTCGCGCGCCTCGCTCAGCGCGACCCGGTCCTGCGGGCGCTTCGGCCCCGCGATGCTGGGCACAACGTCGCCGAGGGCGAGCTCGAGCGTGTCCGAGTAGGTAGTGCGCTCCGAGCTCTGATCGTGCCACAGGCCCTGCTCGCGGGCGTAGGCCTCGACCAGCTCGATCTGCTCTTTGGGCCGCCCCGAGAACTCGAGGTAGCGCAGCGTCTCCGCGTCGATCGGGAAGATCGCGCAGGTCGAGCCGAACTCCGGCGACATGTTCCCGATCGTCGCCCGGTCGGCCAGCGGCAGGCCGGCCAGTCCCGCCCCGAAGAACTCGACGAACGAGCCGACCACGCCGCGCTCGCGCAGCATCTGCGTGACCGTCAGCACGAGGTCGGTCGCAGTCGCTCCCTCGGGCAGCTCGCCGTGCAGCTCGAAGCCGACGACGCGCGGGATCAGCATCGACATCGGCTGGCCGAGCATCGCCGCCTCGGCCTCGATCCCACCGACGCCCCAGCCGAGTACGCCGAGTCCGTTGACCATCGTCGTGTGCGAGTCGGTCCCCACGAGCGTGTCGGGATAGAGCTGCGGCAGTTTTTGGTCTGGATTGGATCCGTCAGGATCCTTCTGAAACACCACGCGCGCGAGGTACTCGAGGTTGACCTGGTGGACAATTCCCGTGTCCGGCGGGACCACCGCGAAGTCGTCGAACGCGCCCTGCCCCCAACGCAGGAACGCGTAGCGCTCCTGGTTGCGCTCGAACTCGCGCTCGGCGTTGAAGCGGAAGGAATCGCGGGTACCGAAGGCGTCGACCTGCACCGAGTGGTCGATCACGAGCTCGGCCGGCGCCAGCGGGTTGATCTTCGCGGGATCGCCACCCATCTCGGCGATCGCGTCGCGCATCGCGGCCAGGTCGACGACCGCTGGAACGCCGGTGAAGTCCTGCATCAACACGCGCGCGGGCGTGAACGCGATCTCCTTGCTCGGCTGCGCCTGCGCATCCCAGCTCGCGAGCGCCTCGATGTCCTTGACGCTCACCGAGCCATTGCCCTCCGTACGCAGCAGATTCTCGAGCAGCACCTTCAGCGAGAACGGCAGCCGCGCGACGTCAAAGCGCTGCTGCAGCGCGTCCAGCCGGAAGATCTCGTACTCGCGGCCACCTACCTCGAGCGTGCTTCTCGCGCCAAAGCTGTTGTCCGACATGCGCCTCCTCAACTGTCGATCAGGGACTGGGACAGTGATACCAGTCTCTCAAAGCAGCCGAGGAGGCGCGTATGTCACGACTTGATCAGCGGCTTGACGGCGGCGAGCACCTGCGCTTCGCTCAGCGGCTTGTCGAAGCCGCCATTCGGCGTCGGGCTCTTGTTGATCAGCAGGTTGATCGCGGCCGCGTGACGCGCCTCGATCTGGACGATGCTGCCCGCCTCGGACAGCACTTCTTTGCTCGAGATCTTCGGCGCCGCTCCGTTGTAGGCGCCAACTCCCGTGTTCTCGAGCGTCGAAGCGAGCGCCAGGAACGAGCTCTGGTTCGAGACCGGGAAGACAAACGTCGGCTTCGCCACCGGCGTCCCGCCGAGCGACTTGATCGCCGCCGTCAGCGCCTTCACGTGTTCGGCCTCCTGCGCGCCGAAGTCGGTGGCGTAGGTCTTTGCCTGACCGCTGAGGCCCACCGTCTTGCCCTTTTCGTTATAGAAGGCGGACTCGAGATACTCGAGCGTGAGGGCAAAGTTGAGGATTTCCGCATCGCCACCACCGCCCGCGGCGAGTGCCTGGGAGACGAACGGCGTGACCGCCGACACTCCATAGACAGCACCGGCCGCCAGCGCACCGCGCACCATGAAGCTCGCGCGCGTCAAACCGTGCACCTCGACCTCAGCCAACTCCGGGTTCATCAGTTCTTGAGTTTGAGTAGACATTTTAATAACTCCTTTTCACGCTATCGCTTAGGCCAGGAACGGCTTGACCGCCGCCAGGACTTCGGACATGTCAGCCGGCTTGGCGAATGCGCCATCCGGAGTGAGGGACTTCTTCACCAGCGTGCCGATCGTGGACGCGTGGCGCGCCTCGACGCTGTGGATCGACAGCGCCGCCGCCAGCACCTGCTTGCTCTGGATCAACGGCGCCTGACCGAGATACGCCGAGGCGCCGAGGTTCTCGACGGTGTAGGCGAGTTCGGCGGTCGCAGCCGCCGTGGTAATCGGGAACTTGCCTTCCACCTTCGCCACCGGGGTTCCGCCGAGCTGCTTGATCGCGGCGGTCAGCGCGGCCACGTGCGTGGCCTCCTGCGCGCCGAAGGTCTTGATCAGGCTGCCGACGGATCCGCTGAACAGTTTCGCCGCGATCACCTTCGCATAGAACTCGGTCTCCAGGTACTCGAGCGTGAGCGCGTAGTTGAGGATGCCGATGTCGTTCGTGTTGGCGCTCGACGAGGACGTCGTGGCCGCCGGCGCGGCCGCCGTCGAGGAGCTGCTGCTACTGCTGCTACTCCCGCACGCGGCAAGTACGAAGGCGCCGAAGCTTGCGGCACCGGCGCTGCCGGCCATCTTCAGGAAACGCTTGCGATCGGAGTCGTCGCGTACGAGTTGCTCGACGATCCCCATCGGCTGCGGTGGGACTTCATTCTCTGTTGCAGAATCGACAGGCATTTTGAACCTCCAGTAGGTGTTCACTGCCCATCTATTCGCGGCCGGCCCGCGAGCGGATCAGTTTGGGGCCGGCGTAGGGGCGCGTGTGACGCGTCCCTTGCCCTGACGCTTGGAGCGCAGCAGCGCGGCGTCGCAGGCCTGGAGCAGCTCGTCGATCGTCATCGGCGCCTGCCACTGGGCCACGCCGATCGAGGCGGATGCGCCCGGGGTGCGATCGAAGGAGGGGATTGCCAGCAACCGCTCCAGCGCGCGCTGAGCCGCCGCGGCGGCGGGCTCCAGCTCGGCGTTGGGCAGGATCACGACGAACTCGTCGCCGCCGTAGCGCGCGACGCGGTCGAACGCCCGGAACTCGCGCACGAGGGTCTGGGCGACTTCGCGCAGCATCGCGTCGCCGGCCTGGTGGCCGTGGCGGTCGTTGACGAGCTTGAAGTTGTCGAGGTCGATCAGCAGGGCCGACAGCGGGCTGCCGGCGCGCAGCGCGCGGCCGACCTCCTCGTACAGCCGCCGGCGCATCCCGCGGTGGTTCATGGCACCCGTGACCGTGTCGGTGCCGGCCTCGGCGCGCGCGCGCAGCAGCGCAAGCGCGGTCGCCGCCTGGTCGACAAGCGTGGCCGCGAGCTCGATCGAGCGCTCGGCGAACGGCTCGGCACGGCGGCGGGCGAGCAGCACCACGGCCTCGACGTCGCCCTGCACGGCCAACGGCAGCAGCAGCGCGCAGCTGGTCGGCCCGGACGAGCCGGTCGGCTTGGGCGAGGAGCCCACCAGTGCGAGCCGTGGCAGGCTGGTGGCAAGCTCACTCCCGTCGGCCACGAGGAAGCTGCGAGCAGTGCTCGCCACCCAGCTAACGCCCGGCGCTCGCTCCTCGCGTGGGGTGAGGTAGCTCAGCCGTCCTTCGCCCTCGAACAGGTAGATGACCGTCTGCTCGCGCTCGCCGTCGTCCTCAGACAGGTGGTGGACATGGACCTCATCGGCGCCCGGCGTATGCATCAGCTCGCGGGCAAGCGCGCGGAAGATCGCCTCCGAGTCCTCCGCGCTGTCTGCCAGCAGCGTCAGACGCCGCACGCCCGCCAGCAGGGGGTCCCCGCCGGCCGGCAGCTTCGAGGTATCCGTACCCGTAGCTACATCCATCCCTGCAATCTAGCGCTTGAACGTGACAGTCGTCGCAGCCGCGGAGCCGAACTGACCCTTCTGCTTGGGCGTGAACGCGACGCGCACGTTGATTTTCAGCTTGCGATGCTTGCGACGTGCCTTGCTCAGCGCCTTCAGACCGCCACGCGTGAGCGACAACTTGAAGGTGACGGTTGAAGATTTGCTCACACGCCGGGAAACAGTGGGAAGACCCGTGCCCTTCAACTTTATGAGCCCCGCCCCCAAAGTCCTGACCTTGATGATCAGCTTGTGCCCGACGACGCGGTGACTGAGAATCCGCACGCCGCAGCTGGACACGGAGATGCGGGTGCTCTGTTTGACCACAGCCCCGCTCTGAGCCGTGATCGTGGTCGGCATCTGAAGCGGCTTGAGGCAGAGGCCGCCGATCGCCGTCAGCGCAGAATGTGGGCCGACGGGCAGATTCAGCACGAAGCTCGTGACGGGCACGTCCGGGATCGCCGCGAACGTCGAGCTCGTGATCCCTTTGGTGATTTTCGTGTTCCCCGTCAGGATCACTTTCACGCCGTCGCCTTCGAGCACGATGTCGAGATCGGGGAACGACTCCCCCCCGTGCGAGACGAGGTAGGCCGAACCGCTCAGCGTGCCCGGCAGCACCGGGGTCACGACCGTGGCGGACCCGACTTCCGAGCCCAGCGGGCGGCAGCTGACGGGGTTCGCCGCGAATGTCGCTTCCGGACACGCTTTCTGCAGCGTCGTCAGCCGTGACGGCAGTTGCTTGGGAAGTTCTACAAACACGGATTTCATGTTCGCCTCATGTGCCGGCTGAGTCAGGGTGACCTGCAGGCTCGCCCCGTTCAGTTTTGAGGTCTTCGCGCTGGTCGCGGTCTTGAACGACGGTTTGAACGGCAGCGCGCCACAGGCGCCGACCTGAAACGGGCTCGACAGGCCCTGTGTCGCGCCGAACGTCGAAGTCAATGTCGATTCGGTGGCGAGCGCGCCGCAGTTGGTCGGGTTGAAGATGAAGTTGGGCCGGTTGACTTCGACTTTTAAGGTCTTCAGCCGCACCGGCACGCCTCCCACGATTGTTGGAAGGTTGGTCGTCGCGACGGTCACTCGCGCTGTGTTGGGGTTGACCTTGATCGTCGCGCGAGTCGTCACGGTGCCGAGGTTGAACGGTCCGGCCAGGACCGAGACCGGGATCGAGAGGCCGTAGGGGGCGTTGTCGTAGGGGCCCGTGAGGTAGACCGGTCCGGAGAGCGGGTACGGTTCCGTCCCCGCGCCCGCCGTGACCGTTGCGACGCCGATCTGGCTCGCCGCGGTGCAGGTTCCGGTCGTGGCCTGCGGTTCGCCGCAGAGCGTGACAGAGGGGATGTCGCCGAGCAGGCCCGCGGGCAGCGTCGTGGAGATCTGCGCGAGGTACTGCTGGCCGTCGGCACGGGTGAGGTTGAACGTGTAGGGGCTGTAGGCGCCGGCGGTGGCGTTCGCGGGCGTGGCGGACTGGGTCAGGGCGAAGAGGATGGGATTTGGGCAACCGGTCGTAGGGAAGGCGAACGACGGCGTGAACTGTTTGAGGATCCCTTCGCCGGAGTAGGCGATGAAATTGGATTCCGTCTTGGCGCCGCCACAGCCCAGCGGGTTCGCAAGCGGCGCGCGGGGGCCCGTCTTCAATTCGAGGACCACGCTGCTGAACGGGAGTTGCGGCAGATTGAACGGGTGCGCTGCGGTGTTTGTGAAGTAGGCCGTCACCCTGCCCGTGCTCGGGTCGGGCTGGATCGTTCCTTCGACCTTGACCGCGACGCCGTAGGTGCTTTCGGCCACGACGTAGACGGTGTACGGGGGACCGGTGATCGGCAGGCCTTGCGGGGCTCCCAGATAGAGATTGCCGGCGAGCGAACCGGGCGGGAGATCCGTTTCGATCTTGACTTTGCCGATATTCGAGCCGCCTGGGCATTCCGCCGGCGTGCTGCTTTCGAAGTGGATCTTGGCCGGCGAGCAAGCTTCCAAGCCGTTGGCCGCGGACGGGTTCAGCGTCAACCCTTCGGGGAAGGTCGTGTGTGCTTCGGCGATGTCGGCCGTGTTGATTTCTCCTGCGCCTTCGTGCTGCGGAACTTTGACTTCGGTGATGACCCCGTCGGGCTGGTCTGACGTCTTTTCTGACGTCGCTGGTCCAGGGATGACTTCGGTGATGGGTTCGAAGGGAACGTGTGAGCAGCCTTCGATGCCGACGGGGGGCACGGTGGGGGTGCTGCCTTTTTCGCCCGAATCGGATTCGACTTCGACGTAAGAGGTCGAAATCGAAGGCGCGCCGCAACCACTTGGAAGCGTGAGGAAGTTTCCATTCCCGGCGTGCCCGTTGAAGAACAGCTTCGACTTCAACGTCTCCAGCGGGGATTTGACCCCCCCGAGAACTTCCACTTCCGGTGGGATGTTGTTGATTTCGAAGTACTCGTGGAAGTCACCGGAGGGAATCCCCCTGGCTTCCAGTGCCGGTTCTTTGGCATAGCTGACATGGCCTTCTAGGATCAGGTGTACCGCCGAGACGATCGGCGACGCGCCTTCGACGGCGATGCCGAACAGCAGCGGCAGTTTCGCTTCCTGGTCGAGGTTGTAGACCTTGCCGGTCAGCGGAGGGGCGAGCACGGGCACGCCGAGCACTTTGACGACCGCTTCCAGTTCGACGAACCCCGCTTCGCTACCTGGGGGGCAGCCTTTTGGTTCTTTGTTGAACTGTTCCCGCGTGCAGGTTTCGAGCGTCTGGGGGTCGGCGGCCAGACCGGGTGGGACATCGACGCGGAGACGCTTCAGCGGTTCTCCCGTCGGCACACGGCTGCTACCCGTGCCGGTGTGCGCGACTTCAACGCCCGTCAGTCCCCAGGGCGGATGTCCGGCCGCCTGGGTGTAGAAGGCACTACTGGGGCTCGTGTATTCGCAGCTTTTGACTTCTGTTTCGTTGCCGTTGCAGGTCCCGGCTTCGAATTTGGCCACGCCGAATCCGGCGGCCTGGGCGGCAGGGGCGAGCGCCGTGGCGAACATCGCAGCGCTTGCCAACGCACCGAGCATTGCGAAACGAGCAGCTTGTCTCATCCTCTACCTCTCCTCTGACCCATTTGACTCCAGAGGAGAGGTACCCGCTGCTTCAGCTTCTAATCATCAATCCCAACAAATGTAATACAAATGCATTACACACCAGAACAACCAAGACACTACATATGCGCTACCCGAAGACCACCGTCGTGGTCGAGGCGGAGTTGCCGTTGCTCTTCGTCTTGGGCACGAAGCCGATCCGCAGCTTGACCTTCAGCGGCTTGCCCTTGTTCAGGCCGCTGTTGGAGAGCGGAACCTTGAGCGTCGCGGTTTTCTCGGCCTTGCTGAGATGGCGGTAGACCGTTTTGAGGTTCGACCCGCTGCCGCTGATGCGCCCCGCGGAGTAGGTCTGCACGGTGATGTAGGCCGTGTTTCCAATCACCTTCTTGCCGGCGATCCTGACGCCGCAGCCCGCCACCGTGATTTTGGTGTTCTGCGTGACTTTGAAGCCGTTCTGCCCGATCATCGTCGTCGGCATCGTCAGCGGGTTGATGCAGAGGCTGCCGTTTGCCGTCACCGCAGAGTGACCGCCGATCGGCAGGTTGACGGTGATGCTCGAGACCGGCACGTCGGGAGGCGACGCGAAGGTCGTGGTCGTGACGCCCTTGCTGATCTTCGTGTTGCCAACCAGGATCACGCGCACGCCGTTGGCTTCCATCACCAGATCGAGGTCCGGGAACGCCGCCCCGCCGTGGGAGACGAAGATCGCCGGACCCTGCAGTTTGCCCGGCAGCGTCGGCGTGTTCGCCCGCGCCCCGCCGACGAACGACCCGCTCGGGCATTTGTAGGGGTTCGTCGCGAACACCGATTCCGGGCATGCTTTCTGCAGCGTCGTCAGCCGTGACGGCAGTTGCTTGGGCAGCTGCACCATGACCGATTTGAAGTTCGTCTGCCCCGCCCCGATGTTGAGGGTCGTTTCCAGACTGGCCCCGTTGGCTTTGGATGTCTTCGCGCTCGTCTTCGACTTGAACGAGGGCTTGAACGCGAGTCCGCCGCAGGCGCCGACCTGGAACGGGCTCGACAGGCTCTGCGTCACACCCGCCGCCAGATTGGGCGCGGTGGTGCCACTCAGGACCGATTCGGTCTGCAGCACGCTGCAGTTGGTCGGGTTGAGCAGGAATCCCTGCTTGTTGATGTTGACGCTGATGCTCTTCATGCGTAGCGGGATGCCTTTGTAGATCGTCGGCACGGCCGTCGTCGCCGTTACACGCGCGGTGTACGGATTGACGGTGAGCGTGCCGCGAGTCACGACGTTGCCGAGGCTGAACGGCCCGGCGACGGCCGGCACCACAACCGACAGCCCGAACGGCGCGCCGTTGTACGGGCCCGTCAGGTAGACGCTGCCCGTGAACCCGTACGGCGTCGGGCCCGCGCCCGCCGTCACCCCGACCGCGCCGATCTTGCTGGTCGCCGGGCAGGTGCCCGCGTTCGCTTCAGCTTCACCGCACTGCGTCACCGTCGGAATCAGTCCCACGAGACCCTCCGGCAGCGTCGTCTGGATCTGCGACAGGTACTGCTGACCGTCCGTCCGCGCGATGTTGAGCGTGTAGGAGGTCGCCGCGCCCGCGTTGCCGGGAGCCTGGTTGGTGGTGGTCTGGGTGAGCGCGAACGGCGGCGGCGAGGCGCACGCGCCCCCGGAGCCGTTGCTGTCGACCGTGAAGGACGGGACGAGGGGCGAGGCCGGCATGGTCGGGTTCGCGAAGGGGACAAAGCTCGCCAGGCTCGTTGCCGGCCCGCAGGTCAGCGGATTAGCCACCGGAGCGAGCGCTTTCTGAGTAAAGGCCAGTTTGATGTCGCTGAACGGTTGTTCGGGCACTTCGGTGAACGTCACCGTCACGCGACCCGTTTCTTCGTTGGGCGTAGCCAGGCCCTTCAGGCGCACATCGACCCCGTATCTCGTCGATTCGGCGTTGATGTAGATCGTGAACGGCGGTTTGGCGATCGAGGTGCTTTCACCTTCGCCACCGAGGTAGATGTCCCCAGTGAAGGTTCCTCCAGGAGCTTCGGGAAGGGTGGGGACGTTCAGAAAGACTTCGCCGATCTTTGATTTTGCCGGGCACCCGACCCCGAAGACGGGGCTGCCGATCCTGACCTGGGCCGCCGTGCAGGCTTCCAAGCCCGCCGCGGCCGATGGGTTGAGCGTCATGCCTTCAGGCAAGGTGAAGGTCGAGGCCGCCAGCTGCGACGAGTCGATTTCATTTGCGGCAGTGTGAGGCACCGCCAGGTCGGTCGTGGCGCCATCCGGCTGGTCCTGCTGGGTGGTTTCCGGAAGCAGCCCGGTTGTGGGTTCGAAGGGGACAAGTCCACAGCCGTCGAGACCGAGCAACGTTTTGTACTTTTCTTGCGTCAGTTCCTGCGGGCCCGCCAAAAGCTTTTCCGTTTCTTCTTTGGTTTCTGTGCTGCTTTTCGGGGTAACGCCTTCCAGGCTCAGGCGGGTAACCTGGTTGATGGGATCGTTGCATTTAGTCGCATTTGTGATGAACGCGCCATTGCCGGCCCTGCCGTAGTCGAGCTGTCGCGACCTGATCAGCGGAAGAGCCGGAGAGACCTTGACTTCGAAGTAGTCGTGATAGTCGGCGGCGCCTGTTCCCTTTGCTTCTTTGCCCCATTCGACGTTGCCTTCGACGATCGTGTGTACGTACACCCCTTTGCCCGGAAGTTCGAGCGCCGCCCCGTACAATGCGGAGCGGGCCGGCGTCGTACTCGTAGCTTCCGGCTGCACGAGGTTGAATAGTTCACCTTTCAGGACAAGGTCAAATTTCAATTCCGGGTCGTACACGGTGGCGGTTTCTTCGCCGATCACAGTGCTTTCTGGTCCGATGCCGGCTTGTCCGAGTTTTGCCCCTTTGCATGTGGGGGCAGTGAAGACTCCTGCGGCAACTTCAGTTCCTTCGAATTCTTTCATGGTGCATTGAGGCACAGCCGCCGGGCTGGTGGCGAGGCCGGGCGCAACATCGACCCTGACATGCGTCACGATGCCGGTCGGTATCGCCAAGCCATCTTTGTATTCCCCAGTGTGCTTGACCATGAAGTCCGTGATGCCGTAGGGCACGCGGCCGGCGGCCTGTCGATACCCTTCTGTTTTCGATTCTGCTTCGCCCGGTTCCACGGTTTCCGCCATCGGCTGTGTGGCAGGGTTTGCTCCGACGACCTTTTCGCCGCAGCCTTCGTGGCCCACTCCGCAGTTGACCCCGACGAACTTTTCGATTTCGACGGCGGCGCTGGCCGCGGGAGCCGAGATGGCGACGAGCGCCAAGAGCGCGCCAACCAGCGGCGCCAGAAGAGCAAAGCGGACGTTGGACCTCATGCAGACAGACCTCCCTATCGAATCGGACCCGAAGCTTGAATACCCGGTATTGACTCCCCGTACTCCCAAAAGTTGCGGCTACCCGTTGCGGTCCTTCATCAGTTCTTACTCAAGTTCTTATTGAGCGAATCCTGCGAGCTACGTCTACTTTAGACGGAACCATCTCATATCCTGCCCCTCATCTACAAATCCCACCTTACACCATGCAACCAATGGTGTCTAGGGGGAACCCGCTCGAATCAGATATAGACCTCCCATGCGCGATCTCCAGCTGGTCATCTTCGATTGCGATGGGGTTCTGGTCGACAGCGAGGTGATCTCCAACGAGGTGCTCGCCCGCGCGCTGACGGAGCAGGGCCTGCCGACCACGCTCGCGCAGGCGCGGCGCGACTACCAGGGGCTGCTGCTGGCCGAGATCGACTCCCGGGCAGCGGCCAAGCTCGGCCGGCCCCTGACGCAGGACTGGCTCGAGCGTTACGAGCGCGACCGCGCCGCGGTCTTTCGCCGGGAGCTGCGCGCGGTGCCGGGGGTCGCCGAGGCCGTGCGGCGCATCAAGGCGGCCGGGGTAGCGGTGTGCGTCGCTTCCCAGGGCAAGCTCGAGAAGACGCGACTGTCGCTGAAGCTGACGAAGCTCGACCACCTGTTCGGAGACGAGGTCCTGTTCTCCGCCTACTCGGTCCCGCGCGGCAAGCCCCACCCCGACCTCTTCCTGCACGCCGCCGCATCGATGGCGGTCGAGCCCGCGCGCTGCGCGGTCGTGGAGGACACTCCGTCCGGGGTCACCGCCGCGGTCTCAGCCGGGATGCGCGTCCTCGGCTACGCGGCAGACAGCGACGAGGTCGCGCTACGCCAGGCGGGCGCCGAGGTCTTCGGGGCGATGGAGGAGCTGGATGCGTCTGAGGTATGGTCGGGCCGGGTATAGCCCATCCTGGGAGAAATGGGAGGGAACAAAGTGACTGAGCACACGATCGGAACTCGCGAGGAATGGCAGGCGGCCCGGGACGAGCTCGCGAAGCTCGAGGCCGAGCAGGCAGACCGAAACGCGAAGATCAAGGAGAAGCGGCGGGCGCTGCCCTGGGTGCCGGTGGAGAAGGAGTACGAGTTCGACACCGAGGATGGACGCAAGACGCTGGCCGAGCTCTTCGATGGCCGCTCCCAGCTGCTGGCCTACAACGTCATGTTCGGCCCCGACTACTCGGGCGGCGCGTGTCCCGGATGCACATCCCTCGCCGACGGCCTGGACGGGTCGCTCGTCCACCTCAACCACCGCGACGTCACCCTGCTGTGCTTCTCGCGCGCGCCGATCGAGCGACTCACGGCGTACAAGCAGCGGATGGGCTGGGAGTTCCCCTACGTCTCCACCCACAACACGGAGTTCCCGTTCGACTTCGGACTTGCGCTGAGCGAGGAGCAGGCGCGGCGGGTCCCCCAGATCCAGGAGATGGTCGACGATCCACCCGCTTGGCTCGTCGAGTGGTCGCACCAGATCGGGGGCGAGCTGAAGGACGGCCTGCGCGAGGCTCCGGCCTGGATCGCCTTCGCGCGCGAGAACGGGACCGTCTACCACACCTACACCGTGAGCGCGCCCGATCCGTTCGTAGCGCCTTACTTCAACTTCCTGCTCGACCGCACGCCCAAGCCCCAGCCTGAGGAGCCACGCACCTTCCGCAAGGACGAGTACCCGGACGCCCCCATCACCAACCCCGGCTAGAGCACAGCCGTGCTTATCTGTGATTTTGACGAAAATCGTCTGCCAACCTCGACAGCCCAAAGCACCAGGAGGTGCCCAGCATGAAACCGTTTGGGAAACAGTCTTCGAGTGTTGGTGAGCGTCCGGCCGAGCGCCGACGTCGACGCGTTATCTCTTACGCCAACGTCGCCGCGACGCTCGCGCTCGTCCTCTCGATGAGCGGTGGCGCCTACGCGGCCAGCAAAGTCCTTACGATCACCAAGGTGGTCGTGAAGCCGAGCCCTGAGCTGTTGAAGGCCCTGGCCACTTCTCCGTCCATGAAGATTGTCGTCACCAAGGAGGTCGACTCGGCGAGTCCAGCGATATTTAAGAGCCTGGTGAGCTCTGGCGTCTTGAAAGGCGTCATCGGGTTGCAGGGTGCGGTGGGAGCGCCGGGAACGACCGGGCAGCAGGGAACACCGGGACAGCCAGGGGAACCGGGACCCCCGGGCTCCGCCGGGCCCGGAGCGGTGGTCAAGAGCTTGAGCATCAGTCACAGCTCGACCACGCCGCAGACGCTGTTCACCGACGACGGCGATTCGATCGGGGTCGGCTGCAATGTCGAAGGTGGCGTGGCGTCCGCGCTGCTGTATCTCGAGGGTAACGCCACCACGTTCTGGGGCACCGAAACGTCGCAGACGACGGTCGACAAGCACACGGAAACCTCTACAACTCCGCTGGATCTGTCGCTGAGCCAGAGCCCGAGCTACGCGCCCGTCAACGGGATCGAAATCTCGGTGTCGAGCACCGGTCAGCAAAACAGTGGCGTTTACAGCGCTCAGTACACCGCTCTCCAGTCCAGCGCACTCGACTTCCATCTAGACCTCACGGCGAGCATCGCGAGCGTCAACAGCGGCGTCGCCTGCACGTTCAACGCGGCCTACTACCCCCTGTCGACAAGTTGAGGCCTCTCAAGCCGAGTAGATTGCTGCGGGCGCATGTCGGCGTCGAGCATGAACATTGAGGTCCGTCCCGTCTCCTCCAGGCGCGAGCTGAGCACGTTCATCAAGCTCCCTTGGCGGCTCTATCGCGACGAGCCCAACTGGGTGGCGCCGCTGCTGATGGAACTGAAGAAGCGGCTGGACCAGAGCAAGAATCCCTTCTTCGAGCACGCCGAGGCTCAGTACTTCCTCGCCTATCGCGAGGGGCAGGCGATCGGTCGTATCAGCGCCCACATCGATCGGAACTTCAACGAGTTCCAGGACAACGAGTGGGGGCTGTTTGGCTGGTTTGAGTGCGAGGACGACCCCGAGGCGGCGCGTGCGCTGTTGGACGCCGCGGAGGGGTGGTTGCGCGAGCGCGGGCGCGACCGGATGGTCGGCCCGATGGACTTCACGACCAACGACGAGATCGGCGTGCTGATCGCTGGCCACGAGCACCCTCCGATCATCCTCTGCCCCTGGCACCATCCCTACTACCAGCGTCTGTTCGAGCAGGACATCGGCATGGACAAGGCGATGGATCTCTACATGTGGAGCCTGGACGTGGAGGGTCGTGAGAAGGTCCACCCAGCGATCTGGGAGATGGCCGACAAGTTAGAGTCCGAGCACGGGATCGTCTGTCGTAATTTTAAAAAGAAGGACCTACAGGACGAGATCACCAGGTTCCTGGAGGTCTACAACTCCGCCTGGGAGCGCAACTGGGGATTCGTGCCACTGAACGAGGAGGAGGTCCGCCACTACGCCAAGGACCTCAAACCAGTGCTCGATGAGAACTGGGCGATGGTCGCCGAAAAGACGGACACCGGCGAGGTCGTCGGCGCGGCCCTCACGCTGCCCGACTTCAACCAGGTGCTCGCCAAGCTCAAAGGGCGGCTACTTCCCTTTGGCTGGATAACCGCGCTGCGCGCGAAAAAGAAGATCGACGCGGTACGCGTGTTCGCCCTGGGAGTCAAGCCCGAGTATCAGCACACGGGCGTCGGGGCGCGCTTCTATCAGATGCACTTCGACGCCGCCGAACGCACGCCCCAGAAGGGCGGCGAGATGGGCTGGATCCTGGAGACCAACACCGCCATGAACCGCGCGATGGAAGGCATGGGCGGAGAGATCAAGCGCCGGTACCGGGTGTACGAGCGGGTGTTGTAGCGAGCCGGACCGGGAAGAGCTCTCCCGCATCGGTCACATTCTCTCGGCGTGATTGTCCTTGCCGTCAAGGCGCTCCTGGCGCCGTCGTTCGATCGCGCACACCCAACGCAGCTGATCACTCGCAATCCAGGACTGTCCGCCAACGACATGGTGGCGGGCGGCCTTGAGGTGCGCGAACGCGGCACCTGGGATCCCATTGCAGTAGGCGGCGTGCTGCTCCCGCTCGTTGGCCTGACGACATGGCTGACGGCACTGATCAAACTCGACGGCTGAAAGCACACGCTCAGACCTATTTCCGTAGCCAGCAATCGCATCCTAGCGACCATCTACTGCCCGGTATAGCGTTTGCTATACCGTTTGGTACAGCGTTTGCTATACCGGTGCTCGGTGAGCCGCGCCTGATTTCAAGCGACCTTGAGGTAATTACGCAGAGCCTTGCGGATCACCGAGGAGGTCGTCTCGTGGTCGCGCTTCGCCCGGCTGGCCAGCGCTTTGCGCAACTCCGGCTCGAGTCGCACCGACTCGACGCTTGCCGCCGCTGATCCGATCAGCGGCCGGCCTCCGCGACGACGTAGCCTCTGCTCGACGTCATAACCCGCCTCGGCCTTCTTGGCGAGCTTGCTGACCAGCTCATCGGTGATCGGGGCGCCACTTGCTGTTCTTCCGTGCGTCTTCTTAGCCATGCTCAGTACGAATGGATCTCCACTCAGCAATTGTAGTACGAAACTGCGCGCGTCATTCCCCGGCCTCCGAAAACCCGACGGGCGCGCCGAAGCTGACCCGCAGCAGCGCCCCGCCCCCCGGCGCGTTCGCCGCCTCGGCGTAGCCACCGCAGGATTCGGCGGCCTGGCGCACGATCGCGAGGCCGAGTCCTGAGCCCGGGAGCTTGCGCGCACGGTCGGCGCGGTAGAAGCGGTCGAACACGAACGGCAGATCCTCCTCGTCGAAGCCCGGCCCGTGATCGCGGACGGTCAAAACGCCGTCGTGCAGGCCGATCTCGACGAGGCCTCCCTCCGGGCTCCACTTGTGGGCGTTCTCGAGCAGGTTCGACATCGCGCGCACGATCCGCTCGCCCTGCCCGCGCACGAGCGTCGGCTCGACGTCGAGCTCGAAGCGCAGATCGCCGCGGCGCCGCGTGCGCTGCACCGCGCCCCGCACGACCTCGTCCAAGCGCACGTCCTCCGCCTCGGCATCCCCTCTGCCCGCGCCGCGCGCGAGCTCGACCACATCGCTGACGAGCGCCGTCAGCTCGTCGAGCTCGCTGACGATGTCGCCGCGCAGGCTCTCCTGCTCGGCCGCCGGCAACCGCTCGGCTTCGCCGAGGACCTGGATGTTCGCGCGCAGCGAGGCGATCGGGGTTCGCAGCTCGTGGCCGGCATCGGCGATCAGCTGCCGCTGGGCCTCGACCGAGCGCTCCAGCGCGTCGAGCGTCGTGTTGAAGCTGCCCGCCAGCCGCGCGAGCTCGTCGCGGCCCTCGACATCCAACCGCCGCGTGAGGTCGAGATTGCCCGTCAGCGCCTCCGTGCGTTTGGTGAAGCGCGCGATCGGCGCGAGCGCGACGCGCGCGACAAGCGCGCCGAGGATCGCCGCGAGCGCGATCCCAGACACGCCGACGATCACCAGCAGCAGGAGGATCCGGCTCAACTCGTGGTTCATTTCCGTCAGCGGCCGCGCGATCAGCACGGCCCCGCTCGCACCGGTGCCGATCGTGAGCACGCGCAACTTCGTCCCCTTCACGGTCCGGTCGCTCAAGGCGCTGCCGCTGCCGCTCGCGGCGATCGCCTTGTCGCCGGCGCTGACCGCGATCTGCGGCGATTTTCCCTGCCCGGCGGGCACATCGACGGTCCCGTTCGGCGCGATGAACTGCACGTAGCCAGATGCGGCGCCGAACGGGGCCGGCTGCACATGTGTGGGAAATCCACCCCGCGGCGGCGCACCAGGGAACAAATCCCCGTCCGGCTCAGCGGCCGGGGGCGGGTGGGCATCCGATCTCGACGGTCCCGTAAACACCTGCGCGCGCTGGCGCAACCCCTGGTCGATCTCCCCCTGCAGGTCCGAGCGCACCGCGAGGTATACGCCGACCGCGGCCGCGAGCACCGCCAGCCCGACCGCGATGCCGGCCGCCGCGGAGATCCGCGCGCGCAGGCTCACGGCTCGCGCAGTACGTAGCCGACCCCGCGCACGGTGTGGATCAGCTGGCGCGCGCCCGCCCCCTCCAGCTTGCGGCGCAGATACCCGACGTACACGCGCAGCGCGTTCGAAGCCGGGCCGAAGTCGTAACCCCACACGCGGTCGTAGATCAGGCTGTGCTGTAACACTCGCCTTGGGTTGAGCATCAACAGCTCAAGCAGCTGGTACTCCGTCCGCGTCAACTCGACGAATTGGCCTTCCACCTCCGCACCGTGCCGCGAGCTGTCGAGCCGCAGCTCGGCAAACGACAGCGCGTCCGGATCGCTGTCCGGGCCCGAGCGACGCAGCAGGGCCCGTAGCCGCGCCTTCAGCTCGCCGACGTCGAACGGCTTGACCATGTAGTCGTCCGCGCCCACGTCGAGGCCGTCGATCCGATCGGCCACCGCGTCGCGCGCGGTCAGGATCAGGATCGGCACGCGGTTGCCCAGCAGGCGCAGCCGGCGGCAGACCTCCAGGCCATCGATTCCCGGCAGACCGACATCGAGTACGACCGCGTCGGGGACAGCCTGGACAACCTGCTCGAGCGCCTGCTCGCCGTCCTCGACGCTCTGCACCTCGTACCCACCCAGCGTCAGCGCGCGGCGCAGAGCGTCGCGCACCGCGCGGTCATCGTCGACGACGAGCACCCTCATGACTTTGATTGTTGCGTGCTCAGCAGCTGGCTTGCGCGGCCCTGGCAGTCATAGAGGGTGCTCGTGCTCACGGTCACCTTCCGGCAGACCTTCGCCGCGTCGGCGATTGCCACGCTCGAGCCTTTGCGCGTATCGCCCGGCAGCCTGCCCGCGCCGCTCCCGCTCTGAGACGCGAGCACCCAGCGGATTTTGCCCGCCGCCACCTCACCGGCGAGCCAGGAGATGCTGACGTCGCTCTCGCGGCCGGAGAAGCCCCCGATGCCCGCCACGTCGGCGTCCTGGCTGATGATCGCGGAGGCCGCGCTCGACTGGCTCGCGACCGCGATCGTGCCGCCGCCGTGCTGCTTGACGTAGCTGAGCACTTCATTCGACAGGTCTTCGCCTCCGGGGCCACCGCCGCCGCCCGGTCCGCCACCGCCGAATCCCCGGCCGCCGGCGAAACCGGCGCCGCCCGCGGGAAGGATTGGGCTGCCGGCGCCCGCGGGAGGACCGCCGGCCTGGGCACCCGACACTTCTGAGGCTCCTTGCCCGGTGCCGGTCGATCGCGACGTGCCGCCCGAGCCGAACAGTTGCACCCCGCCGACACCGCCAGCGCGGAATCCAGCCCGGCCAGTACCGCCACCTGAGAAACCACTGCGGCCACCCGGGCCGCCGCCAAAGCCACCGGCAGCGGCCGACTCGGGGCCGCCCGCGGGGAACGTCCCGCTCGTCGCGTGCCCGAGCGTGTCCGCCGCCCAGGCCCCGGGCGCTATGAGCAGCGCAGCGAGCACTACCCCGAGCGTCGCGAGGCGCACGCGCCGCTCCGCGAACGCCGCCAGTGCGAGCGCGGCGAGCACGCCAACGGCAATCAGGATCGGCACCAGCCAGGTCAGTTCTCCCGGGTACTGGCCGAGCACCGCTAGCTCGGTCGCGATGCCCGCGACGACGGCGAGCGGGCCGACGATCCGCGCGCTACCCCCGCCCTTCAGCAGCTGCGCGGCGCCCGCGCCGGTGAGCATCGCGATGAACGGCGCCAGCAGCGAAACGTAATAGGGATGGAAGATGCCTTTCGCCTCGCTGAACACGACAGCGGTGACGACGAACGCGCCGCCGACCGCGATCAGCCAGCCACTGCGGGGATCGGAGCGCCGCAGGCGACTTGCCGCCAAGATGCCGATCGCGCTGACGAGCGCAAAGCCGAGCAACCAGCCGGCCTGACCGCCGAGCGCGGAGTTCAGCAGGCGCAGCGGCCCGGCGGTGCCACCGAACACGCTGCCACCGCCGAGCCCTCCCGGGCCGCCCGTCTGCCCATCGATGCGCCCGACGCCGTTGTATTCGGAGATCAGGGAGATGATCTTGTTGTCGCTCGTGCCGGAGATCCACGGCCGGTCGGCCGCCGGGGTCAGTTCCACGAGCAGCGGCCAGGCGCCGCCGACGAGCACCATCGCGACGCCGCCCGCGAGCAGCTGGCGCAATGCGTGCAGACGGCCCCTCGCGGCCGGGGCGATCCACAGCCAGGCGGCCACGATCCCGGGTACGACCATCAGCGCGACGGCCATCTTCGTCTCGAAGCCGAGCCCGACCGCCACGCCCGCGAGCACGAGCCAGCGGGTCTGCGCGCGGGCGGGCGCCGCTTCCAGCGCGCGCACCGTGAACCACAGCGCCGCGACGCAGCAGAGGACGAGCAGCGCGTCGGGGTTGTTGTGCCGCGAGATCGCGACCGTGATCGGCGTCAGCGCCAGCGCCAGCCCAGCGACGAACCCACCGATCCGCCCGAAGCGGCGGCGGACGAGGTCGTAGACGAGCACGACGGTGGCGACCCCGATCAGCGCCTGCGGGACGAGGATGCTCAGCGAGTGGTAGCCGAAGACGCGCACCGACAGCGACTGAATCCACAGCGCCAGCGGCGGCTTGTCGACCGTCATCACGCCGCTGGCGTCGAGCGAGCCGAACAGGAAGTTGTGCCAGCTCGTGCTCATCGACCTGACCGCCGCGCTGTAGTAGTCGTTCGCCCAGCCGTTTCTGCTCAGCGCCCACAGGTTCAGCGTCCCCGCCAGCGCAATCAGCCCGATCAACTCTGGGTGCGGCAGGCGCAGCGCGAACGTGCGCGTCCGTGTCCTGCGGCGCAGCGTCAGCGAAGGGGCGGGCCGGGTCTCCCAGGAGAAGCTCATGTCCCGAGCATCGCCGGGGGGTGTAGGAGCAGCGTGTGACGAAGGTAAAGATCGATAAGGACGGGTTACAGGCCTATTTCGAGGTCGCGAGATCACCTCTGAACGTGGCACTAACCTCCCCCAAAGTGCCACGTTGTGAACAGGTAGTGCTAGGTTCATAAGCGATTAGACGAATATACGTCTATACGAATATACGTTTAATCGTCTAAACTCAGAACATGCTCTTCACGTTGCCAAAGATCACGAAGGAGCTCGGAGCCCAGCTCGATGAGCTCGACCTACTGCGAGCGCGCCTCGGCGCTGAGGCCGGCGGCGGCGGACCTTGGCTCGGCAGTCTGCGCCGGCAGGTTCGGGCAAGCTCGGCCGAGAGCTCGATCTCGATCGAGGGCTTTCACGTCCCCGCAGACGAGGCCGAGAGGCTCGTCGCCGGCGAGGATCTGCCCGGTACCGAGGACGAGAGTCGGATGGCACTGGCTTGTTACGCCCGTGCGATGGACCACGTCGGCGTGATGGCGAGCGACCCAAGCTTTCGCTGGCTCGACCGCGTAATCCTCGACCTGCACTTCGACACCTGCGACTTCCAGCGAGACAAAAGTCCGGGCCTGTGGCGAGCAGGGCCGATCGGCGTAACCGGCGGCGATGGCAGCCTCGCCTATCGAGGTCCCGACGCCGACGCGGTCCCAGATCTGATCGCCGAGCTGGTCGACTGGCTGCAGGCGGGCGATCTCGACGCACCGGCCGTCGCCAGAGCCGCCATGGCCCATCTGAACCTGGTCTTTATCCACCCCTTCCGCGACGGCAACGGCCGCATCTCCCGGATCGTGCAGTCGCTTGTGCTGGCGCGCGAGGGCCTGATCTCGCCCGAGTTCTCCTCGATCGAGGAGTACCTCAGCATGCACACGCCCGCCTACTATGCGGCCCTCCGCGCCCTCGGCGACCACTACCAGCCGGAGCTGAACGCTACCGGCTGGGTCTCCTTCTGCCTTGAGGCGCACCTCGTGCAGGCCCGACAGCGGCTTGCACAGATCGAGCAGGCAGGCGCGCGCTGGGGTTTCCTCGAGCGGCTCGTCGCGGGACGCGGCTGGTCCGACCGGCTCCTTATCGCACTCGAGCAGAGCCTCTTCCACGGCGCGGATCGGAGCTCATACGCCACCGAGGCCGGCATCTCCCCCCCAACCGCCAGCGCGGACCTCCGCCGGCTGCTGGACGCAGGGCTCGTCGTCCGGCAGAGCCTTGGTCGCATGACGCGCTACACAGCCAGCGATGCTTTGCGCAGTGATGTCCGCGATGCATTGACGTGAATTACCGTCATACGAGCGACCGTAGGACTTTATGGTCGCCTGTCCAGGCCACGGGCGGCCAATCTTCAACGGGAGTCCATACCTCGGGAGCCCAGATCTGGCGAAGCTATAGCTGTAACGTCGTACCCCAACCCCATCTCGAGGTGAGGAGAGCGATGCGACCCCTCGTTTCCCGCGTTCCCCAGATCGTGGCCCTTGGCGGCGGCGGCTTCTCGATGGAGCAGGGCAATCCCCTGCTCGACGACTACGTGCTCTCGCTCACCGGTTCCAAGCGCCCGCGCGTGTGCTTCCTGCCGACCGCATCGGGTGACGCCGACCACTACGTCGTGCGCTTTTACCGGCGCTTCTCGCCCGGCTGCGAGGCCAGCCACGTCTCGCTGTTCCGCCGCGACCAGGGCACGGGTGGGGTCGAGGACGACCTCGCGACCCACCTGCTCGCACAGGATCTGATCTACGTCGGCGGCGGCAACGTGGTGAGCATGCTCGGGGCGTGGCGCGCGCACGGGCTCGACGCGGTGCTGCGCCAGGCGTGGCGCAAAGGCGTCGTGCTGTGCGGTCCCTCCGCCGGCTCGCTGTGCTGGTTCGCGGAGTCGCTCAGCGCCTTCCACGGCGCGCCCCGGCGCGTCCGCGGGCTCGGCCTGCTGCCCTACTCCAACTGCGTCCACTACGACGCCGAGCCCGCGCGGCGCGCCGAGTACCACCGCTTCGTCGGCGACGGGATGCGCCCCGGCTACGCCGCTGAGGACGGCGTCGCGCTGCACTTCCGCCGCACGCGCCTGGAGCGGGTCGTCAGCTCCCGGCCCGACGGGTGCGCCTACCGCGTCGAGCCGGCCGCCGACGGCGTCGTGGAAACGCCGCTGGAGACCGCCTACCTCGGGACCGTAGACGCGGACGCCGCCACACCCACAAAGGCCGCCAAGCGCGCAAACGCCGCCAAAGCAGTCCGGTTACCGCCCGTGACAGCGATCGCCGCCGCGTGAACCCGCCGGGCGGTCAGGACACACCCGTTTCAGATACTGAGGTCACGGAGACGGATGAGTCAACGCTGCTCGCGCTCGGCGGGGGTGGCTTCACGATGGAGCCGACCAACCCGCTGCTCGACGACTACGTGCTCTCGCTCTCCTCCGCGAAAGAACCCCGCATCCTGTTCCTGCCGACGGCCTCGGGCGATACGACGGCGCAGATCAACGCGTTTCACGCACGCTTTTCCGACCGCCTGTGCGTGCCCGAATACCTGTCGCTGTTCCGGCTGGGCGAGGTCAAGCGCCCGCTCGCGGAGATCGTGCTCGAACAGGACATCGTGTACGTCGGCGGCGGCTCGATGCGCAACCTGCTCGCGATCTGGCGCGCCCATGGCCTCGACCGTGTACTCGAGCAGGTGTGGCGCGCGGGCGTCGTGCTCGCGGGGCTGAGCGCCGGCGCGATGTGCTGGTTCGAAGGCGGGATCACCCGCTCGAGCGGCCCCCCGGCGCCGATGGCCGGGCTCGGCCTGCTGGAGGGCTCGCTGACCGTCCACGCCGACGGCGAGCCCGAGCGGCTGCCCGTGTGGCTTGCGAGCGTACGTGACGGCACCCTCCCCGGGGGCTGGGCGGTCGACGACGGGGTCGGGCTGCTGTTCCGGGGACAGCGCTTGGAGCGGGTGGTCAGCTCGCGGCCGGGAGCGGGCGCGCAGCGCGTCGACCAAGTCGCCGGCGAGCTCGTCCGGCATCGCCTCACACCCGAGCTGCTCGGCGAGGAGGCCCCCGGGGTGCTCGGGGGCTTCGACGAGGATGTGCAGGAACTGCGGCGCGTCACCCGCCTACGGCGTGGCATGCTCGGCGAAGGGCGTTAGCGCCGAGGGGCGCCGGGGCAGGTCAGACAGGTGCGTCGAACAGGACAGGGCAGATCAAAGGACTCCGCGGCTTCGTTATCTGCGCCCGGTCTTGCGCGGTTTCGCCGGCCTCGGCGGAAAGCGCTTGCGCTCCTCGGCGGTCATCTTACGGATCGTCAGCGAGCCTTCCTTGAGCTGACGCTCAACATCCTCCAGTTTCGCGACACGCCGCTCGGCCGCACGATCCGCTTGAGTGGCCATCCGTCCAGGATAGCGCTCGGGGGTGCTCGGGCCAGGTATTGTCTGCGCTCGCGTTCTCATTGATGCTCGAACGCGGGCTTGAAGGATCCCTTCGGAATGGAGCGCCTGTGAGACAACGCCTGCTGTCAACCATCGGCTTCCCCGCCTCGGTGGCGCCCGCTCCCGCCACGGCGCGCCGCGTCAACCGCCGGCCGCTCTTGTGGGCGTTGCCGGCGGCCGCCGCGGTGGCCCTTGGCGTTCTGGCCGGGACGATGACGGGAACAGCCGGGCACGCGCGCCGCGCGATCGGCTCGTCTTCCCACTCGCAGGTTCATCTATCGACGGCGGCCAGTCTGGCGATCTCGCGGGGATTGGGCGCTGACCTCGCCGGATACCGGCTCGCGCGGTCTCCCGGCGGCTTTCTCGCGCGCAACGCCCGGCAAGGCCTGACGGCAAGCTTCAGTGCCCGCGGCGCCACGATCAGCACGCGCGGCGGTGCGCACGTGAGCATCGCGCTGCAGGCGGTCGGGTCCGGTACCGCGCTGCATACGGTTGGTCTCGCGCGGCCGCTGGCACACGCTAACCGCGCCGAATACCAACGTGGCGCAGCGACCGAATGGTTTGCCAACGGACCCGCGGGAGTTGAGCAGGGCTTCACGGTCGCCGCGAAGCCCACTGGTGCGACGAATGGCGCGCTTACGTTTGCACTGGGGGTCTCGGGCACGCTCACGGCGCGGCCGAGCGCAGGCGGTGGCCTGGTGCTGACCGGCGCCAGCGGCAAGGCGGTGCTGCGCTATGGCGATCTGAGCGTCACCGACGCGCGCGGCCGGACGCTGCCGGCACACATGACAGCCGAGCATGGACGCGTGTTGATCAGCGTCAACGCTCGCGGGGCACGCTATCCGTTGACGATCGATCCGCTACTCGCCTCAGTGGGTGAACTGTACGCATCGGATGGCGTCACCGAAGACGAGCTCGGCGACTCGGTCTCCGCATCTGGCGGCACTGTCGTGGTCGGCGACACCGAAAACTCGTCCGTCCGGGGAGACGGCTCCGCATACGTCTTCACCGAGGGAGCGGGAGGATGGACCACCGCGACCCAGCAGACGAAGCTGGTCCCATCCTCACAGGAAACCGAAGAAGGTTTCGGTACCTCCGTCGCCATATCCGGCAGCACCATCGTTGTGGGAGCCCCGAACCATGCAGGCATCGGGGGCGTCGGCGCAGGTCAAGCCTACGTCTTCACCGAGCCTACCGGAGGCTGGGGAGCCAAAGCACAGCTCGCACAGGTGGCGACGCTGATCGACGCGGAAGACGAAGACACTGCCAACTTCGGGGTATCGGTCGCCATCTCCAACGAAACGATCGTCGTCGGCGCCCCTCGCTACGTCGACTACAGCTATCACACGCCCGGACGCATCGGCGCGGCCTTTATCTTTCAGGAGCCGGCCGGAGGCTGGACGAATGATCACAAACCGACCGAATTTCAAAATGCGATCCTCATCGCCAAGGAAGACGAAGTCGAAGCGCTGATTGGCCACTTCGGCGAATCCGTCGCAATCGGCGAAACCGAAGGCAAGCAGACGGTGGCGGTGGGCGCCCCGGGCGAGCCGGCCGGCACCGAAATTCCCGGCAAGTACCAGCGTGGACTCGTGTTCCTGGTCAACAGGCCGGCCAACGGCTGGCCGGCTCGCGGGGAATTCAACCCGCAGAGCCACCTCAGCACCTCCGAAGTCACCGAGTTCTCGCATCTCGGCCAGTCGGTTTCGATCTCCGGCAATGTGATAGCGGCCGGGGCGACAAAAGCGGAAGTTGGCTCCGTCAAACAGGGAGCCACATACGTGTTTACGGCACCAGCCGCCGGCTGGGGCGCCGAACCCGAACAGACCCAGGCCGCCAAGCTCGTCAACCCCGGTGGATCGGAACTCGACGAATTCGGGAGGTCTGTCGCAGTCGAAGGCGACACCGTCGCCACAGCTGGCCTTGCCAAGAACATCTACCTCTTCGCGATGCCATCCGTCGGGTGGAATGGGGAACAGCAGCCGACAGCGGAATTCACTGCGGGCCCGAAACCAACTGAAACAGGCATCTTCACCGTCGCGCTCTCGAGTGGAGATGTCCTCGCCGGCAGGCTCTCCGCAAGCCCGCCAGATGAAATTGGCCACCAAGAGCAGGGAGCCGTCGACGTCGTGCCGTTCGCCCCGGCGGCCAGCACCCGCGGGACGTCAGGCCTCACAGAAGTCGCGGCAACGGTTGAAGGTACCGTCAATCCTGATCAGACGACGCTCAAAGAATGCCATTTCCAGTACGGAATCGGCTCCTCATATGGCCAGGAAGCCCCATGTTCGTCCTTCCCGACCACGGGCGCGGCTTCGTCAGCGGTGAGCGCCGTGCTGAGCAAACTGTCGCCTGGCACCACCTACCACTACCGTGTAGTGGTGTCCAACGAAGTCGACACAAGCTACGGTGCCGACGCGACGTTCACCACTCAGAGCAGCAAGGGCGGACCCCCGCTCGAAGAAAAATCGACAGGAGGCGGGTCCACCACAATTGGAACCACGTCGACATCCACGACCTCCACCCCGAGCACGAGTACGAGCACCCCCGTGAGCGTCGCCTCGTCCCCAAAGGCGGTCGAAGAACTCCTGAACGGCTGCAGCAGCAGCGCCCTGGTCCTAAACGACGTCTACATTCAGGGTGGCCATGTGGCGATCAGGGGCAGCGCCGCCAAGAGCCTCGTCGGCAAGAAGGTCAAGATCCTCTTCAACGAAGGCAAGCAGGTTGCCACGGCCACCGTCGAGGCAAACGGGCAATACACGACCACCGCGCCGCTGCCGCCCGCCAAGATCCGCGACAGCCTGAGCACGCGCTACACCGCCGAGGTGGGCAAGGTGCGTTCGGTGCACCTGAAGCTCGTCAGGCGCCTTTTGCTCGAACCGCCGCGGGCCTCGGGCACGACGGTCACGCTCACGGGCCAGCTGACGCTGCCGCTGACTAAGCCGATCGCGCCCATCGTCGTCGAACAGCAGCTCGAATGCGGCAAGACGACCGTCGCGACCACCTTCACGCCGCCCGTCAGCGGACGCTTCCACATCACGCTCACCGTCCCCTCGAACGCGCGGGCCGGGATCTTCAGGCTGACGAGCAAGGTCGCCGCGAACAAGCACTCCGTCACACACGGCTTCACCACGTTCAGCCTGCCATTGCCGGTGGCGCTCGGGTGACGCGAGGGCGATGAGCGTCAGGTGAGCACGCGGAGCTTCTCGCGAACCGTCTGGCTTGCCGCCTGTGTCGCGATGTGTTCGGTGGCCTTTACCAACCAGGCGGTCGCCTCTGATACACACCCAGCCAGCCGCTGTGGGACCTTCCACGCCAAGGGCGCCGAGTACGGTGTCTACATCGCCGACGGTCACGTCACGTGCGGTGCGGCCACGGGCATCTTGAAGGCGATTGCCAGCGGCAAGGGCAAGATCGTCAACAACGGCGACTCGGCCGACTCGTACGTGCTCTATGGCGGGTGGCTCTGCCCGTTCGGCAACATGGGCGAGCAGACCTGCGAGCACTCCAAGCGTCCCGTGAACAACCCAAGTCAGGACATCGCAAGCCTGTCCTGCTCGATCGAACGGGGATGCCCAAAGCGGGCAGAGTTCGTGAACGAGTAGCGCCCAGGTGGCAGATCCGACCCTTTACAGCGCTTAATGGTCGCGGCACGTCTCTAAAGCTTTTGCCATTTTTCTTTAGAGACGCTAGAGTGTTGCTGTGGAGCGCACTGACTACGCATCGACCCCGTTTGGCAAGCCGCGGCGCACGCTCGGGCGCCACGGCTACGTGGCCTATTTCCCGGAGCCCATACCGAGGGCGATCGAACTGCCGACGCCTACGGTTCGGCTGCTGGCGGACGCGGAGGCCTCACTGGGGAAGCTCGCCGGCGTCGGACAGCTGGTACCCAACCCGCATCTGTTGATCAGGCCATATCTCCTGCGCGAGGCACTTTCGTCCGCTCGCATCGAGGGCACGCAGGCGTCGCTGGCAGACGTCTTCGAGGTGCAAGCAAGCGGCGAAGCCCCAAACGCGGACGTAGAGGAGGTTCTCAACTACATCGACGCCCTCGAATGGGGCCTCGGCCAGCTGGGCAAGCTCCCGCTCGGCGTTCGTCTGATCCGCGACATGCACAGGCGGCTACTCTCTGGCGTGCGTGGCCGTGAGCGTACACCTGGCAAGTTCCGCACAACCCAGAACTGGGTCGGAGAAAGTGGATCTACCCTTGAGACAGCGCTGTTCGTCCCCCCGCCGCCGGCAGAGATCCCGGCGCTGCTGGCCGACTGGGAGCGCTATGCCCACGAGACCGTCGAAGTCCCGATACTCATTCAGAATGCCCTGCTTCATTACCAGTTTGAGACGCTGCATCCCTTCCTCGACGGGAACGGCCGGATTGGCCGTCTGCTGTCCGTCTTCCTGCTCGTCGAGCACGGCCGGCTGCCAGCACCCTTGCTCTACCTGAGCGCGTACCTGGAGCGCGACCGCGCGCGGTACTACGACACGCTCCAGGCTGTTCGCCAACGCGGCGACGTTGTCCCGTGGATCGAGCTCTTCCTCTCAGCTGTGCATACGCAAGCCGCGGACGCGGTCGTGCGCTCCCAGCGCATCGTCGAGCTGCGCGAGCGCTACCGGGCAGCTGCCTCCGCGATCACGTCCAACAAGGCGATCGCCTTGGTCGACCTCGTGTGCGAAACGCCGATCATCTCCTCACATGCGGTCGAGACCAGCTTGGGCGTTACGCGGCCGACGGCCCTGAAACTCCTGCGTCAACTCGAGGATGTCGGCGTTCTAGAGCAAGGCAATGCGGGACCACGGGGTCAACGCCGATATCTCGCGCAGGAGCTGATGGCGGTAGTGACCGATGAAGGGACCTGATACGCCTTCAGCCGAGCGCCGCCGCGCGCCGCTGTAACTCCGCGCGCACGACTGAGTTCTCCGCGCACGACGCGGCGCACTCGTAGGCACGCGCGGCTCGCGCCATCTCCCCCGCGCGTTCAAGCAGGTCCGCGTGCGCGACGTGCAGCGGGGCATAGCTCTCGAGCTTGCCGGCGCGCAGCAGCGGCTCGAGCACTTCGAGCCCGGCTTCCGCCCCCTCGGCGCGGCCGAGCGCGACCGCGCGGTTGACCTCCACCACGGGCGAGGGCGCACGGCGCGCGAGCTCGCCGTACAGAGCCGCGATCTGCGCATGGTCGGTGTCCTGCGGCGATGCTGCCGTCGCGTGCAGCGCCGAGATCGCCGCCTGCAGCTGGTAGAGCCCGGGTCGGCGCCGGCGCATCGCATCCTCGAGTAAACGCTCGCCCTCGCGGATCCGCCCGCGGTCCCACAGCGAGCGGTCCTGATCGTCGAGCAGCACGAGCTTGCCGTGTTCGTCGACGCGTGCGGCACGGCGCGAGTCGTGCAGCAGCATCAGCGCGAGCAGGCCCGCAACCTCGGGGTCGTCGGGCATCAGGCCGTGCAGCAGTCGCCCCAGGCGGATCGCCTCAGCACACAGCTCGCCGCGCACCAGCCGATCGCCGGCGGAGGCGAACCAGCCCTCGTTGAAGATCAGGTACAAGACCGCGAGCACGCCTCCCAGCAAGTCGGGCAGCTCCTCATCGGCGGGGACCCTGTAGGGGATGTGAGCCGCCGCGATCTTGCGCTTGGCGCGTACCAGTCTCTGGGCCATCGTGGTCTCGCTGATGAGAAACGCACGCGCGATCTCGCCGGTGCTGAGGCCGCCGAGGGTGCGCAGCGTGAGCGCCACGCGCGCCTGCATCGCCAGCGCGGGATGGCAGCAGGTAAAGATCAGACGCAGCTGGTCGTCGACCACGGCCGAGGGCTCCTCCTCGAGTCCATCCGCCTCGGCCGTGGCTGCCTCGCGCTCGGCGAGCACCTTCAAGCGCTCGATGCGGTCGGCCAGCGTTCGGTCGCGGCGCAGGCGGTCGATCGCCCGCCGCCGCGCGGTGACCGTGATCCATGCGGCCGGGCTGGCCGGCACGCCGTCGCGCTCCCATGCCACGATCGCCGCAGCGAACGCCTCCTGCACGGCGTCCTCGGCGAGCTGGAAGTCGCCGAGCTGGCGGATCAGCGTGGCGAGCACCGCGACGCGCTCGCGCCGGAAGGCGGCCTCCACGGCCGCGGTGCTCGCAGCGCTCACGGCTACTGCTCCGGGAAGACCATGACCGGCCGAATCTCGATGGAGCCATACGGCGCGTTCGGGACCTGCGCCGCCCACTTCAGCGCCGCATCGAGATCGGGGACGTCGATCAGGTAGTAGCCGCCGAGGATCTCCTTGGTCTCGGCGAACGGGCCGTCCGTCAAGACGGTCTCGCCACCCCGCTCACGCACGGTCGTCGCGGTGTCGATCCCCTCCAGCGCATCACCGGCGACCAACACCCCCGCGTCGCTCAGGCTCTGCGTGTAGGCATTCCAATGAGGGTGCATGGCCTGCAGCTCCTCAGGCGTTGGGCCGCCCTCGTTGGGCGTGTAGATCAGCATCATGTACTGGGACATCTCTCGCTTACCTCCTGGTCGGGACTGGCGGATTCCGGTCCTTGTCTCGTCGACGAACGGTGCCCTGCGGATTCGACAGGCCACCACCGCGGCGGCGCTCAGAGCGCTAAACCAGCTGGCCGTTGGCTGTAAGCACGACCTCGATGTTCCCGCGCGTCGCGTTCGAATAAGGGCACACCTCGTGCGCGCCGCGCACGAGCTCGACGGCTAGCTTGGGATCCTCGACCGATGGC
>Ga0302314_10003393_pt1 | contig 29390 bp, 35 predicted proteins | sample III_Palsa_N2_3_FD_200533 | JGI IMG/M metagenome (GOLD analysis project Ga0302314, IMG submission 200533) | Peat permafrost microbial communities from Stordalen Mire near Abisko, Sweden - III_Palsa_N2_3 | ecosystem: Environmental > Terrestrial > Soil > Palsa > Peat permafrost | place: Sweden...
CTATATCGCGCTGCTGGGGATCATGGTCGGCTTCCTGGGGGCGACGCTGATCAACTCATCGGTCGACGGGGGGCTCGGCTACGGGACGACCGAGGTCGGTACCCACTACCGACAGCGCCGGCCGGTCGCGATCAACCGCACGCAGACGCTGCTGGTCAAGTGCGCGGTCGCCGTCGTCGCGTTGCCGATCCTGACCGGTGTCCTGCTGCTGGTGGCGGTCGCAGCGCTCGGCCTGCACGCTCCGCATGTCGTTTATCTGGTGCTGCTGCTGATCCTGGCATCGATCATGGTCGCCGCCGGAACGCTGGCGTTATTCGCCGCGTTCGGCGCGATCGGTCAGCTGCTGGCGATGATCCTGTTCGTCTACCTGTCGCTGGCATCCTCCGGCGGCACGGTCCCGATCCAGGCGCTGCCGGGTTTCTTCCGATTCGTCGGCCATGTCGAGCCGCTGCGCCAGTTGCTCGGCGGCACCCGCGCAATCCTCTACTTCAGCGCGCGCGGCGACGCCGGCTTGACGCAGGCGCTGATCGTGATCGCCGCCGAGCTCGTGTTCTGGCTTGTGGTCGGTCTGACCGTGACCAGCTGGTATGACCGTCGAGGGCTGTACCGGGTGGCGCCGGACCTGCTGGCGTACATCGAGGAGGCGGCCGACCGCCGGCCGCGCCCATGAACGACGATCGCCTGAAGCGCACGCCGTCGAGTTGATGGACGTGTACGGCGAGCACCGGCTGCAGGCCAGCATGCCTACGCCTCGTGGACGACGACTTCTGAGGTCGAGCGGAGCGGCGGGCGCTCGTCGACGGGGATGCGGACGATGCGGCCGTCCTCCCACGGACGTAGGAACTGGCCGCCGGACGCGCTGCGGGGGCCGTCCAGCCGTCGCTCGACGGCGCCGAGCACCGCGAATGCCATCTCGCCGAGCGCGCGCAGCGGCTGATGGCGGTTCTGACGCGAGCCGAGCCGGCACTCGGCGAGCGCATCGAGACCCAGCTCGCGCAGCGCGTCGATCAACAAGGCGATCTCGATCCCATATCCGACCGGGAACGGCAGTCGCTCCAGCAGCCGGCGGCGGGCCGCGAACTCACCGGCGAGCGGCTGGGTGAACCCGGCCAGCAGCGGGAAGTGGAGGTTCAGCAGCGGTCTGGCCATCAGCTCGGTGACCCGGCCGCCCTGATCGGCGAGCGCGCGTCCGCCGACGTCGAACGGTCGCGCGAACGAGCCTTTGACGAGCGCGATCTCCGGCTCGGTCAGCAACGGGCCGAGCAGCCCCAGCAGGTGTCGAGGATCCGGATTCGCGGTGTCGGCGTCCAGGAAGCACACGATCTCACCGCCGGTCGCCGCCAGTGCTCGCCACATCGCATCGCCCTTGCCCCGCGCGGGCCCGAGCTCGGTCTCGAGGGCGTCCTGCTGCATGACCGTGGCGCCGGCGGCGGCGGCGCGGTCAGCGGTCCCGTCCGCCGACGCCGCGTCGACGACGACCACCTGATCGACCAGACCTGCGTCGTATGCGGGGCCGACGGTCGTCTCGATCACCCCGGCGACGGTCGTCGCGCATTCCCTGGCCGGGATCACGACCGTGACCGACGGCCGGTCTGCGCGGTCGCGCAACTCGTCAAGATCGAACTCGTCGGCCGCGTAGCGGCGGCGCACCAACCAGGTCGATACCGCGAGGTCGACCGACAGTCCGCGCGCCGCGCGGCCATCGGTCCGCGCCGCGGTTATGACGCGGACGTCAGCGGGTCGCAGGATCGGGATCGCGTGGCGCGCCAGTGCGCCCGCGAACGCCTCGTCTTCGAGCGCCCGCGCGGAGGCGATCCCCCCGACCCGGCGGTAGACCTCGGCGTTGACGCCCAGTGACGCGCCCGCGAAGTGGTGATGGGCGGCGCCGGGGTCGACCGCGGCGATCTCCGCCATCCGCGCCTCGGCGTCACGGCGCCGCCGATCGAGCACGGCGGTCGGCAGCTCGGCCGCCTCCGCGGCGAGCTCGATCGCCCCGGCGATCACGTCCGCACCCCGCTCCAGGTGCGCGAGTTGGCGCTCGAGCCAGTCAGGCGCGGGCTCAGAGTCGGCGTCGGTCGTCGCAATCAGGCCGCGCGGAAGCCCGAGCGATCGTAGCCGCTCGGCCGCCGCATCCATCCCGAGCCAGCGCGCCGGGCCCGATCCCTCGCCCGGGCCTTGGAGGATCGTCAAGCTCAGCCCAAGCCGCCCGGCGGTCTCCCGCGCCACCTGCTCGGTCTGGTCCCGACAACAATCGGCGATGAGGATCGTCTCGAACGCGCTCAGCGCAACGGTCTGGGCGGCGAGCGCCTCCAGGCAGGTCCCGATCCGATCCTGTTCGTCGTGGGCGGGTACGACGACCACCGTCACCAGGTCCATCGAGCTCCCCGCGCGATTTGCTCGCTGCCGCGTTCGTCGTCCTCGTCGGCGTCATCGGTGAGGACGCCGACGATCCGCCCGTCGGCTCCGTACCAGCGCATCCGGTGCTCGTCGCCGACGATCGCGACCTCGCCTTCGCGCCGCAGCTCACGGTAGGCCCGGGCGGCCGCAAACCCAGCCGGTCCAGCGCCGATGATCAGCAGATCGAGCCGGTCGCTCACGTTCGCTCCAGGACGTCGAGCAGGTAGTCGTCGGTGCCGTGCTCGCCTGCCGCGCGCAGCCAGGGCCGCGACCGCAGCCGGCGGTGGATCTCGGTCGCCGACTGCGGACGCTCAGGTCCCGACGGGCGCCAGTGGACCGCCACCAGCCGCCCACCGCCGACCAGCACCTCGCGCAGCCGCTCGAGCGTCGCCTCGAACGCGTCGTCGTCCAGGTAGTAGAGGACCTCCGAGGCGACCACGAGGTCGTGGTCGCCGGGTCCGATCGCGCCCGGGATCTCGCCGAGGATCGCGTCGGCGTGGGGGAAGCCGGCGAGTCGCGTCCGCGCGGCGGCGACCGCCGTGGGTGAACAGTCGATCGTCGTCAAGGCGTCACAGCGCGGGGCCAGCCGGGCGCTGAACACGCCGATCGAGCCGCCGAGCTCGAGCGCGGATCCGAACGGACCGGGACCGGACGCGCTCAGCGTGGCGGCGTATTTGGCGTGCTCGTACACGCTTGAGCGGTAGTGCCAGGGGTCGCCGTCGTGCTGGTAGCGGCGCTCGAACTCGACCGCCCTCATCGATCGTCCTCCGCTCGGGCGTGGAGCGCGCGGGCGCCGGCGGCGGCCAGCGCCGGATCGAGCCGGTGCTGCAGCAGGAACAGCTCAAGATCACGCCGGGCGCGGTCCAGGCCACCGCCGGTTGCGAACGGATGCGACCCGCAGGCGCGGGCAGCCTCGTCCAACAGCGCCCGCGACGCGTGCGCGATCGCGACCCGTGCATGCAGCGCGACCACTCCGAGCTCCGGGGTGGCGGCGTCCATCGCCTGTGCGGCTCGTTGCAGCCAGGCGACGATCGTCTGCTGGGCAGCGAGCATCCGCCCGGCCGCGAGCTGCTCCAGCGGTCCCGCGTCCGGCCGCCTGGCGAGCTCGCCCAGGGCGGCGTCCAGCGCGCAGTCGGCCATTCCCGCCCAGCTCGCCGCGGTGCGCAGCGCGTCGCGGCCGAACCACGGCGGCTGCGACAAGCCGCCCGGCGGCCCGAACTGCGCCAGCACCGGCGCTCGGCGAAACACGACCCGGTGCGAGACCGACGCACGCAATCCGGAGGCGCGGTACCAGCGCTGGTCGACGATCACCGACGCCGGGTCGGTCAGGTCGACCCAGACCGCGACCGGGAGCCGCGCGTCGGGATCACGCGCCAGCACCAGCGCGCGGTCAAGCCCGCCCGCACCGGAGCAGAAGGTCTTGACGCCCGACAGCGTGGCGGCGCCGCGGCCTCGCTCAACGGTTGCCGGTGCGCCCTCGCCGGACCGCGGATCACCGCCCCAGACCCCGACGCGAAGGCGCCGGTTACGCACCGCGGCGAGCTCCACCTCGCGTAGCGCCGGCGGCGCCTGCACGGCGAGACGCTCGACTCCGTTGAGGTGCCCGTCGAAGATCCGCCCGACCGACGCGTCGGCGCGGGCGACGGCCCGGACGAGCTCGAGCTCCTCGACCGCCGGCGGGCGCACCCGGCCGTCGGTCGCGTTGAACGCCAGCGCGCCCGCGTCCTGCAGCAGCGTGATCGCGTCATCGGGAAAGATCGGCGTCGCGCTGCGGTCACGGTCGGCGGCCGTCGCGGCGATCTCACGCAATGCCGCTTCCAGGGTCACCGGAGCGGACCGCAGGGTGTCAGGGGCAAGCGCGGTCTCGTTCATCGCAGCGGCTCCAGTGACAGCCCGCACGCCCGGGCGTGTGCGGTCGCGAGCTCGACGTAGCGGATCGTTTCGGCCGCCCCCGCGCGACGAGCTCCCGGCCCGACCCCATCATGCGCGAGCACGATCGAGCCGTCCACAAGCTGTCCGCGCGTTTCCTCGAGCATCTGCTCGGCGGAGTCCCCGCGCCAGTCGTGCGTGTCGGCCGTCCAGCCGACGAGCCGCAACTGGTGCTCCCGGGCGACGGTCGGCGTCCACGGGGCGGTGTCGCCCCACGGCGTCCGCCACAGGATCGGTCGCACGCCTGCGGGCGCGAGCTCGTCGAGCGCCGCGCGCGTGTCGGCCCGCAGCCAATCGATGTCGCGCCTGGAGTGGCGGAGGTGCTCGTGGCAGTGCAGGCCGACCGTGTGCCCGTCGTCGCGGATCCGCGCCAGCAGCTCCGGCGCGGCGGCCGCGCGCGGCGTGATCGGGAAGAACGTCGCGCGCACGTCGAGCGCGCGCAACAGCTCCAGCAGCGGCGGGGTCCAGGTCCGATCGGGCCCGTCGTCGAACGTCAGCGCGACTGGGGACACGTCAGGATGGGCGGCTCTCGAGCGTCTCGGTCAGCTTCGCGATCGCGAACCCCCACGCCTGCGCCGGCTTGACCTTGGGCGGCAGCGATACCTCGTCGGGGTTCGTGACGACGTCGACCAGCACCGGTCTGGGCGCGGCGAACGCCTCGTCGAGCTCCCTGACGTCACGTTCGGTTCCGTAGGCCTGCTCGTCCTTGATTCCCTTCGCGCGCTCGTAGATCGACGTGCGGCTGTCGCGGTCGAACGGCCGGCCGTCGGTGTTGCGCTCGATGAAGTACTGCTGCAGCTCCGGATGGATCGCCTCGAAGGCAAACCGCATATGGCCGAGGATCGGGTAGTTGCGCAGGATCGAGTGACGTCGCTGGACGACATCGTGGATGCCGATCAGCGCGATCGCGCCGAAGACGACGGCGACGACGACGAAACCCCAGCCGCCGAGCGCCAAGGCGGCGGCGACGGCCAACGCGCACAGCGCCAGCGCAGATCCAAGGGCGGCGAACCTCACCACATTCAGCTACCCGAGACGAGCGGGCGCAAACTGCCGAGCGGAGCACTCGGCCACCCGAGCACTCGGCCACCGGACCTATTGGCCGCTCCGGACCGGTCGACCGGTTGGATTCCAACGCCGCACGTGGCCGCCGGTTTCCCGATCGATCGTGCGGACAGCAACACATACAGGGTCGGCCGCGCGAACGGTCGGACCGCGCGACGGTCGCCGGCAGGCGGTCACCGCAAGCTCAACGGAAAGCCCCGGAAAAGGAGGAGCGGGATGTCGGCTCTGTCGACGCGCAGTCAGACGGGATGGTCACTGGTCAAGGGCCCGGTCGCGATCATCGGTGTATTGGGGATCGCGTTCGGCATCCTCGGGTTGATCTTCGGCGGTCACGGCTTCACGACCGCGAACATCCCGCACGGCGGAATCGCGGGCAAGCACTGGTTGGGAATCGAGGTCAACGGCTGGACGAATCTCCTGTTCGTCGCCGCCGGCCTGTTGTTGCTGCTCGGCTCGTCGATGCACTGGGGCGCCAAGACGTCAGCATTCGTCGTCGCCGGCGTCCTTGGCGCGGCGGCCGTGATCGCGCTGATCCGCGGCAACGGCGTGTTCGGGATCTTTGCGGCGAACCATCGCACCGAGATCGTGTGGGGCGTGGCCGCGGTCGTGCTCGGGTTGCTGTCGATGCTGCCACGCGTCGGCGGGAGGACATACGCAGTACGGGAGCCGGTCCGTCGTGACGATCGCGTTCGTGACCAGTCGGTGGTTCGCGACGGGCCGGTCGTCCGCCGCGACCGCGCCGTCGGCGACGAGCCGGTGGTCCGCGATGACCGCGACGAGCTGGTGACCCGCGATGACCGCGACGAGCTGGTGACCCGCGATGACCGCGCCGCTCGCGACGAGCCGGTCGCTCGCGAGCAGACGGCCGCTCGCGCGGAGTCGGTTGCCCCCGAGACCCGCCACGCACCCCAGGGCTGAGGCGGACGCGACCGCTAGAACGCAGCCGATCCCGGCCGATCGGTGTCGATCAACTGGCTCAGTGAGTCAGGCGATAGCAGCCAGCTTCCGTCGATCCGGCGGTGCAGCGTGCCCCGCTCTGACAGCGCCCGCAGTCCGAGGCTGACGGTCGGTCGCCGGGCGCCGATCAGATGACCGATCGCCTCATGCGTGAGCGGCTGCTCGATCGCGATCCCGTCAGGCCCTCGCCGTCCCCAGCGGTCCGCCAGCAGCCAGAAGAACCCCAGCAGCCGGTCCTCGACCCGTTCCAGCCGGCCGATCGCGGCGTTGATGTCGGCGCGCTCGAGCTGCCGCATTGCGAGCGCGAACAGACTTGCGATCATTCGGGGCCATTGACGCATCGCGGCGAGTACACGATCGTCGAGCACCGCGATCAGGGCGACCTCCGGGCACACAAGCCGGGCTCCGCCGGCCAGCGAGCTGGCTTCGTCCGTCCGCAGATCAAGGATGTCGCCGGGTCCGTAGAGGCTGCTTGAGGTCCGGGCGGCGAACCGTACCTCGCGTGCGAGCAGGCCCTCGACCACGAGCAGCCCGAAGGGGTGGCCGGCGACGGGCGGGACCGTCTCGCAGATCCCGGTCTCGCAGGATCCGCGGCCGAGCTGGATCGCCGGAACCGTCAGCGCCCGAAACGCGGTCGCCGCCTGCCCGTTCTCCAGATCGGCGGCGAGATCCGGGAGATGCTCAAGCAGCCGGATCGCGACCGCCGGCTTGCGGGCGGCGACGGTCGCAAGGTGCTCGCCGCCGGTCCGACGGTGCGTAGGGACGTCACGCCTACGACCGAATGGAGGCGGGCCGGGATGCAGGTGCGGCGACGGTGTGGCGCTGATCGATACGGACATGAGTGCTCCATCTGCAGCTCGAAGTTCGAGCGTTGCCCGTGAATCGGCGCCGGACTCGACTCCGACCACGTGCCTCGCGTATGGACACAGCCCGTGACCCGATCAGGATCTCGTAACCGCTCACAGTCAGGTTAGTCGACCGCGGGGCAATCGTGGACGAATAGGTCTTCGAGGAGATCTGCCGCCCCGGGCTGCCCGCGATGTATCGTGAATTTATGACCGGCACGACGGATGGTCAGCCCGCCGCCGAGGCCGCGGGCTCCGACGACGGCAGCGTCCTGCAGCGGATCTCCACCGAGATGGTCCGCACGATGAAGCAGTACTACGGCAAGGGCCCCGTGTCGGCGAAGTCGTATCTGGTCGATGACCTGCTGTTCGTGGTGATGCGCGAGGGGATCACCCAGGCCGAGCAGACGATGCTCGCCGCCGGCCGCGAAAGCATGGTCCGCAACTTCCGTCAGGAGTTCGAGAACGAGATGACCGAGGTACTGACGAGGATGGTCGAGCGAGTCACCGGTCGCCGGGTCGTGACCTACCAGAGCCAGGTGCTGTTCGATCCGAATCTGACGATCGAGATCTTCGTGTTCGACGACGGCGCCACCCCCGGGCGCGGCGCGTCCGACGATCTCATTGACGGCGGCAATCCAGAGTTGGGTCCGTGAGCTCACGCACGTGCGCCGCCGCCTGACGCAGCAGCCGCGAAACCTGCATCTGCGAGCAGCCCATCCGCCGCGCGATCTCGCTCTGCTTGAGATCGTGCTCGAGGCGCATTTGGAGCGCCGTGCGCTCCCGATGCGGTAGGCGCGCGATCTCGACCGACAGCGCGAGCTTGGCATCGACTAGGTCAAAGCCGCCGTCGGTCCGGCCGAGCTGGTCACCGAGCAGCTGTGGCTCCGGGGCATCGGATCCGGACGCCGGGGCGTCGAGTGACAGCGAGAAGTGCGCCGTCGCCGCATCGATCCCGACCAAGACGTCGTTGAGCTCGATCCCGAGGAACGCGGCGATCTCGTCGGGCGTCGGCGCGCGCCCCGTTTGGTCGGTGAGCTCACGCGCGGCACGGTCGACGCGCAGCGCCAGATCCTGGGCGCCTCGCGGCACGTGTGCGGTCCAACCCGTGTTGCGGAAATGGCGCTTGAGCTCGCCGAGGATCGTCGGGATCGCGAAGGCCCGGAACTCGATGCCCCGGCTCGGGTCGAACCGGTCGATCGCGCCGAGCAGGCCGACCGACGCCACCTGCACGAGGTCCTCGAGCGGTTCGTACGGGTTGCTGTAGCGCTTGGCGAGCCGGCGAGCGAGCGGCAGGAACAGCTCGGCCAGCTGATCACGGGCCCGGCGATCGGAGTGGTCGTGCCAACGCCGGGTCAGCTCGTCGACGTGTGCACCGACGAGCTCTGAGCTTGCGCCGCGAGCGTCTGCGGATCCGTTCAGCGTTGCCGACATAGCTTCCCGATGCGGACGAGACAGGCACTCCTACTGACGCAGGCTGAGGTGTGGCATGGGATCCGCGCGCCGTTCAACACGGTATTCACGCTACGCCGCCGCGGATCCCTCGGCCACGGGCGCGTTGGGAACGAACTGCGAACGCGGGCCGGTTAGTACTCGACTTCCATATTTTGGGACCCCGCCGGCCCTTGAATCTCGCTGAGCCATGGCACGTGCTCAAGCTCCGACGAGGCCTGCAGTCGGACTTCCCCACAAATACGCCGGCCAATCGGAGGAGTCGTCCCGGCGACGGATCCTGCCCGGGATCGACCACGAGCGACCACCAGCCTTGTGCCGCGATGCAGCTCACACAGGCCGGTCGAGGCGGCTAGGACTTTTCGGCGTCGACGGCGGGTTGGAGCTGGGACTTGTTCATCTTCGATCGTCCGTCGACATTGAGCTTCTTGGCCTCCTGACCTCCCGACGTTCAGCAACGCTCGCGCTTGACAACCTACGATTATTAGATGATAACCTACGAAAGGAAGGAGATCATCGACAACAACCCGCCGGAGGCCCACCATGCAGGCCACGAACATCACCGACAACCTGATCCAGCTGACCCGCTACCGGTTCGTCAACGCGTTCCTCGTGCGGGAGGATGACGGCCTGACGCTGATCGACACGACGATGCCGCGGACCGGGGGCCAGCTGATCGCGGCCGCCCAGCGCGCGCGGGCGCCGATCACCCGGATCGCGCTGACGCATGGTCACGGCGATCATGTCGGCTCGTTGGACGAGCTGAAGTCGACGCTCGGCGATAGCGTGCAGGTGCTGATGCCGGACGCCGACGCCAGGATCCACACCGGAGAGCAGGTCGTCACCGGCAAGCTGACCGGTAGCTGGCCGAAGCTCGCGACGGTCCCGGATGTCCGGCTCGCGCCCGGTGACCGGGTCGGCAGCCTCGAGGTGATCCCGAGCCCGGGCCATACCCCTGGACACGTCGCGTTCCTGGACACGCGTGATCGCTCGCTGCTCGCGGGCGACGTGTTCACGACGATCGGCACGACCGCCGTGACCGACCACTTCTACTGGCGCTTCCCGCTGGCGGCGATGGCGACCTACGACAAGGCACGGGATCTTGAGTCAGCCAAGGCACTGCGGGCGCTTGAACCGACCCTGCTCGCCGTCGGCCACGGCCGCGCCGTGGCCGCGCCGGGGGCCGCGCTCGACGCCGCGATCCAACACGCCGGGCGCTGATGCCGCGAGCGGGTCTGGACGCCGCCTCGGTGGTCGCCGCTGCCGCCCGGCTCGCCGACCGCGACGGCCTGGACCAGCTCACCCTGGCGCGGCTGGCCGCCGAGCTCGGGGTCCGCGCGCCGTCGTTGTACGCGCACGTCGGCGGCCTCGCCGATCTCCGCGACCGCGTCGGCGCGCTCGGTGTCGCTGAGCTGACCGAGGTGCTGTCGGAGGCGGCGACGGGCCGGGCCGGCCGCGAGGCGCTGCACGCGGTCGCGGTCGCCTATCGCGCCTATGCCCGCATGCGGCCCGGCGTGTACGCCGCCTTGCAGCGCGCGCCCGCGGGTGACGAGGACGAGCGCCAGGCCGCCGCCGCGCGCCTCGTGGGGGTCCTGATCGCGGTGCTGCGCGGGTACGGCCTGGAGGGCGATGACGCGGTCCACGCCGTCCGGCTGCTCCGCTCGGCGCTGCACGGGTTCGTGTCGTTGGAGAGCGCCGGCGGGTTTGCGCTGCCGCTCGGTCTGGAGGAGTCCTACGAGCGGCTGGTCGAGATGGTCGACCGGGGGCTTCGCGACGATCGGGTCGGCTCGTGAACGAGGTCGCGGTCGGACGGCTGAGCGAGATCTGGCGCTACCCGGTGAAGTCGATGGCCGGCGAATCGTTGCCGCGCAGCGAAGTCTCATGGCAGGGGCTGGCCGGCGATCGCCGCTGGGCGTTCATCCGTCCCGGGATCGCGCGCAGCGGCTTCTCATGGCTGACGATCCGCCAGCAGCCCCGCATGTGGCATTACCACCCTGTGTTCTCCGATCCGGCCGATCCCGATCGGTCGCCGACGATCGTTCGCACACCGGACGGCCGCGAGCTCGACGTCACCGATCCGCGGCTGGCGGCCGCGCTCGGCGACGACCTGCGGGTGATCAAGCAGGACCGCGGGATCTTCGACTCGCTGCCCCTGTCGCTGATCACGACCCGCTCGATCGCCGACCTGGAAAGCCTGCTCGAACTGATTCCCGGCGAGCTCGGCCCCCGCCGCTTTCGACCCAACCTGCTGGTTGAGCCCTACGCTGCCGACCGCTTCCCCGAGGACGGCTGGCTCGGGGCCGTGCTGCGGATCGGCTCGATGCGGATGCGCGTCGATCGCCAGGACCCACGCTGCGTCGTGATCACCGTCGACCCGGACCGCCTCCAGTCCAGCCCGGAGGTGCTGCGGACCGTCGTTGCGCAGCGCCGCACGTTCCTCGGTGTCTACGGCTCGACCGTCACACCGGGAGCGGTCGCAGTTGGCGACGATGTGGTGCTCGAGCGCCGGCTGTGACCGGCGCCAGTGCGTCGGTCAGCGCTACCAGCTGTCGTAGCGGATCACGTCGGCCGCGGGCCGGCGGCGAACCGGTCCGAACCGGCCGCGCGGCCAGCCGACCGGAATCAGCGCGAACGTCTTGACGCGGCGCGGGATGTTCAGCGCCACCTTGAACTCCTGCTCGAGGCAGAGGTGCCAGGTGGTGATGACCGCGCCAAGGCCGAGCGCGCGGGCGCATAGCAGCATGTTCTGAGCACCCGGGAAGACGCTGCCTGCCTCCGAGATCGAAACCGAGCGGCTGCTATTGCGGATCAGGCTGGCGGTACGCCGCCAGCCGAGGCCGGCGAGGCCGCGGGCGACGCCGCGAACATTGAAGGTGACCTGGCGCTGCCAGGGCCCCATGTCGTAGCAGGGGACGATCAGCGCGGGGATCTGATCGAAATGCTCGGCCTGGAAGCGTGATGCCGCCAGCTCACGGTCGAAGGCGTCACGGGTCATGCCCTCCGGCGGCACGCCGGTGTGCTCATAGAACTTCCAGCACGCCATCCAGGGATCCGCCAGCGCGCGCATCCGGGAGCGGTCGGTGACGATCAGGAACGTGTAGGCCTGGGTGTTGCTGGCGGTCGGCGCCCACGTGGCCGCCTGAACGAGCCGTGACAGCAGCTCCGGCTCGACCGGGTCGGGTCGCAGGCGTCGCATCGCGCGCATCGTGCTCATCACCTCGAGGATCGGCGCGTCCGCGCCGAACGAGGTCAATTCTGTGCGGGTCGCGTCCACGGCGGTCAACATATAACCTCAGTTCGGCGATGGACCTCGGCGCGCCGATCTCGTACCTGGTGCTGGAGCGTGGCACCGACGTGCTCAGTGCCGATCATCAGGCGATCGGTCACGTGGATCACGTGCTCGCCGACGAGCGCGAGGACGTGTTCGACGGGATCGTGATCGCCCGCGCGGGGATCGGTCGCGGGCACGTGTTCGCCGATGCCGACGAGATCGGCGAGATCTACGAACGCGGCGTCGTGCTCAAGCTCGACCAGCGTGCCTGCGAGCAACTGCCCGAGCCGTCCGCCAACCCCGCCGTGGTCGGCGAGGATCCCGGCGACCGGATCACCGGCAAGCTCCGGCGCGCCTGGGATCGGCTGTCCGGGAACTACTGAGCGACGAGCGGGGGGGAGACGACGGTCCGGTTGCGGCCGTCGTGCTTGGCGCGGTACAGCGCGCGATCGGCGGCGGTCAGCAGCCCGCGCGGGTTCGGGTTGCCGTCGACTCGCCGGGCCAGACCGACCGACACGGTCACCGTCGCGGGCACGAGCCCCTGCATGCCGATCGGCGTGGCGGCGCGGATCCGCTCGGAGGCGAGCTGCGCGCCCTCGTAGTCCGTGCCGGCGAGGATCACGCAGAACTCGTCGCCGCCGAGGCGCATCGCGATGTCGGCGTCACGGGTGTGCTCACGGAGGATCTCGGCGAACTTGGCCAGCACGAGGTCGCCGGTTTCGTGGCCATAGCGGTCGTTGATCTGCTTGAAGTCGTCGAGGTCGCAGATCAACACCGCGCAGTCAGCGTTCTCGCCGATCAGCGTGTCCAGCCCGCGCCGGTTGCGCAGGCCCGTGAGCGTGTCGAGGCTGGCGAGCCGGTTGAGCCGGGCGCGCTGGCTGATCGTGTGCTCGATCGAGGCCGCGAGGTCGACCAGCAGCCGCAGCGAGTGGCGGCGCTGCTCACGCGGCAGCAGCCGGTCGACCGGGTCCTCGGCGATCACCACGCCCGCCAGCATGCCCCCGTCGCCGAACCATGGGACCAGCAGGCAGTGATCGTGCCAGGCCAGCGGCCCGCGGCCGTTGCGCTGCGAGCGAGTCCCGGCCGACGGCTCGAACACGCTGCGGGCGGGCAGCAGCCACGCTCCGGCCCGGTTCTGATCGGACGTGAGCAGGTCGCTGAGGTGCTGCTCGGGCAGTCGCTCGGGCAGCATCTCCGGTGACTCCCAGCCACGGATCTCGACCCGTCGCAGGCCTCCGTCCTTGGCCGTGGCATAGACCCCGACCCGGTCGAATCCAAGGTCCGCGGTGACCGTCGCGCCGAGCAGCCGGTACAGCTCGCGTCGGTCGCTGCACTCGGACATCTGCGGCGAGATCTCCGACAGACGGGCGAGCATCCGCTTGTCGTCCTCGTTCTGGCGGACCCGCTTGGCGGTGCGCAGCGCCTGTTCGACGTATAGGCAGATCACTCGCAGCCTCTGCATGTCGCCGTCGGTCGGGCGCATCCCCGAGATCGGGTCGTCGACCGACAGCAACCCGAGCGGCTCGCCGTCGACGTCCTCGAGCAGCATCAGCAGCAGATCCTCGTTACGCCAGGCATCCGGGCCCTCGGCCTCGGGCACGGTCGACGGGAAGAAGTTGGGATCCCCGTCGAACATCCCGCGGGTGCCGGCGACGAAGTAGATGCCCGGGGCTCGTTGCACCGGCGTCCCGGGTAGCCGCGTCAGGAAGTCACGGGGGATCGGCGGTGCCGCCAGCTCGGGGTTGGAGACCTCGTGTCCGCCGTAGACGAACATCGCCGTGTAGTCGTCGTACTCGGGCCGGTACACGTTCATACAGACGACGCCGAAGCCGGCGGACATCGCGACCGCCTCGCCGGCCGCCTCCAGCACCCGGCGCAGCGGCGCTTCGTCCGCCGTGCGGGTGAGGTCCAAGAGCCCTTTCAACGTGTCGAGCGCGCCGGGCTCCTCGATAAGCGTCTGTTCGGGCATCGGGGCGATATCCGCACCAACAATAGCTACCCGAACCTCACCAATCCGAAAATCGGATAAATACGAAAGTTACAAGGGTCGTTTTCACGGCGGCGGGCGTCCGCCGACCGTTCAGTTTCGTTCGTCGACGACGTCAGTCGCCCGTGCCGCCGCCGGCAGCCACCGTGCTCCAGAGCGTCACGTGCGGCCGGGTTCGCGCCCGTGAGGAGCTGGCGCCGCTGCGCCCCGTCGAGATCAGCTGCGTGGCCTCGGGGCTGGTAGCAAACCGCTGCATCGCAAGGGCGGCGGGCAGCGCCCGGCCGAAGCCGAGCGTCGACGCGTGCCACAGCTCCAGGATCGGTGTGCCGCGGACGTCGATCCGCACCAGCGCGCGGCGACGAACCTCGTTTGATGCCGTATGCGCGAGCGTCAGCACCAGCCCGTCGCCCGCGACCGCCGCGGCGACCGCGGCCGCGTGGCTGTTGTAGGTCACCAGATCCGGTGGGGCGATACCCGCGCGTGTGAACAGCAGCCCGGTGCCGGTCGACGGGTCGAGTTCAGGGGGGCCGATCAGCCATCGGTGGTCGGCGAGCTCGCCGGCCGGAACATCATGGCGGCCGGCGAGCGGATGGTCGGGCGCGGCGACCACGATCAGCCGGCAGCGCAGGAACGGCACCGAGGCGATCGTCGCCGCGCGCTCGGGCACCGGCGCGGGTCCGAGCACGATGTCGGCGCGGCGGTGCTCGAGCAGCTCCGCCGTCTCGCCGCCGGCGACGGTTTCGATCGCGACCTCGAGCCCCGGATCCCGTGCCGTGAAGGCGTCGATCACCGGTCCGACGTGCTCGGCGACGACGTTCGTCACCGCCACCTGCATCAACCGCGCGCGGCCGGGTCCGTCGTGCACGGACCGCCGCGCCTGCTCGGCCAGCGACAGGATCTCGGACGCCAGCGCCGCCAGTCTGCGGCCGCCCGCGGTCAACCGGATCGCCCGTCCATCACGGACGAACAGCTCGTCACCGAGCTCCTTGCGCAGCGCCGCGACCGCAACCGACACGGCGGGTTCGGTCACGCCCAGCTCGGCGGCGGCCGCCTTGACCGACCCCAGCCGTGCCACGAGTACGAACGAATGCAGCTGGGCGAGCGTCATGGGCGAATAGAGGATGACCTGTCGAGCTTGCCCGAACGAGCAAGTAGTTCAGAATCGCACATGAACCGTACGGCTCACTCAGCTAAGTGTTCGCTTAGGTGTCGTTTGGCGACCAATGCACAAGCGCGCGAAGCTCCTGATGGGAGGGAGCGATCGTGCGATTTCGGCTGCGGACATCACGACGGGAGATGGGCGGATGATCGAGTCGTCGGTCGTCGACGCGACGCAGGAGATGACGATCCGTTGGCTGACGGACGGCCGGCGCGTCGTGCAGGCGCTGCTGGTGTCGGTGGTGGGGTCGGCGCCACTGCCCGAGGGGGCGATGCTGGTCGTCGACGAGGACGGTGCGGTCGAGGGCTCGATCACCGGCGGCTGCGTCGAGGGCGCCGTCGTCGTCGAGGCCGAGCGGCTCCTTGCCGGCACGCGAGAACCGGGCGTGCTGAGCTATGGGATCTCCGACGAGCTGGCCGGCACCGTCGGTTTGATGTGCGGCGGTACCGTCAACATTCTGCTCGCAGAGCTCGCCGGGACGGCGGCGGAGACCGAGTTCGACGCGCTGCGGGCGCACGCCGAGGGTCGTCCGGTGGCGATCGCGACGGCCCTGGACGGCTCCCCGGGCGCCCGGCTGGCGATCGTCGACGGTCGCGTGCTGGGCTCGCTCGACGGTCCAGAGCTGCTGGACCGCAACGTCGCGCGCACGGCGGCGGGGCTGCTGGAGGAGGGCAGGACGACGATCTGCCGGTTCGGCGCCGACGGCGTCACGCTCGGCGCCGAGCGCCAGGTCCACGTGCGTGCATACGCACCGCAGCCGAAGATGGTGGTCGTCGGCGCGATCGACTTCGCGGCGGCGATCGCCCCGATCGCCGCTCAGCTGGGATACGTCGTGACGATCCTCGATGCTCGCGAGCGCTTCGCCCGCTCGAACCGCTTCACCGCGGCCGCGGTTGTGAAGGTCGGCTGGCCTCAAGATCTGCTGCCGGGGATCGAGCTCGGCCCACGGGACGTGGTGCTCGTGTTCACGCATGATTCGAAGTTCGACGAGCCCGCGCTGCTCAGTGCGCTCGCGACCCGGGCCGGCTATATCGGCGCGCTCGGATCTCGCAAGACGACCGCCGACCGCGAGCGGCGACTGCGAGCCCATGGGGTCGACGACGACGGCTTGGCGCGGATCCACTCGCCCTGCGGCCTGGACATCGGCAGCCGGACCGCGGAGGAGACCGCGATCTCGGTGCTTGCCGAGATCATCTCGGTCCGCGCCCGGCGTTGTGCGGCGCCATTGCGCGAGACGTCCGGCCCGATCCACACACGACAGCGATCGTTGTAGTGCCCCTGGGTCGATGCATCAGCTGTGCCTCGGCAGTGCCCCGGCACGCGTCTGTGGCCCCAGCCCAACAACCGGACCAATGGCGATCCGTTTGGCCTAAGGGATCGCTTAACTGGGGTTGCGGACGCGGCGCCGGGCGGTCCACAATGCCGCTGAGCGAGCGTGCCCGCGTTACGACGTTCGGGCGTGTCTGGCGTGATCGGAGAGGAAGCGAGCGACGTGCAGGTTCCAGCACCGTTTGAGTACGAGCGCGCGACCAGCGTGGAGCACGCGCTGGGGTTGCTGGCCGAGCGTCACGACGCCCGCGTGCTGGCCGGTGGCTACTCACTGTTGCCGATGATGAAGCTGCGGCTGGCGACACCCGAGTGCCTGATCGACATCGACGACCTCGCCGGGGAGCTCGGGTACGTCGAGCAGCACGACGATCAGATCCGGATCGGCGCGATGGCGCGCCACCGGCAGCTGCTCGAGTCGCCGCTGCTGTCGCGGCTGGCGCCGATCTTCATCGATGCCGAGCGCGTGATCGCCGATCCGATCGTCCGCAACCGCGGCACGATCGGCGGCGCGCTGTGCCAGGCCGATCCGTCCGAGGATCTCAGCGCCGTCTGCACCGCGCTCGACGCCGAGATGGTGATCCGCGGTCTCGGCGGGGTCCGAACCGTGCCGATGGACGAGTTCTACCGCGGCCCGTACCGTACGGCGGTCGCCGACGACGAACTGCTGATCGAGATCCGGATCCCGACCCGCGAGCGCTCCGGCAGCGCCTACGAGAAGGTCAACCGTCGCGTCGGCGACTGGGCGGTGGTCGCCGCGGGAGCCGCGCTGTCGCTCTCAGACGGTCTGATCGCGCATGCTGGGATCGCGCTCGTGGCCGTCGGGGCCGACGTCACCGCCGGCGCCGCGCAGGACGTGGTCGTCGACCGGGAGCCGTCCGACGAACTGTTCGAGCGCGCCGGTCGGGCAGCCGCCGCGGCGTGCACGCCGGTCTCTGATCAGCGCGGGTCGGCGGAGTACAAGCGCCACGTGGCCGCCGTCCTGGTGACGCGCGCGCTGCAGCGGGCCGCCGCCCGGGCGGCCGAGGCGGTCGCCTGATGCGGGTCGGCCTGACGATCAACGACCGCGAGTACGTGCGGGAGATCGAGCCGCGGCTGCTACTCGTTGACTTCCTGCGCGACGATCTGCGGCTGACGGGAACGCACTGGGGTTGCGACACCTCCAACTGCGGCACCTGCGTCGTGCTGATGGACGGCGAGCCGGTCAAGTCCTGCACGCTGCTGACCGCGACCGCCGCCGGTCACCGGATCCAGACTGTCGAGGGGCTCGAGGTCGACGGCGTGCTTGACCCGGTGCAGGTCGGCTTCAGTCGCGAGCACGGCCTGCAGTGCGGCTTCTGCACGCCGGGGATGATGCTGACCGCGCGGGCGCTGATCGACGCGCGGGCGGGCGGGGAGCCGCTCACCGACGACGAGATCCGCGAGGCGATCTCTGGTCAGATCTGCCGGTGCACCGGCTACGCGACGATCGTTCGCTCCATCAGATGGGCTGCGGAGCACTCAGAGGAGGAGATACGGACATGAATGCAGGTATGAGATGACTGCGGTCGGCGCGCTCGCCGGCTGGCGGATCGGGCTGCTGCTGGGGATCATCGTGATCGCCATCGCCGCCGTGATCGTGATCACGGTCGTGTCGCTGGCTCTGCGGATCGCCAAGCAGGCCCGCACCGCCGTCGGGGGCGTGGACGTGGTTCGTGCGCAGACCGAGACGCTCGACGGCGGGGTGGGGAGGATCAACGACTCCGGGGTCAGGATCCTGCACTCGGCGCGCGCGCTCAGAAAGGTGGCGGTCGGCAAATGACGCTCGCGCTCGCCGCCACCTCGGCACATACCTACTGGGGGATCGCGCTCGCGATCGCATTCGGGGCGACAGCCGTCGTCGCGATCCTCTTGACGGTGCTCGTCAGCGCCGTCGACAGCATCGATAAATCCGTCAAGAGCCTGCTGGCGGTCGCCGGCAGGGTCGCCGGCAACACCTCGAACATCCCCCAGCTTCAGGCGACCGCGCCGGTGCTCGGGCTGATCGTGGAGGAGGCTCTCGTGCAGGACGACTACATGAACGCGCTGACCGACGGGTTCGGTGGCAAATGAGCACGCATGTGCTCGTGATCCTGTCAGTCGCGCTCGCTGCCGTCGTGATCCTCGCGCTGGCGGTCACGCTGATCCTGGTCCGACGAGGCCTCGAGTCGATCTCGGCCAACCTGAGCGCCCTGGCCGGGGCTCTGGAAGGAGTGCAAGCGGAGCATCTGCGCCCCCTGGAGCCCGCCGTGATTGCGATCAACGGCCAGTTCGACACGATCCTGAGCGCGCTGCCGGGGATCGCGTCCAAGGCCGCGATCGTCGCCGAGCGGAGGCCGACATGATCCTCTACTGGATCGGCTCGCTGATCGTGCTGCTGGTGATCGTGCCGGTGGTCGTAGTTCTGCTGCGCGGGGTCCTGCAGGCGGCTGACGGGATCGTCCCGAGCGTCCAGCGGATCGCGGCCGTTGCGGCGGCCGGGTCACAGGACCTCGATGCGGTGCCGCTGCTGCTGACGACCCAAGAGCAGGTCAAGCGCACGGTCGAGACGGTCGCCGACTACGGCGGCTCGCTCAACGTGATCCTCGACGACGCCTGACCTGAGGAGGAGGAGAGACACATGCCTGCACCCGGAATCGTGCTTGCCGTCGGGGTCGTCCTGATCGTCGCGGCGGTCGTCTACTACCTGGTCCGCACGATCATCGCGCTCCGCGCGATCACCAAGGGCCTCGACGACGCGATCGCCGGCGTCGGCGAGCTGATCGAGAAGAGCGCCCCGGTCAACGAGGTGGTCAACACGATCAACTCCCATCTCGATGTTGCCGTCGGCGCGCTTGAGGGCCTGCTCGTCAAGAAGGCCGGTCTGCGCGACGCGGTCGGTTTGATCGACGGCCTGTACCCGGGCGCCGCCGCCGACGGGCTGCGTGACTTCCCGGACTCCAAGACGACCACGCCGCCACGGATCTCCGAGGTCTACACGCGCGGCGTGCTGACGCTCGCGCGTCTCGGCCGCGAGGCACCGATCGCGGTCGTCAGCCCCGAGGGTCCGGTGCTGCGCCATCCGGATCGCGCCGCGGCGCAGACACGGGACCTGTACCCGCACGAGCGTCAGTTGCGACCCGGGAACCTGGATCGCTCGCCGGTGATCGGATCGGACTCGCCGATCCAGTACGAGCCGGCGGCGACGCCGGGAATGCGCCTGGCGCGCCCGGCCGGTGGTGGTGCGGCGACCGCGCCTGACCCGGCGAGATGGGCGGCGGGCGGTCGGACATCGGGTAAGGCCAGGCAGGAGACGACGCCCGATCAGGACAGTCAGGAGACGACGCCGGATGCGGACTGACGTCGGTGCCCATGCTGACAACAGAGGCGAACACCGGTTCGCTCCAGAGCAGAGGGGGAGGTCCTGATGCAGACGCCTGCACCGTGTGGCTATGAACGCGCCAGCACGGTCGACGGCGCGATCGCGTCGCTCGTCGAGCTTGGCCCGACCGCCCGGATCATCGCCGGTGGCCACAGCCTGATCCCGATGATGAAGCTGCGACTCGCCACGCCCGAGCACCTGATCGATATCAACGATCTCGACGAGCTCGCCTACATCCGGCGTGATGGCGACGAGCTCCGGATCGGTGCGATGACGCGCCACGTCGAACTGCTGCAGTCCGAGCTGCTAGCCGAGCATTTTCCGGTGTTCGCCGACGCCGAGGAGGTGATCGCCGACCCGGTCGTCCGCAACCGCGGCACGATCGGCGGATCGCTGTGCCAGGCCGATCCCAGCGAGGACCTGTCGGCGGTCTGCTCGGCGGTCAAGGCCAGCGTCGTGATCCGCGGATTGGATCCCGCCCAGCCACCCCATACCACCGAGCGCGTGATCACGATGCACGAGTTCCATGTCGGTCCGTACGTGACCGCGGTCGGCGCCGCGGAGCTGTTGACCGAGATCCGGATCCCGATTCGGCCAGGCGCCGGCTCCGCCCATGAGAAGGTCGAGCGACGCGCCGGCGACTACGCGATCTCCGCCGTCTCGGCGGCGGTCTGGGTCGACGGCCCGACGTTCGCCGACGTCGGCGTCGCGCTCGCGGCCTCGGGGCCGTTCACGATCGACGTCGTCCGCGCGGCGGAACTGTTGCGCGGTCAGGTGCCGTCCGAAGAGCTGTTCGAGCAGGCGGGCCAGATCGCCTCCGAGGACTCGATGCCGATGGCCGACAGCCGCGGGCCGATCGACTACAAGCGCCACCTCGTCGGCGTGCTCACCAAACGTGCGCTGCGCCGTGCGACCGCTCGCGCCCTGCGTCAGGACATTTAGGAGAACCGATGCACGTCACGATCAAGATCAACGGCGAGGACGTCAGCCGCGACGTCGAGCCGCGCCGGCTGCTGGTCCACTTCATCCGCGAGACGCCCGGGTTGACCGGCACCCACTGGGGTTGCGACACCTCCAACTGCGGCGCCTGCATCGTCCATCTCGATGGCCAGCCGGTGAAGTCCTGCACGGTGCTGGCGGTGATGGCCGACGGCCACGAGGTGCGCACGGTCGAAGGCCTGGCAGTCGACGGCGAGCTCGATCCGATCCAGACCGGCTTTCACGAGAAGCACGCGCTGCACTGCGGCTTCTGCACCCCCGGGATGATGATGGCCTGCCGAGCGCTGCTGGACGAGAAGGCGGCTGAGGGGCGGGCTCCGACCGATCACGAGATCCGCACCGCGATCTCCGGCGGCATCTGCCGCTGCACGGGCTACATGAACATCGTTGCCGCGGTCCGTTGGGCCGCGGAACACGAGGCGCAGATCAAGCAGGAGGCGTAGACGAGATGGCCACGACCGCCCCAGAGAACCTTCCCAGCGCAACCCAGGAGCGACCGATCGGCTTCGGTCGTCTGAAGCGCAAGGAGGACGCGCGCTTCATCCGCGGCGAGGGCAAGTACCTCGACGACATCACGCTGCCGGGGATGGTGCACGGCGCGATCCTGCGTAGTCCGTACGCGCACGCCACGATCAACTCGATCGACACCTCCGAGGCGCTTGCGCTGGACGGCGTGCTGGCGGTCGTGACCGCCAAGGACCTCGAGACCCTCGGGTTGGCGTGGATGCCGACGATCTCCTACGACACGCAGGCGGTCCTGGCCGGCGACAAGGTCCGCTTTCAAGGCCAGGAGGTGGCGTTCGTGGTTGCCACCGACGAGTACATCGCGCGCGATGCGCTGCCGCTGATCCAAGTCGACTACGACCCGCTGCCCGTGGTCGTCGACGCCCGTAAGGCGCTTGATCCCGACGCGCCGCTGATCCGTGACGACAAGCCCGGCCAGGTCGACAACATCGCGACGCCGACGTGGGAAGCCGGGGACGAGGAGGCGACCGACCGGACCTTCGCGGAGGCCGACATCGTCGTCACCCGCGACGTCATGTATCCGCGCTGCCATCCCGCACCGATGGAGACGTGCGGGATGATCGCGGACTTCAACCCCGAGACCGGGCAGCTGGACATCTACAACGGCAATCAGGCGCCGCACGTTCATCGCACCGTCTACGCGCACGTCGCCGGCCTGCCCGAGCACATGATCCGGATCATGTGCAACGACATCGGCGGCGGCTTCGGCAACAAGGTGCCGGTGTACCCCGGGTACGTCTGCGCGATCGCCGCGTCGATCGTTGCGGGCGCGCCGGTCAAGTGGATTGAGGATCGCACCGAGAACCTGACCTCGACCGGCTTCGCGCGGGACTACATCATGCACTCGTCGATCTCGGCCAAGGACGGACGGATCACGGGCCTGAAGGTCGACGTGATCGCCGACCACGGCGCCTGGGACTCGACCGCGCAGCCGACCAAGTTCCCGGCCGGGTTCTTCCACATCTGCTCGGGCTCCTACACGCTCGACGCGTCGCACGTCAAGGTCAAAGCGGTGTACACGAACAAGGCGGCCGGCGGCGTCGCCTACCGCTGCTCGTTCCGGATCACCGAGGCGGTGTATCTGGTCGAGCGGATGGTCGAGTCGCTGGCACTGGAGATGGAGGTCGACCCGATCGAGCTGCGGATGCGGTCGTTCATCGCGCCCGAGCAGTTCCCGTACGAGACGACGACCGGCTGGACGTACGACTCGGGCAACTACGCCGAGACGATGAAGGTCGCGATGGACATCGCCGGGTATGACGAGCTGCGGCGTGAGCAGGCGGAGAAGCGCGAGCGCGGCGAGTTGATGGGGATCGGGATCTCATTCTTCACCGAGGGGGTCGGCGCCGGCCCGCGTAAGCACATGGACATCCTCGGGATGTCGATGAACGACGGTGCCGACCTGCGCGTCCACCCGTCGGGCAAGGCGGTCGTCTCGCTCAGCGCGCAGACCCAGGGCCAGGGCCACGAGACGACGTTCGCACAGATCGTCGCCGAGGAGCTCGGAATCCCGCCCGAGGACATCGAGGTCCGCCACGGCGACACGGATCGTTCGCCGTACGGCCTCGGCACCTACGGCAGCCGTTCGACGCCGGTGTCCGGGGCGGCGGTGTCGTTGGTGTCACGCAAGGTTCGCGACAAGGCGCGGCTGATCGCGGCGACGATGCTCGAGACCCGTCCCGAGGACCTCGCCTGGGAGAAGGGCCGCTGGTACGTCAAGGGCGACCCCGAGCAGGGCGCGCTGATCGAGGAGATCGCGCAGCGGGCCTACAGTGGCGAGCCGCTGCCGGCTGGGATGGAGGGCGGGCTCGACGCTCAGATCATCTACGACCCGCCGAACCTCACCTATCCGTACGGCGCCTACATCGCGGTCGTCGACATCGACCCGGAGACCGCGCAGGTGACGGTCCGGCGGTTCATCGCGGTCGACGACTGCGGCGTGCGGATCAACCCGATGATCGTCGACGGTCAGATCCACGGTGGACTGGCCGAGGGGATCGGGATCGCGCTGATGGAGCTGATCAGCTTCGACGAGGAGGGCAACTGCCTGAACTCGTCGTTCATGGATTATCTGATCCCGACCGCGCTCGAGTGTCCGGAGTTCGAGCTCGGCGAGACGGTCACGCCGTGTCCGCACCACCCGATCGGCGCCAAGGGCGTCGGCGAGTCGCCGAACGTCGGCTCGCCGCCGGCGATCGTCAACGCGGTGATCGACGCGCTCCGCCAGCGCTATGACGTCGACCACATCGACATGCCGTGCACGCCGGACCGGGTGTGGGCGGCGATGCAGGGACGGCCGGAGCCGCCGCAGTGATCCCACGCGTCCTCTCGGAGCGCGCGCGAGACCTGCGAGAGCACGGCGAGCCGTTCGTGACGGCGACCGTCGTGCGCACGCAGAAGCCGACCAGTGCCCAGGCCGGCAACGTCGCGCTGGTCCATCGCGACGGCACGATCGAGGGATTCGTCGGCGGCGTCTGCGCGCAGCACAGCGTGCGGCTGTATTCGCTGCAGGCGATCGAGACCGGTCAGCCGCTGTTGCTGCGGATCATGCCCGACGTCGTGGGCGGGGCCGAATCCGCCGTGCCCGAGCCGGTCGTCGATGACGGCTCGACGTCGCTGTCGGGCCACGAGCTCTCGCGTGAGGACGGCACCGTCACGGTCCGCAACCCGTGCCTGTCGGGCGGCGCGCTGGAGCTGTTCCTGGAGCCCGAGCTGCCGGCGCCACGGGTGCTGGTCGCCGGCGAGTCCCCGATCGTCGGCGCGCTGAAGTCACTCGGGCCGCAGATCGGCCTCGAGCTGGTGGCGGGAGTCGACCGGGCCGACGGATCGGTCAGCCCTCGGCCCGGGGACCTCGGGCTGATCGTCGCCGCCCACGGGCGCGGCGAGATCGAGGCGCTGCGCGCCGGGCTGGAAGCAGGGCTTCCCTACGTCGGCCTCGTCGCCAGCCCGAAGCGCGGCGCCGCGGTGCTCGAGGACCTGCGCGCCGAGGGAGTCTCCGAGGAACTGGTGGCGCGGATCGACAGCCCAGCCGGCCTGGACATCGGCGCCCGCACGGCGGCCGAGATCGCGCTGTCGATCCTGACCCAGATCGTGATGGTGCGTCGCGCCGGCGCCGTGGGCGTTCCGGCGCCGCTGGATGCCGAACAGGCCCCCAACTCAGACGATCGCGACGTCGGCATCGACGGAGATGCGGACGCGGTGGCGCCGGCGATGGCGATCGATCCGATCTGCGGGATGACCGTCGTGATCGTCCCCGGGGTTCCGTCCTCGTCGACCGACGGTGAGACCTCGTATTTCTGCTGCGAGTCGTGCAAGCTCGCGTTCGAGCGAGAGCACAGCGCGGCATGAACCCGCGCGAGGCCAGCGGCGACCCCGAGCAGGAGCTCCGATACCTCGTTCCGGACGTCGAGACGCTCGCCCAGCGGCTTGCCTCGGTCGACTATCTCGTTGACGAGGCGCTCGGGACGTCGATCTTCCTGAGCCTGCGCCTGCCCCAGCCGCTGCTGCTGGAGGGCGAGGCCGGGGTCGGCAAGACCGAGGCGGCGCGATCACTGGCGATGGTGCTCAACACGCCGCTGATCCGCCTGCAGTGCTACGAGGGGATCGACGCCGCCGAGGCGCTCTATGAGTGGAATTACCCACGTCAGCTGCTGGCGATCCGGCTGGCCGACTCGAGCGGCGAAAAGCTCTCCGAGCAGGACCTGTTCGGGCCCAATTACCTGATCCGCCGGCCGCTGCTGGCCGCGTTGGAACATCCCGGCCCGCGGCCCGCGGTGCTGCTGATCGACGAGGTCGACCGCGCCGACGACGACTTCGAGGCGTTCCTGCTGGAGCTGCTCGGCGAGGCGGCGGTGACGATCCCCGAGCTCGGCACGGTGCGCGCCACCCATCCGCCGATCATCGTGCTGACGTCCAACCGCACCCGAGACCTGCACGACGCCGTCAAGCGGCGTTGTCTGTATCAGTGGATCGACTACCCCAGCCCCGAGCGCGAGATCGAGATCATCCGCCGCCGCGTCCGCGGCGCGGCGGCGACGCTCGCCGTCCAGGTCGCCACCGCGGTCGCGCGGATGCGTGACTCCGACGTTCAGAAGCCACCCGGGATCGCCGAAGCGATCGACTGGCTGGCGGCGCTGAGCCTGCTCGGGGTCGAGCGCCTCGACGCGGACGCGATCGGGCGCACCCTCGGGTCGGTGCTCAAGTACGCGGAGGACCAGGACGTGATCCGCGCTGCCGGGTTGTCGCAGTTGGTCGCTGGTACGAGATGACCGACTTTCAGATCGAAACGGTGACCCTCGACCTGCCGGCCCTGGCCGGCGCCTTCGGCCGTCGCCTGCACGACGCCGGGATCCCGGTGACGGCGGAGCGCTCGGCGCGCTTCGCCAGCGCTCTGCGGTTGGTCGCGCCGGTCGCTCGACGGCGGTTGTACTGGACCGCGCGCGCCGTGTTCGTCTCCGATCCGACCCAGGTCAGAGTGTTCGACGCCGTGTTCGCCGAGGTGTTCGGTGCCCGCGACTTGCACCGCGCCGAGGCCGCGCCGGACGCCGAGCTGGCCGCGACGCCGGCGGACGAGCGCGCGCGCGCCGAGCGTCCCCGGGACGCGACAACGCCACCGCGCGCGGACGGAGAGCCGGCCGCCAGCGCTCCCAGCGACAGGTCCAAGGAGGACGACGACGCCGCCGAGGAGATCGAGGTGCCGACCGTCGCCTCAGACGAGGAGCTGCTCGCGCACAAGCACTTCGACGCACTGGATCCCGGGGAGCTTGCCAACCTCTACCGGCTGATGGCCCGGCTGCAAATCGCGACGCCGATACGGCGCACCCGGCGTGCCCGCCGCGACGACCACGGCCGGCGCATCGACCTGCGCCGGACGTTGCGCGGCAGTCTGCGCACCGGCGGCGATCCGCTGCGGCTGCGCCGCCGCCGGCGGCGGGTGGTGCGCCGGCGGATCGTGATGCTGTGCGACATCTCCGGCTCGATGGAGCCCTACGCGCGCGCCTACCTGCAGTTCCTCACCTGTGCCGCCGGCGGTGGCCGCACCGGATCGGAGGGATCGGAGGCGTTCGCCTTCGCGACGCGGCTGACGCGGCTGACGCGGGCGCTGCAGTCACGCAATCCCGAGCGCGCGATCCAGCGCGCCGCCGCGGTCGCGCCTGACTGGGCCAGCGGCACCCGGATCGGGGATGCGCTGAAGACGTTCAACGATCGCCACGGCCGCCGCGGGATGGCTCGCGGCGCGGTGATCGTGGTGCTCTCCGACGGCTGGGAGCGCGGTGATCCGGAGCTGGTCGGTCGCGAGATGCAGCGGCTGGCACGCCTCGCCTACCGGATCGTATGGGTCAACCCGCGCGCCGCCGCAGCTGGCTTCGAGCCCCGCGCCGGCGGGATGGCGGCGGCGCTGCCGCACTGCGACGCTTTCGTCTCCGGCCACAGCCTGCGGGCGCTGGACGAGGTGATCGACGCGATCGCCGCGTCACGCGCCGCCGATCTGGAGCCTGCCGCCAGCTGGGCTCCGCCTAAGCCGCCGGTCGAGCCCGACGAGGAGCCGTGGGGGAGCGCCGGTTGGGCCGGATCCTATTCCGGCAGCTCGGTCGCGATGCCGAGCGGATACGGACCAAGCCGTGGCAACACGACGCCAGGATGGAGGATGGGATGAGCGACCAGTCACCGAAGATCTGCATCTACCCGGGCTGTGAACGGCCCGCCGTCCCGCCGCATCCGTTGGGGGGACCGCAACCGGCCTTCTGCGACCTCGAGGAGCACAACGCGCTCACCGTGCACCAGGCACGCCAGCGCCTCGCGGCGACCACACCAGGGGGGTCTCCCGATGGCGAATGAGGCCTATCGCGCGGTCTTCTTGCGCATTCACCCGACCGGCAAGATGGTGCTCAGCCTGACCACCGAGGCCGACGGCCGCGAGTCCGAGTACCAGCAACTGGCCGCCGGCCAGCTCGGCGTGCCGCCGCTTGACGTCAAGGTCGTCCCGGCCGACACCGACCGGTTCGGAGTCGGCCACGGGTTCAACACGGCGCCGTCGGCGGGAATTCCCGCGGCGATCACCAGCGCCACCGGAAAGATCCTCGACAAGGCGCGGCTGCTGGCGGGGGCGGCGCTGAGCGCGCCGCCCGAGACGCTTGAGTGGAGCGACGGTGAGTTCATCACCCCGGACGAGCCGCACCGGGTGGCGACGATCGCCGACGTGGCGATGTACTCGCTTTCAAGCGGCGAGCTGCCGCCCGGGGTCGAGGGCGGACTCGACGCGCAGACGGTGTACCGCGACTGACCGTCCGCCGCATCGCAGCCACGACTTCACAGCGCCGACACGAAGGAGACCAACATGGTTGAGCTTGATCATCCGTTCTCAAACGGGAAGCCCACCGACTACAACTGGGAGGCGATCCTCGACCTCGATCGGATCGTTCCGTGCGTCGAGGGCGGCCGGGTCATCGAGCGGACCTCGCCCGAGAGCGCGAAAGCCGAGATCCTCGTCAAGATGGGCGCGATGTCGATGAAGTTCGTCGGCACCGTCGAGGTGGTCGAGCACGACGAGGCGACGCATAAGGCGCTGCTGAGGGTCAAGTCCCGTGAGGCCGGCGGCCAGGGATACGCAAACGCCGACGTGGCCTTCACGCTGAACGACGGCGGCGGTCAGATCCACACGTCGGCCCAGATCAGCGGCAAGGCCGCCTCGATGGGCGAGGGCGTCGTCCAGAGCGTGCTCGATGCCCTGATCAAGGACTTCACCACGAAGCTGGAGGCGATCTGAGGGACGTGATCGACCCGCGGGTACGATCCACTGATGGCGCTGATCGCGATGCGGCTGGCCGACCCCGAGGAGATCCCGCCTGACGGCGGCACGGCGGTCCAGGAGAACCCCGATCGCCCGGTGTTCAAGGGCACCGGCGGCGACGAGTACGTGTGCGCGGACTGCGGCAACGTACTCGCGACTGCGATGGCTCCCGAGTACATGAACCGCAAGCTGCGCGTCCGCTGTGGCCGCTGTCGCAAGATCAACGTCGCGATCGAGGTCCCGGGCGTCGATTACGCCAAGACCTTCGGTCGCCGCCCGGGCTAGTCCGACTTGGGGGCCGTTGTCGACCCGGACCGGCCGATCGGCTTCGGTAACCTCGCGCGCAAGGAAGACGCGCGCTTCATCCGCGGGCGCGGCAACTATGTCGACGACATCCAGCTGCCCGAGATGTTGTACGGCGCCGTCCTCCGCAGCCCGTTCGCGCACGCGCGGATCGTCTCGATCGACACGACCGCGGCGGTCCAGCACCCCAAGGTCCACGCGGTCCTGACCGGTGCCGACCTCCAGGATCGCGGCTTGGCGTGGATGCCGACGATCTCCGGCGACATGCAAGCAGTGCTCGCGATCGACAAGGTCCGTTTCCAGGGCCAGGAGGTCGCCTTTGTCGCGGCTGACGACCGCTACTCGGCGCGCGACGCGCTCGAGCTGATCGACGTCGAATACGAGCCACTGCCGGTGGTCGTCGACGTCAAACGGGCGCTCGGCGACGACGCGCCCGTGATCCGCGACGACCAGGAGGGCCGACGTGACAACCACATCTTCGACTGGGAGGCCGGCGACCGGGCTGCGACCGATCGCGTGTTCGCCGGCGCCGACGTCGTCGTCGCCCAGGAGATGGTGTTCCCGCGCTCCCACCCGGCGCCGATGGAGACCTGCGGCGCGGTCGCAGCCTACGACCGGATCGCGGAGAAGCTCACGATCTATGCCACGACCCAGGCGCCCCACGCACATCGGACGTTATACGCGCAGCTGACCGGCCTGCCGGAGCATCGGATCCGGGTCGTGTCGCCCGACATTGGCGGCGGGTTCGGCAACAAGGTGCCGGTCTACCCGGGCTACGTGTGCGCGATCGCGGCAGCGATCGTGACCGGGCGCCCGGTGAAATGGATGGAGGACCGCTCCGAGAACCTGGTGGCGGGGAGCTTCGCGCGTGACTATGTGATGCACGGCGAGATCGCCGCGACCGGCGACGGGCGGATCCTGGCGGTCCGGGTCGCGACGCTCGCCGATCACGGCGCGTTCAACGCCACCGCCCAGCCGACCAAGTATCCAGCCGGCTTCTTCAGCG